>Ga0123352_10007980_pt1 | contig 16431 bp, 7 predicted proteins | sample TergutLab28metaG_FD_89700 | JGI IMG/M metagenome (GOLD analysis project Ga0123352, IMG submission 89700) | Labiotermes labralis P1 segment gut microbial communities from Petit-Saut dam, French Guiana - Lab288 P1 | ecosystem: Host-associated > Arthropoda: Insects > Digestive system > Gut ... | reverse complement strand
TTCTCGATTTTATCACCCGCACAATATTGGGCGAGGAGTACAAATCATTTAGCTCCTCGTTATGCAATCTCCTCCATTCCCCCGTTACCTCGTCCCTCCTAGGTCCAAATATTCTCCTCAACATCCTACATTCCTACTACATGTTTCAACTGTCACCAACAACCTCTAGGCAGTCCATTAAATTGTGGGTAAGTGAGCACATTTTAAAAGTGCCCATTCTGTAATATACTGGCAGTGCAAGACTGTAGTACACTCCTTATGTGTGTTAACTGACCAATATTATTATGGGCCTGACAACGTACTGTAAAACGTGATGACTCATGCATGATTTCACGGACTCCATAAAGATAACCGAGAAATGTAGCAGGACTACAGAAAATAAAACAATGTACATTTGGGCCCAAATGAATGGTCATTTCTGTGCTTATGATAAAGACTAAGTAAATCCAAGAATGGTAAAGATTTGAAATATTTATTCTAAATAAATGGATATGGACTGTCTTTGCAAATGGGGGAATTTAGAGCAATTCATGTGAACATGTACTCTAATACACAAAACTTAAATCCACCACTGTTCATTGTTTATTTGGACAGTTTCACAGTACAGGGTGGTGCAGAAATGTCTCATGGCTTTTGAAATGAAATAATTACCGCAAAGAAAGTGCAATTTGTTATGAGACCGGTACACTCATTCTTGACCCAAGAGCAAACTAACTGTAACCATCACCATTTGACGATATTCTTCAGGTGACCTCTATCACCACCATCACTACCTCTGTAGTGTATGACCTCAGAGAGATACCACTAAAGGCTGCAATAGGTTGTTAGGGGTGGTTCCAGTACTGTATATGGCCAAATTTGCTGTTCTAAGCCAGGGTTGCTGGCAGGACATGTATACACTTTGACCTACAGGTTAATAATCCATGGGAAAAATTCCACTACTGGAAGATTGGTCGAGGGAGGAAGCCTGAAGGTGGCAATGGCACTAACCTGAAAAATGTCATTTTGATATATTTGTTAACTGCAATTGGGTTGACAACCGGTGGCAGCAGTACAGTACACATTTACACACAAACAATACACAGGACACAATTAACAATTTTGGTTGGAAGGCTTTCTGGGATTCGAACCCAGAGTGGTCAAACTACAATCAACGATGAACTAACCGCATAAAAATTATCACTTAATTGGGAAGGGTGCAGGCCGTGCCTCGTCTTTGTGAGTTATACCCTGGCATTTGCCTTACAACTGAGGAAAAAGCAAGGAAAAACCTCAGTCAGGGTAGAATTTTCCAATGCTGATGGTAACAGTTAATTTTCCATCAATTCAAGAATTGTATATACACAGGATGTTCCACACATGAGTGCCAAACTTCTAGATGTTACTATATAAGTCATTTTGAGTGAAAAATGCTGTAATAACGTAGGTCTGTCAACCATTACACTGCTATGAGCAATCTCATGCACATATATGGCTGCAAGAAAAAAAAAATTTACAATACATATCTTTTATTGTACTGCAGAAATAACAAAAGTTGTGTTAGGGTAACACCAAAAAAAAAATCATTAAGAATTACCCCAATGTATGACATCAAAAGAAATTATGTTGGATGACACCACTACAGACAGGCATCAATATTTGGTTGTGTTACTGACATGGCTACGTTAGTATACGTATTTATGTCACAGAATGGAAGAAAAACATCAGTTTTGACTAGACTACACCCATAAATGTCAATTTTCAGTTTTGCTACATCAATTACTGTTCAAAATGACTTCTACCCTTCTGTATGCATAATCCTGTGACTCAAAAAGAGAATTTGATGCCCCTCGTGTAATTTCACCTATTCCCATTATGCAAGCAGCAGACTCTAGGACTCACTGCAATCACACAGACCAAGTGAAACATGAAAATGTTCATACTGATATAATGATTGATAATTGGGCATCTGTTGATATAGCATATGTTAGTCAGAATGACTCATTTATTAAAATCCTCAAGTCTGGCAATCCCTACGCAGACATTCTGTATATCTGTTAATAAACTGAAACTTTTCTTTCAATAGCTAATTTACTTCGGATGCGGTTCGTTATTTCTGTCCCATCTTGTACCCGCGTACGCAAGCTGTTTCTGGAATGCTGAAAGTTCTAAATGGACAACAATTTCACACCAATGGATTAAAAAGAAGAAATTAACATAAGAAGAAAACCGGTAACATTCTGAACACAACCTGTGGACACAGTCATCAATATTAACTCCTTAACAGAGATATCATCTGCTTTTTCCGTATCGGGCTGTTTTGATGAGCGGAGAGCACATTATCAATCGAACCACCTCAAGTCCAGAAAAGTTTTCTTCAGCTACATCACAGATTCTGCCACAATGTTGTTCTATTCTGGGTATGAGGAGGAGTACACACATCTTCAATACATTCATGAACACATAATACAGTAGGGTATGCTACAACGAACAGTTTTTACCAATAAAATCACGATGCTACAACGGACGCGGAGAAATACCATCAACCGCACATGACTTGTTCAATTACAGTTTTCACTGGGGAAAGACTGTTTATGCTTTTCATGTGTGTTAGATTGTTTATGCTTTTTGCTAGGGGAAGTTTATTTATAGCTTTCACTAAGGAAAGACTGTTTATGCTTTTCGAATTTACATGTACAATATATAAAAGTTAAATTAATTTTATATTATTTTTACCCTTACATTTTTGACAGTAACTTTGCTGTAGGCTGTGGGCCTGAAACGGATTATCCCCAAATACATATATTTCAAACTATGTTAGAACGAACAGATGCTATAACGAACGAGGTTCTAGAACCAATTATGTTCGTTCTACCATATCCCACTGTACCTACTTATGATGAATACCAAATTTGTCAATTACAGTAGAAAATTATACAAAAAATTATACAATATGAATGCATCGTGGTCAGACGAGCAAGCACCTGTGCAAACACATTTCATCTAAGAAGAATGCCATTAACCCTTCCGCACCAGAATTAAATGCTCGGTTGGAGGTACCAAAGCACCAAAATTTTAACAGCAGTAATTTGGTATCAGACTATAGCTGACGCTCGACATTTTGAGCATCACAATGCATGATGGGATACCTGACGTCAGGTGCCAAAGGGTTAATCGTACAAGTGCAGTGTGTCAAAAATTAGACACCTGACTGACAGCATGTGACATCTATTACTGTTCCATGTGAACTACATACACAAACATTTGCAGGGACACTTTCCCCCACAGTTGAAGTTGTAAGGCAGTTTTAACCACACATATTGCCATAAAAGAAAATCACCTTGATTAACACTAAATGGTGGCCTGGCACTACAGTGATTAAAGCCAGCACTTCCAGGGTTAGCATTTGTTTTTGCACATTTTGGCAACTGGTAACTCTTCCAAAGTCACGACTAAATTGAAGCAATATAACCACCACGTATTCCACTTATCGTGGGTTTTCTTTGTAAAATGAAGTTACTAATGGCAGTTCGAACAAACTAACAGCTCTGCATGGCCATGTTAGTGTCCTGATTGCAATGAAGGCTGAAAACCCACCAATCGTACAGCACTTTCTGCAAATGACATGCTTTGGGGTTACAGGCCATTTAAACAATGCTACTTCAACCACAGAAAGAACTCATCATGGTGTAAAGCTTGTGTTAATGCAAATCAAATACTTCATTCACTAACATCTCATAGTAATAGAATGACAGAATTAAAACTAATACATGAACTGATAGCCAAACAAATTCTTCAATGCAATAATATCTAATGAACTCAAACTGTCCAGAAGGAGCCAGACTAGGTATGAACCATTAACAGCATGATGAAATATCAGACCGATTCGCAGAGCGGTGCAATTCTCAAACCAGAATTTTTTTTTTTGGAAGGCTTTTCCAAAATCTTATGTAGCTGTTTTCAGTATCTGACAAAAGAAACATTCCCCTGTTATTTACTGTTTAGGGAGAAAACTGGTAAAACATAAAATCAAAACAGACTTTTTTCTATCCATAAATGGTATATCATAGGTTCCAAGAAAGTCCACAAAGAACTATTTCAGGTATTTAATGCAGAAACTGACGCTGACACTATGAAACACAGAATTAGTCAATATATTTAAGTTCTCTTATACTGTCTATCAGTTATTTTGCTGCTGCTCAAAACATGGCAGCACATACTGTCTCTTGCCAAGTCGTGGGGATGTTTGTCACACTGGAAGTACAGCGCACTCTTGATTATCCAGGGTTATAGTTGGAAGGGGGTGCATAGATAATTGATAAACACAGATAATCCAAAACACAGAGCCACGGACAAAACATATAACTGTTACTTCCGTATTATATACACAATACATACAGAGCTTAAAGATGTCTATGTAAATAGTCTGTTATTTTTGTGTGTACTGAGGATTCCGTTTGAGCACTTGGTGCTAAATAAAGTTACTGCCCGCCTACATCTCGGTCACTAACAACTTATGACCGTGTGTGGAAAAACCGCAGACCGGATACTCCGTGCTGGGATAATAAAGATTACGCTACGTAAGCTCTTCTGTAGCTGTGCGGCACATTCTACTGTCATACTTAATGGTAACGAAATGTATTTTGGATACGTGAACTTACTATACCACAAGGGCTTTTTCTCACACTTGACCACAAGTGGCAATTCAAGCACAATGGATATCCACTTATTTAGCACAGACATCTTTTGCTTTTACGCAGCATCCGTGGTAAATGAAGATACAATTTCAAGCGTCAACAATATCAGTTAACAAAATAGAGTCAGAAGCATCTATGATATATGTACAAACATTCTTTTAAATAAACGACAGTACTATATCTCAAGTACATTCATAGTGGAATTTTCATGAAAGGCATCCCACTCTGTGTTATGCTACATACAGAGACAAGTTACTATTTCTTACTACGTGTCACAGGCAAATGATGACATGTTCTAGGGTGCTAGCAGACAGACAACCACGCGATGTGATGCACGGTAGCAGCGCACAAGATGCAGCAGTCCTATATCAAAACAGATGTGGGGTCTGGCCAAGCAGTTAGGCTTAAAAATATGAACTGTACAGAAAGTAAGGTATCATGAATTCACAGGTAATATGCAGCAGTTCAGTGAAAGGAATTACAGATATGGGATCTTATATCCTGTGCCCTGGTAGCCACACACTCTTGAATCTGGCTATGTCACAGAACAAACTTAAAATATGGGCAAACTCTATAAGAAGCTTTTTTTAATGTTTGCCACCCCGAAGTGTTTAACACATATATAAATATACAATGATGTATCAGTCAAACACAACAAAACTTTATTATGTTTATTATTGTATTAGGGCAACATGTTTCGATTCATATAGATCATCTTCAGGCCCTTCTAAAATACAGATCCTTACTTAGCAGTGTTTAAAATGCATTGCTGGATCCCAAACGCTAACATTCTTGATAAAACTGTGTATAAAATGCAAGTGTCACTATGTTCTTATTGTACAATCAGGATACTTCTTTCTAAAACTTTAACCGGTGCATATGAAGGAGGTTACATGTATGTATTAGAGACCTCAAATACATATGTGTAACCTCCTTCAGATCCTTGAGATCTCTAATACATATGTGTAACCTCCTTCCTATGCACCAGTTAAAGTTTTAGAAATAAGTATCCTGATTGTATAATAAGAACATAATGACACATGCATTTTATACATAGTTATATCAAGAATGTAAGCGTTTGGGGATCCCACAGCGCGTTTTAAACATTGTTAAGGATCTGTATTCTTAGAGGGGCCTGAAGATGATTCTATAAGAATCGAAACATGTTGCCCTAATACAATACTAAACATAATAAAGTTTTGTTGTGTTTGACTGATACATCATCATATATTTATATATCCATAGCAAGCACTTGGGCTTCCTGTTGTGGTTACATCCTCGTATGCTGCATCACAACTAATGTTATCTAACTCATAACACATTCATTTTGAAGGCAGAACTGCTATGTACTTATATTTGTAATCTTTAGATGTGTTCTAATACGAGGCAGATTCAAAAAATAAAGTTAATTTATTACTTGATGTAAAACAGTCTGTAACTAACTCAAGGTGTATAATTTCTCAATATAATCACCCCCTTTCCTTCGACGCACATGGTATAGAGGTCTGCAAGCCTTCTGATCTCGTCTGCAGAGTACGTTTTCGGTTTTGATCAAAGCCACGTACACACCACATCTGTAACTGCAACATCACCGGCAAATTATCATCCACGCAAGGCTACTTGTATTGGTCCAAACATGCGACAATCTGATGGAACTATGTCTGGATTATGTCAGGAGTGCGGGAGAAGTTCAAATTTCAGCTGCCTGACTGCAGAATGTGGAAGCACATTATCTCGGAGCAAAAAAGAACACCCTCCCCTGCCCGGACAGCAGACTTTTGTGCTTGTTGCATATCATCGGCTTCAGATGTTTATCGCCTTTTGACCCCAAAAAATAGATCACAGCTCGCTGTTCTACAACAGTGCCATTTGAAAGTGGTGCCACCATCTTCAAAGAAGGTATGTAAATCATGGCTGTACTCAGACAAGCTATAAGTTTCCCATTGTGTCGACTGCAGCACCTCTACAGGCAAATTAACTTTACTTTTTGATTCACCTTCATACATTTTAGGCATGGTGCTCCAAATTATGGTAACATCCCTTATCCAGAAAACCTCCAAGTCCGTGTCATTACATATAAAAGATTCCATATCTGTATTAACCATTACCCTGCTAATGTGGAGAATATGGTGAGCTCCTAATAATGCCAGCAGATGGCAGATGGGATTTAGTTCAGCGTTTAAAGTGTTAATCTGAAGAAACAAAGTGTTGCCACTGCAGATAAAGCAAACCAACACTGTTGTATCTCAACTGGTAGATAAAGCAGAATGAATCCGTCCCCATCACAATGCAGATCCCGCTAATGTGCCACTAACAAGAGCACATCGCATCAGTATCACCCTAATCACCATGACATGCATCTCGCCATGTGCTGCTGACAGGTCATGCAGGTACTCTGAAGTCCTTCACATTGTCACACCCCAAGAGAATTTGTATACTGTGCCATTAATAACTTGGCCAAACTGTCGTAGACTCCAGATGAAATGTGATGGCACACGGTGACGCGCAGGAGGGGAAGTGAAGGGGAAACTGGCGAATGGAGTGGGTAGCCAGTACTCTTCACACTACCTCAGCATGTGGTGTATCCAGCATTACTACCGCTGATGCGCACACCTCGGCTGCCAGTAGTCGAATGAACTGATGCCCCCCGCCGATTTAAATGGACTCGTCTGTTTCACCAAAAGACAAAATCTGGTTTCTGCGCGTGTGCCGTCACATTTCAAATGAAGTCTAACAACATGGATGGTTTTACAATCAAACTACTTGCCACTGCTGACAATGACGCATGTCAAACTAGACGTTTTATGGGGTGGGGGGGTGTGCAACAAACACAACTTCATCAAAAAATAATTTAAAGGTACACTGTAAGCCGATCACAAAAATAACAATCAATGTTTATTCCAAAAACCAAACGAGACCTACGAACAATTCTATCGATAAAACTTCAGTTTACATAACGTTAAAGCACATGTACTTATATATCACTTGCCCTGGAGAAGTCTAATTTTGTACCTTTTTGATAATGAACTGATGATGAACAGTCTATTTACATCATAACATGATATCTCTACACACAGACACACTTAACACTTTCAGGATGGCTGGCAAACATGTACGTGTTACTGAGAGGTGTTGTTCACGGCCAAGTGCCATACTGCTATGAACTTCAACTGTAACCAGCCTGGCTAACTGTTGTTCACATCAAATTTATGGACATATTTTTGTGCCAAGTACATTACTATATGTACACATCGATCCCCAAATACCCTACTTGCAGGTTGCGATTTTACAACTTGCGGACTCTGCCTCATACAAGTACATCATTCATGTGGCATAACTTGATTAAATTAACCAATGCCACACTAGTACTCCACTACCTATTTGTTAACTTGAATAGTTCCTTGAATATTCTAATAGTTTAAAAACAAGCTAATGCACATTATGAAATAATACTCTAGGCACAACGCTGAAATTCCATGACCTCAGTCAGTCAGACGTACGAGCATATTCCCGCTCCCACCCTGAACGGGTTAAAATAAAAACCACTCAACAACAAGATTAACAAAGATTTATTCTCAATTTATATAAACTTTTGCTGTCGAAAACGATGCATGCGTGACAACAGAACTGCTTTATTTCACTACGAAAGCTTAAACGATATCGGAAATTCCTTCCTCAAGCCGATTTCCTAGAATTTTAGAAGGAAAAAAACTGCAAAATTTAAGGGTTATGTGGAAAAATATTGGTGAAAGACAAGAGGATATTTTTAGTTACGTTCACAGATCTCAATAACAAAGATAAGCTGTTCTTCATACAGTGCTCCATACAGATGCTTACAATTCTTAGGGAGAACTAGTATAGAAGTCAGCAAGCTATCCTGTTAGGAGACATGAGACCCATAAGCTTCATGAACATGGTTAAATAAATTTCAGTGGAAGAACATTTATGGTAAAAACCTGTTAATCAACAAACCCCTTTATAATAAAAGAGGTGAACAGAATCCATGTTAAGCTGGATCTGTAACCATACGACATGGACCCGGTGAATGGCAAAAATGCCCACGTGACGGCCGGCATCCACTGTCACTGTGTAGTTTCAAATTCAAATATTTGTTCAATATTTTCTGTAACAGCCTACAGCAAGACACATCTCCGTTTTGGTTTCACTTGCAGCACGGGACAAAGTACTGCTCGAATTGCTTCATCGAACACTGTCTTCAGACCCTTCTGGGTTAACGCACTGCATTCTAGATACTTCACGGCGCCGATCTCCTTTGCCATGGCCAGACCCTGTGAAAGAAGGATGTCATTACAAATAATGAATGTTGTATGTTCCAGTGGAATGTTATTGAACAATGTCTCTGATCAGGGATCGATTCACTACATCAGTAATACGTTGGAAAGTAACTATTCCACTGGACAGAAATAATTGATAAAATATCACCGTTATGGATGCCGGCAACAAGATCAAGAAGCATGCAGCCCAACAATGTGGGACAAAAAGTATCAAGAGAGGTATGTCAGGCAGTCAATTAATACGAAATTTGGTTATTTTTCTAGATTTTGTGATGTATGTGATATTTGTCAGCTTTTATTAATATGTAATTTCTTGATTTCGTTTCTCATTTTAAATATATATTCACATTCATGCCTAATTTTTGTATTCATTTTCTTGAAGTGGGTCCCAAAAACTGCAAGAGCTTCAGGACCCATAAAGCCTGGACCTGCCTGTCTGTGTTTCATTTTGAAGTCGCACAACGTGCACACGCACAATGCCATTCATTACTGTCTGTTTATCACTGTCAGTACTCTGTGTTTCATTTTCAAATTGTAATACATGCACACACACGACACTGTTCATCATGGTCTGTTTATCACATTCAGTATTCTGTGTTCTGTTCTGAACTTGTACAACATGCAGATGAACAATGCTATTCATTACCATCTAACACAGGGGATTTAAAGACACGGACTGCAGGCCACACACAGCCAGTAAGTTCATGTATACAGTCCTCTCCATGATCTTATTCCAATTACAGAATGTGGCCAACCTCAGTGCCAAAAGAATTTCTTACATTTGAACTGTACTCTATTCAAACATCCACCAGATCAAAACTGTCTGCTATCTGTCAAAGTTAATCTACAACACACATCAGCAAAAACAAAACACTTCAGTAACTTTTAAATTCAATTATAAGGGCTCAATTTTGATTTTGTTGTTACAGTATGACATAGTCATAACGGTACGCTGAATTTTAATTAGAACTTTTACCCCCTTTACTGCTTGAATTATGTGAGGGCTACCTTAAACTTGAAAAATACAAGATCCCTGGTGCAACATATCTCCAGTAAATGAAATTAGCTGACGAATAAGAATGGAAGAAACTGGAAAATGAAGATAAAAGATTAACAAACTGAAAGACACTTGAACATATACAATGAATTAAAAAAATGCAGTTGATCTTTTCTTTCAATCCTGAATATCAATAGTACCTTTTGTATTAATGAAGAATGTGAATAATCTTCCCAGGATTCAGAGGAATGGAAGCGATAACTGCAGTGGATTGAGAAAAGTCATTGAAACGTCAGCCAAGCTGTTAAAAAAAACATTTCAGGCCTGGACAGGCCCTGAGGGTTCCAGGAGGTTGAGGCCCCCAGATTTCAAGACAGTTGGCACATAAAGATGGTAAGGTTGTCAGCCCTATGCACCGGCCCCCCCTCCTCCCCCCAGGAAATATTCCTGGTACTCATTTCCGTTAGAGGCTGAGTCGACCCCAGGGTCAGAGTGCGGCTAGAAGGATTATGTCAATGAAAAATTCTGATGACACTGTCGGGAATCGAACCCACGACCTTCTGGCTTGTAGCACAGTGCCTCAATCGACCACGCCACATCATGCCCCTTAGCCAAGCTGCTAGTCCTGACAATGCTGAGGTATGGCAGGACTTCTGAGCTGTCACGTAAACCATCTGCACATACCTGTGGATATGTGATCGGAGCCAGCTTCTTGTCCTTAAGCTTTTCGATTGTCTCCTTGTCTTCTCGCAGGTCCAGTTTGGTGCCAACAAGAATGATCGGGGTACTTGGGCAATGATGCCGCACCTCTGGGTACCACTGCAAATATACACAGCATACCAATTCTGGCATGGTCACTTGCATTTAAATTGGCTCTTCAAGTCTCTGACAATAGTATATGATCTTCTAACATAATCTTCTATGCTGCATTAAAAATGAGACGAAGGATGAAGTCCACCCTATGTTTAACCTTTTAAAGCCTAAGACCAACTGTATGTACCATCAGGTTTAACATTCATAAATTCAGTGTTCTGCCCACAGTGCATTTATGTGTTTCGTGTGGTATGTGGGTGTGTGTGTGTGGTATGTGTGGGTGTGCGCATGGTACGTGTGAGGTGTGTGTGTGTGTGTGTGTGGTGTATGTGTGTGTGCGGTATGTGTGGTGTGTGTGTGTGGTATGTGTGTGTGCGCATGGTATGTGTGTGGTGTGTGTGATGTGTGGTGTGTGTGTGGTATGTGTGTGGTGTATGTGTGTGTGTGTGCATGGTATGTGTGTGTGATATGTGTGGTGTGTGTGTGGTATGTGTGGGTGTGCGCATGGTGTGTGTGTGTGCACATGGTATGTGTGTGTGCGCACATGGTATGTGTGTGTGTGCGTGTGTGGTGTATGTGTGTGTGTGGTGTGTGCATGTGCATGGTATGTGTGTGGTGTGTGTGTGGTATGTGTGTGTGTGTGTGTGTGTGATATGTGTGGTGTGTGTGTGTGGTATGTGTGGGTGTGTGTGGCATGTGTATGTGTGTGTGGTATTGTGTGCATGTGTGTGTGTGTGGTATGTGTATGTGTGTGTGTGGTGTGTCGTATTGTGTGCGTATGTGTGTGGTATATGTGTGTGTGTGTGTGTGGTGTGTGTGGCATGTGTGTGATATGTGTATGTGTACGCCCACGCATGTAGTGTGTGTGTGCATATGTGTGTGGTGTGTGTGTGTGTGTAATGACTGCAGAATGTAACACTTCACAGAAGCAGTGCCTCACAGTCAAAGCACAAAACAAGTGATCCAAATGCAACCAAAACCGTCTTTTGTTTACCCTGTAGGATGATGGGCAGCTCTACACTACATACAGTGGAGTGAGATGTTTTATTCAACCACACTCTCAATGGCAAAGATAATACGATATCAAGTGGTAGATGCATGAAATATCAGTACGCAGCACCAGTGGAATGACACATTGGAGTTACACAGAGAAATGATACAGGTCTCAACATACAGTGACCACTTGTTCATCCAATTCTTATATATGATAATAATAATAATAATAAAAGGAGAAAAAAAAGAAAGAAAAAGAGTCGTAAATACCCCAATATCAAATTCAGAGATGAAGTAAATGTTTCTTGCCTTATTACATGCACACAGGTGCACCTCTGCATATGAAAATTCAAGTTATGAACTCTCAGCGATATGAACAAACCTGTTCGTATGCCTGGTTGAACTGTGAATGTGTGGAGGATGTCTGACAGAGATGGCGCACAGTTATGATGCACAATAAGGGGAAACAATAAGGAACTGTCACAGACATGAGAAATTACAAATATTGCAGTTGCTTTCTGGATGAAATGTTGAACTGTTTTTGGAAGTGTTTGCTACTGACATGGGTAAAGCTGGACTCCTGTACAACCTCTGGCACCCAACTAGTTTGTACGAAGTGGAGTGTAGGTAAAGAGATATCAAAGGAGTAAGTAACTTAAAGGCACTCAGTGAAGATGCAAATACGCCTCATAACAGACAGTCTGTCCTTACATCAAATGTCAGCAGTCCACTCACCAACTCAGAACACAAAGAACACCTCATCAAACACGGGCACAACCGAACACATTATATGACTATACAGATCCTTTAGAGGGGATACGTTTATGGCACTCCATGTCTGTGTGCCCTAGCCTGTCCCAAGCTAATAAGCAGTCCCGTTACAGGCCTGGAGTGGCCCAGAGGTTTCCAGTAAGTTAAGGTTCCCAGATTTCATAACAACGGCACAGGATGGTGGTAAGCTTGTCAACCTTACACACCGGCCGCCTTTACCCCCAGGAAATACTCCTGGTACTCACTTCTGTTGGAGGCTGAGTTGACCCCAGGGCCATAGTGCGATCGGAAGGATTTTATGTCAATGAAAAATTCACTGACACAAGCTGGGATCGAACCAGAGACCTTCCAATTTGTAGCACAGCACCTTCACCACTGTGCCACCCCACACTAATAGCTTTAGAGAAATTAACAGATTTTTATTAAATTTAGTATGACCTGCGTGCCAGGTGAGGTGATGGCCTTTAGCACTTTTCCAATTCCCTGCTAACAGCAATATCCACATGATGGCCAGTAACATATGTGACTCTTACCTTTGCCCTTACGTTCTCAAAAGATGCAGGATTCACTAGTGAAAAGCAAATGAGGAACACATCCTGCAAGAAAACAAACCAAAAAAATTAGTTTTTAAACAACCAAGAAAGCACCGAAAAACTGGTATGGCTCAGTCAATACAAGCAGTTCTTGTTGAACAATGGACCAACACTTACAAATTATAGCAACGAAACATTCCATAAACAACGTCCATATGCGGCGGCGGCAGTGGTACCACCACCATCACCTTCTGAAGGTTCAGGTCAGACTGACAAAAATATGGATGTGTGTCAAACCATCCATGGGGCAGACAGCGTACAACTAACAGTGTTACAGTTTGCGATGATCATACAGTACATGCCAACACATTTTATGCAAGGACTTAACCCGTGAGTTGGACTTCTGCAAGATTTATGCCTCATCTGTCGGATTATGACCAGAAACAGAACCAGCTCACTGTGTGCAAGGATGTCATTAAAATAACCTATTCTTGGAAGATAGGGTTTGAGAAAATGTGTGTGTGTCATTTATCATCACAAATAATCACTGGCAGCAGTAATAACCGACCGGCCAACTGACCAATCAACCAGCCTACCATCTAATGAACTAACTCCATGGAGCAGGATTCTTGCTGAAAACCTATTAGTTCCTACACTAGTAAGGAGATCCCCTGTGGTTTATGAAACCTGAAGAAAAGTTTCCAAGTTCACAACAGAGTGCAACTTGCCCTATCCTGAGACAGATGAATCAAGTTTACAGCCTCCCATCTGACTTCCTTAAAGTTCATTTTCAAAGTATATTCCCATTTATGCCTACGTCATCCAAGTGCTCTATCTTCTTCAGGCATTCCTACCAAAACCATTTATGCATCTCTCTTCTCAAGTGCACACACACACACACACACACTCACACACAGAGGTTCCTAGTATGTTGGGTAGTTATGTCACTGACCATATCATGAGCATGATAATCCATTTCACGTACTCCCACCCTAATAAATATCCTCCCATTTACACCTAGTTCTTCCAAGATGTTTTTACCCCTCACATTTATCAGGCCCTTTGTGTGTTTCTATGAACTTCTTACAACCAACAAGCAGCAGACACACTTACAGTTTGTGGGTAGGACAGCGGACGCAGCCTGTCGTAGTCCTCCTGTCCCGCCGTGTCCCACAACCCCAAGTTGATTGGTTTGCCATCTACCATAACATTAGCTGAATAATTGTCAAATCTGAAACAAACATCATGACATCCACAACTTTACAAAACAGCCTGCAATACAACAAGATCAAAAGACCCTGAAGCTGCCCTCAGTATCACACTGGCTGAGGCAGTTGTCAACCTGTCGTCATGAAGGCAGTACAGTAGGGTCTCGTTTTACAATGGGATTACATTCTCGAATATTTGGTGGTAAATCAAATCAATGTAAAATGAGCATAATTATATGGTTTAAATTGAGATAGGTTCATGGGCCAAACAAATTAGTCAAATAATTTTATAATTTACAATATTTATTTACACTATGATGTACAATTTTAATTTAATAAATTAGGTGTATAGAAAATAACACAGATAATTGAAAAAATATCAAACAAATCACTTTTTATTTTGCTGAAGAAGGCCCAGGCCGTGGTTCAGAAGACATCAAGAAAGAATGTAACGTCAACTGTTTTGAATTTTTGTTCTTTTCCGTCTTAACAGAACTGCACTAAAACAGAAAAAGAAGAAACACATGCGCACCGGAAAAGAGCTAGAAGGGCACTAAGTGCAGAAAGGATGCTTGAGTTGTGACAGCAATGGACCACAAGTTGGGAGTGCTTGGTCTGACTCCACAGGGGTCATAAGAGTGAATCGCCATAAAAAGAACTGCTGCAAAACAAGACCCTACTGTATGATCCTCTGAAATGTTGTTCTTCACTACAATATACAGGAAATTAAAAGTTGTTTATTACTTGGACAAGCACTCTGAAAACCAGAAGACATACACACTAACAACACATTTCAAGAGACAAAGAAAAAGTTGTATATCCATGAACATATCACTCCTGCAACACCAATTTGTCCTAACCCACACAATTCATCAAGCTGAGATTCATCCATTAGTATACAGTTGGGTCACAAACACTTACTTACTTAACCTTTTGAAGCCTAATGTCAACTATAGCGGTCGTACCGCACCGCTAACTTCTAAAGTTGCATTTTATATATTTATTCAACAAATATAAGTACTGAATATTTTAAACATGGTATATACTCTCTGTTACTTTCTCTTCAAAATGCAGTTTGTTTCATAATTCTAACGTATTTGGTTCCTGTATTATTCACATTTTATATACAGGATGTGCTAAAATTAAAAAAATAATTCCAGCGCCAAAAGGTTAATCACTCCACGGAGCAGAGTCTTTCTTCAGAAGCTAACCGGTTCTCAGCCAGTTAAGAAATTCCCCACATTTTATGGAACCCAAAGGTTCATTACCGCATTCACAAGTGCCCGCCAGCTGTTGCTTTCCTGAGCTAGATCAATCCAGTCCATGCCCCCCAAACTACTTCCTAAAGATCTATCTTATCCTCACATCTTTGCCAGTGTCTTTCAAGTGATCTCTTTCCTTCAGGTTGCCCCACCAAAACCCTGTATACTCCTCTCTTGTACCCCATACATGCTACATGCCCCGCCCATCTCATTCTTCTTGATTTGATCACCTGAATAATATTTGGTAAGGAATACAAATCATTAAGCTCCACATTAAGTAGTTTTCTCCACCCCCTGTTACCCCATCCCTCTTAGGCCCAAATATTGTCCTCAGCACCCCATTCTCAAACACCCTCAGCCTACATTCTTCCCTCAACATTAGCAACCAAGTTTCACACCCATACAAAGTGACAGGCAAAATATAGTTCTGTATATCTTAATCTTTATATCTGCTGGATAGCAATCTGGAAAATGAAACATTCTGCACCGAATGAAAGTAAGCATTCCCTGACTTCAATGTGCTCTTGATTTCTTTCTGAATAGAATTTTGATCCATTAAGGCTGTTCCCAAATATTTGAACTGTTCCACCCTTTCAAAGGAACTATATTTATCTTTATATTGTGACTTTGTCCTGCATCCTGGCCTTGAGACATGATCATGTACTTATTTTTTTATCAGCATTTACTTCTAGTACCATCTCCTTACTAGCAACTACTAAAGTTTTTTTTTTTTGCAGTATATATATATATATATATATACACTACTGCCCAATATATTAACATCAGCAGCATAAACCAGAAGCTGATGTGTACCATTTAATTTCAAGCCAACCCAGTTTACCTGAACCCTCCTAACTGCACACTCTAAAGCAAAGATGAAAAG
>Ga0123352_10007976_pt1 | contig 16434 bp, 7 predicted proteins | sample TergutLab28metaG_FD_89700 | JGI IMG/M metagenome (GOLD analysis project Ga0123352, IMG submission 89700) | Labiotermes labralis P1 segment gut microbial communities from Petit-Saut dam, French Guiana - Lab288 P1 | ecosystem: Host-associated > Arthropoda: Insects > Digestive system > Gut ... | reverse complement strand
CCCTACAAAGAGCCTATGCTATCCCCACCAGAGCGCTCGGATCACATGACCCCGCCCACCCCCTCCCTCCGCCAAAGTGTGTGTTCCCTCGGTGAAAACCCCCCCCCCCCAATATCCGAAAGAACATTGCTTTGTTAGAAGGCTCCCAGTTTTCGACCGCTTTCTTTTTTTCTGATGAATGGCATTAAGTTGAAGATGGGTATGGAGCGTTGTAGGAATGATATTGACAGGAGAAGGCCGAATTATTCGCAGAAAAATGTGTCCCAGTGTCACATTGTGTACCGCAAATCTCACGTGAACTGACCCAGGATCGAACCCGAACCTTCTTAAAATTGACGTTAAATCTAAATTAAATATTTAAAAACACACTCTGTACCTTACAGAGCATACAGCATGTCTCCACTATAACATAACTCGGTTAATGCGTAGAAAGAAATGGTGTCACTTTTGTACTGTTCAGTCCGTGCCTTGTGAATTGATTTACAAACGCTATCAGCACCAACAAATGCACAGTTCTATGTATTGTGTATTTTACTTTAAAAAGAGTCATACATGTTGCGGCTGTATGTTTTCATAAGGTTGGTGTCAGCTCTCTGAGGAAGGCAATTGCGCCGAAACACATAGGAACTAATTAACATTAAAATACATAAATCTAGGATTGTGCTTGTGTTTGTGCTGTTGGCGTTGGTGAAATAAATGATGATGTATTGTAAACGTGATACTGAACACACAAATACAGTGTGCGTGATAAAATGCAGTTTCTGATTATTAGTTGCAGCAGGTGGTGTATATGGTTACCACTTGACTGGAAACCATACGACAAACACTGTCCAGCATGGACTAAAAATATATTCAGATAATGGTGGTAATTATTATTATTATGCTAGTTGTAATAGAAATTCCTGCTAATGCTATTGGTGCTCTTACTACTACCACAACCATTACTACTACTACTACTACCACTACTACTACTACTACTACTACTACTACTACTACTATTACTTCTTCTTCTTTAATACCTCGTCATGACTGGGGAAGCACAAAATCTGACACCAGATGCACAGTATCGAGTTCACATACTTTCTGAATGACTAACTTGCTAAAGGGCTTGAAACTCGCTCACCCGCATTTATCTCTGTAGAAATTGTGCTTGTTTCTTGGTGACGTACTTTGGCACTGCTATTGATTATTCTGACCCTACAGTGGATAGCTGCTCGGTCTCTTATTGCCAGCCAAAGGCGTCTGTAGAAAATTAATTTCGCACGAGATGGTGGTTACAGGATTGGCCTTGATGCAAGAAGTGACGGTACCCAACGGAACCTGAAAACTTTGACCCGGGTAGTAATATAGGACTGATTCTGTGTCTTGCAATGTTCTAGTCACGGTCTGTCGAGTTTCTTGTCTAATTTTTAGCATTTATTGCAGTTGCTTTTTGTATGGTGATAGTTTTGGGGAGTAAAGAAAGGCTGCTTAGAGCAGTGTTTCTCAACCTTTGTGAGACCGCGGTTCGGTAAATTCTTTTTTCGTAAGACGGGGACCCGGTCCCAACAAATGTGCTCGTATATACCTTTCCAGTTTGTTTAAGTTCGTACATTAAACTAACATAAGTATTAATAATTAGTTACGGCATAATCATAAAGAGCATTAGTACGCTTATGTGTACGGCGTGGCATGTTGACAAATATAAAATTACATTTAAATTAGTTATCAATCATTGGACTAATGAAATCTTGTAGCATATTGTGGTTTCCTCAGGCCAACATTATTAAATTAATTTATGCTGATTTTTTATTGAAATGTCCCATTCTGATCACCAAAAATTTATAATATTATTCAGTGTAAAATTGATCATTGTAGTATTAAATTGATTTTAATGATGTTGGTTTAAAAAAAACGGTAGCGAGAAAAATATTTATGCATTGTAACTCGCCATAGAAGTCAGGTGAGCAAGGGAAGCAGCAGAAGAATTGCAACTTGTCGGCTAAACACTTTTTATCACATACACACGCCAAATATTTATATGTGCGAAGTATGTAATTTAGTAAATAAAAATGTGTGAATCTCTCAATTCTAAACACCAGTTCCGACACTAATTAATATTTTTAATTTAAAAACGCAGCACTTTAACACAGCAATTATAAGTTATTGAAAAAGTTAACTTAGTTTCTTTTATTACAACTGAGGTTTTGAAGGTTTTAGTTAGGCTAGTGAGATTTTTGTTGCTGTTTTCTGTCCGTTAGCGTATTAGTTCTGGGATGAATTGAAGTGATAGCGAAAGGGAGACAGTCAGAAAGTTGCAGGCGGTTCCTCTGTTTCATTTTAAGCACAATCATAGTAGAAAATGCAGTTTCACAAAGATATGTGGTGGAAAAACAAAGAAGAAATCTCACTTCTATTTCATGTAAATTTGGATATTCATTTTTCATTCTTCTCCAGAATTTCGAATTACTCATAGAACTAAAAATATTTTCCGGTCATTTGTCCGATGATAATTCAATAAGTTTAAGGGTTTCTTCATGGGAAAGGTCTGTCTCTTTGTGTTCAACAGAAGGTTTCATAATCCATATATTTTGCCTGCGGGGATCCTCATGTTCGAGAAAATACTTTTCAAACGACAACAACATCTTCAAGTGAGCTGCAGTAATATCTGAAACTGAATTCTGTGAATAGAAGTCATCTGTTTCCGTAATGTAATCTGAGTACGACTGAAACATTTCATTGTTTCCTTCTGCGGAAATATTAAGCCAGAGTTTCAGCTTCTTTTTGAATGATTCGATCTTGTTCCAAGCATTACATATGGTTGTATCTGGACCTTGAAGTTTTAAATTAAACTCGTTTATGTAAGAAAATATGTCGCTGAGATATGCCAGTCTGGCTACCCATTTCTTATCCTGGAAGTAATGGGACAGGTCACTTTTCTTATCAATTAGAAACAGCTCACCTTTCTTTCGGAATTCATATGACCTCTCGAGAACTTCACCGCGGGACAGCTAACGAACTTCCGAAGGAAAAGAAGATTTTGATGATCAGAGCCCATTTCATCGCACAATGCTTTTAACAGCCTTGTATTTAAATCAATGTTTTTTATATAATAATTTTAACAGATTGAGACGGGACTTCATTAAGCTCAGTTGCCACTTTTTTGGAGGGCAGGTTTTGTCTATGAATGTAGCAATGCGTTGACAATACGTTATTGCCCTCCACATCCTTAGTTTTAGTGACTAAGACAGGCAGCGCCGTCAGTGCAACTCCAAAGCAATTTTTCCATTCGAGACCTCTCTCTTCAGTGAAACTCTTTAAAACGTTGACAATTTCACTGCTGGTAGTGTGCGTAGGTAATTCAGAAACACTTAAAATGTCTTCCTTCATGTCACTTTCATCATGGTCAATATATCGTACATACGCAAGTAAAATGCTGTTGTTCTGAATATCTGTAGATTCGTCCAGTAGTAATGCAAATAATTTCGATTTTTTAAAAAATTTTTTTCAATGAGTTGTGTTTCTGTATCTTCTGCCATATCAGATATCCGCCTTTCAACTCCATCATTCGACAACGGAATGTCTTTCATGTTCCTTGCCGCAGACTGGCCTAATACTTCATTACAAGCAGTAATCAAAGGAGGCTTAATGAGTTCTTCGCCAATTGAATATGGGTTTTTACATTTAGCTATCTGCAATGATATTAAGTAGGATGCCGTCAGAAGTGAAGGTTCAGTGGTTGAAGCTTGGGAAATAATTTCATTTTCTATTTTAAGTGCATATCTTTTACGCATAAAGAATTCAGTGGGTTTGTTGAATAGATCGGAATGTTTTGTGTTGAGATGTCGGATAAGTCGCGATGGCTTCATAGCTTCATTTCCCAGAACAGTAACACAAATGACACATTGAGGTCGTGGCAATTTGTCAGTGTCAGGGCACTGTATGAAACCAAATTTTAAATAGCTGTCCATGTACTTACGAGTGAATGTAGACTTTTTCTTCTGTGTGCTGTTAGTTTTCCCCTCCTTTTGTACGTCTTGGAGATCGCTCTGTAGGCTTGAAGTGGACGAATCATTATTTGTTGCGTCACATACACTTTCAATACGAGATTTCTTACTACCAAAATGAAACGAAGTTCCTTGTCTCTTATTCATATTAAAATTTAAATCTCTAGGCCTATTAAATTTAAAAAATCACGGCACCGGGTTTCGAAACAAGCACTTACACACTGCAATGCGAAATTGCGAAGAAACAGCATTGAGTATCATTAGATTTGAGAACCGGATACAGACTGCCTTGATCTTCAATTTCAGTGGGAAATTTGTCTTTATACTTCGTTGCTGATTGGTCACTAACTTTTGCAACACAGATGTTATTTCGTTCAGTTTTGAGAACAGAGGATACGCCGCCCATTGTTGTAATCGGCTTGCAGGAAATTTTTATGACCGGTCATAAACTGCGGTATTCCCTTTCCCGAATGTTGAAAGATTTCGATGTCTGAAAATTCCCGATCATTCATGAATACTTCCATATTTAAAAATAGACGGCTTGGTCACTGATATTTGCTACACAGGTATTATTTAGGCGTTCTGGGTCTGAGCTTTTCGACACATTCACGAATATTATTCTCCTCAGAATATTTCCAAAATAAAATATTTATTCATAAAAAATGCTTAGAAAACTAAAATGACAAATTCCAGGAGAACCTCTCGCGGCCCGGTATAAGTGATGCCAGGTCCCGGTACCGGGCCGCGGCCCGGCGGTTGAGAAACACTGGCTTAGAGTATTCGGTCATCGCGAAGACTGGTCAATCCAGATTTTATAATGAAAGATTGTTTTGTATGAAATCTGTCGAAGGTTATGATACCGCCTATCAGGCGTGGTGTGTGTGTGTGTGTGTGTGTGTGTGTGTGGTTTTCTTCGTCGGGCTACAAAATTGCATTATAAAGTAATTTTCCTCAAGAGAACGTGTGGCGGAAGTGTTGTATATGTGATATAAAACTAGCTGCTTGTATTCTAAATCAACTGCTTGAATCTTATTGATATTATTAAATTTAATGCGTAATTTCTTTTTATAAGTCCGTCCATCCGCACAGCGCGCGCGAATCACGTCGAAGGAAGAGTTGCCTTCGCCCTGCAGATATAAGGGTTCTCGTAATACTGCGTTGTGCGTAAAAAAGCTAGAATAATATTCCGCGGTATTTCAGAGCCATTATGTAAAACAGTACCAAAGTAGTAATCAGCAGGCCTATGCAGAATGTTAAAAATTGTTAAAAACCAGCGCGGCTCCTGTGGGATATGAGATCAGCCTTTCTTGAACTGACAGATTTTTCTGTCAGATGCTCTTCATGTATTCCTCGTATGGGATCCCCACAGTACAGTTTCTAAGTTAACCTTTTAAAACCCAGCGGTTTCTCTACGTTCCACCAGGTTTAACATTCAAAAATTCTACACGATGCCCGTTTTGCGTTGACTGTTTTGTACGGATCTCAGAACAAACAGCGACTTTTGTTTTATATATCATTAACTGATTAATATTTATAACGTTGGTGGAAAGTGTTTACAGCGCAGTACGGACTGACTCCTTATATAAAGCAGATAGCGTTTGGTCTTTGAAAGGTTAAGTAGAACTGTCCTGCTATGTACAGATTTAGATTGCTGTTTACATGAACCATTATAACAGGACTACCAGTATACATGTATGTACATCCGTGATTTGCTAATAATGTTATACTTCTGAGTTGCCAGTTGGAGTCATTTGCGTGATGTTAACATACCTAACTACGAGCAGGTAACTAATTTTATAAAACTTCATATAAATTTATATAACTTTATAAAGTTTGTGTCGATTTATTCAGTACTTAACCTCTTAGTAATTCAATGGTCGTGCTAGTGATATCCTCTAGTTTTCATTATTGCGTCATTAGCTGTAAGACAATGCGGTGACGCATGAATTTCATTATGTCAGTTCTTGAGTCGAAGGTATTGGCACCGAACGTTACGGAAGAATCGCTCTAAACGTGCATGTACAGCGTTCGTGATTTTGAAGGTGCGTGATTTGTTGCTAATTAGATCCCTGTCCTGATGAATTGTAGATTAAACTGCTTACTCTGACGTCAGCAACAAAATTCGTCACAAAGGGAGCTATTAAATCCTCCCGCCAGCTCATCTCCAGCAACAACAAAGCGATTGTATTTTGACGGGAAGTAGTTTGACGTCACCAAATCTAGGTGAAAGAATGGAAAAACTGGCCGTGCGAATTGTTTTATTGGCAGCTTGCTTGATTAGACACGGTTCCTTGTTTACTCTTCCAAAAGTTTCTGTTCTACTGAATTGTTATCTGTTCTTTACAAACTATTTTACAGTGACGATAACGAAAGTAAAGCCCTTCCTGTTCTTTGCTGATCACTTGCAATACAGCCAAATGCAGTCTAACAAAACGTGTGCGGATGTAAATTATTTTTCGTGCACCTGTGAAAGTTGACAGTCCTATTACATTCTGTTTTATTTGAGACTGGCTACTGTGTCTACCTGTGACATTTGGTTACATTTTACTGATTCTTAAATCACACACACTGTTAACCCGTAAGCTATTAATTAGCGCAGTAGGTGGATACTTCGCATCTCGTCATTCTATCCCCTGTACGACATCCACGTCGTCTTCTCTCTCCTTTCTCAAGCACCATCAAAATCCGGTTAGTTATACATTATCAGTAACAGCTCTTTCTGTAGGAATATCGTGCATTGTGATTTTAGAGACTGTGTGTAGTTTTTAATTAGTGTTCAAATTTCTTGGAGATTTCGACTTCCTAATTTACTGTCAGAAATACGAACTAAAGCACAATTAATCTAAAAAGTGTTAAAGAAATGTGTATTAAAAGTTTGTGTAGTCCTTCCTTCTCTGTTCTGAGAGGACATTTCTTTCTGATTGACTGATAGAACGGCGGTAACATCGAAATTGCATGCGTGAAGAAATTAAGAGCAGATCAAATTACGGGAATGCTTACCACCATTCGGCCTAGAATCTTTTTCCTTTCGGTTTGATGCCTAAAATCACAAGGAATAAAATGCGGATAATTTTGCCTCTTGTTGCGTGTGGATTTGAAATTGGTCCTATGCATTAAGCGAAGAACAGAGGCTGAGAGTGTTGGAGAAGAGCACATCGAGGATACTGGGTCTGAGAGGGAGGGAGCTACGTGAAGATGGTGAAGACTGCATAGTGAGGAGCTTCATAACTTTTACTCCTCTCCAAGTATTATGAGGGTGAGATGGGCGGGTCGTTCGGCACGTATGTTGAGGAGAGAAATGTTCACGGAATTTGGTGGGGAAATGTGAAGGAAAGAGCCACTTTGAAGACCTGGGCTAAATGGTAAATAATAATAACATTGAATTTAAGGAAAGGCATGGGAGGGCTTAGCCTCATCTCATCAGGTTTGCTTCAGAGACGTGTGGTGAGCTGTTGTTAACACGGCAGTGTACCCTGGGGTTTCACAGGATGCGGGAAATTTTTTGAGTAGCTGAGGAACTCCCCTCATTTATGGAGTTAGCTAACACAATGTACAGTAAAAGGCGAAGTTCACCCTGTAGCCTGTTAGGAAGGCACAAATGGCGAGTAGAGATGTATCACTACTATTTCTTTAACCTCGGCGCTGGATGAGGGTGTGCGTTCAACGCCGCGACTCGGCCATTTTATCCCAGGGAATAACCCGGGCCACAGAGCCAGTCTGGACGGATGCGAAAAATCGCGCCACCACCGGCATTCAGTCCCCGGACCCTCCAGCCCGTAGGGAGCCGCTATATCGGCTACGCTATACCTGCCAACCACACAACGTACATTAAGCTGTTTAAATCTGGTGCAACAGTCCACGTTGCAGACTACACCAGTCCTAACATATTTGTCAGTATATACGTTAGTTAGGATACTTAATGGTGCATTTCCCAGCCAGTGATAACTCAATTTTCTTAGTATGATTCATTTGAAACCATTTAAATTCAGACAAATTTGTAAATCAGCTCTTGTAACTTGCTTCATTATAAACTGCTCGGCTCCCTTCTAAAAGTCATCTATAATTTCTTCTCGGGTATCCCGTGACATTTTACACGGAACCGCTTTTGCTCATGTACAGTACAATGTAAAAATAACGACCTGCAATCAGTGGTTGTAGTAACAAGGAAGACTACTAATGACTTCAAGAAAAGGAGCACTTCTGTTGTCCTGGCACGGCTGCGTATTGTCTTAGCAGCCGAGCGGAAATGAACTTCCGTTCTACGTCATCTGCGTACCCCATTAAGACTGTCAACGTCATGTGACGTAGGAGAGAAGCCGGATGAAGTATTAAAAAAATAGGGCCATGATAGTTAACGTACTGTATTCAAATTACCAGCGTCAAAATGCATTCCGAAAAAACTGATTATTACATTCAACCAGCGTTAACATGCCTTTGACTGTACCCTACACGATGTAACTATAGCACTGTAAATAACATGTTTTTTTTTGTATGGCAGTTAAATGTGTACCGGTTATCAATTTTATTGAGTTATCTGTCCAGAATAAAAAAAAGTTAAAATTACCTATGAATAAAACAGTCTGTCCATAAATTTCTTTACAACGTTACAATAAATTACAAACATGAGGAAGAGACTGTGTCGTCAGTTCTACCGACTGTTTTACGTAATCCTTAGAACACTCGCCAACAGCGTGAGACTTAAACGGTCATTGCACGCAGATCAAACAAGACATGCAATGTACTATACGTATAACGTAACATAGAGGCGCGTTCGTGTAACCATTGTTGCAGTGGAAAAGCAGTATTACGTATTCTGATTGTGTGTGTGTGTGTCTGTAGCCTTAGGTATCCAGCAGGCAATGCGCGTGCACCATATTGTCATCTGTGGCCTGCCCGGCTGTGCCATATTTTCCCACATTATCTCAAACACGGCACAATTTTCGGAAAAATGAAGTTATTGAACGTAAAATATGCGTTTTGATTTTCTCTACAAGTTTTGTCTGATACATTTCTATTTCTAAGGAAACTTCTGCGAGGTATTGTCATAAAGGTATATTGGTATTCTTATAAAGTACCCCATTATTCTGGTCAGGGTTTAATCAGACTTTAATTTTCTCGACAGATTTTCGAAAAATACTCAAATATCAAATTTCATGAAAATCCGTCCAGTGGTAGCCGAGTTGTTTCATGCGGACGGAGGGACGGATGGACGGACAGACGGACAAACAGATATGACGAATCTAATAGATGCATTTCGCGATTTCGCGAACGCGCCTAAATACACGTGGGACAAAGGACGCTGGTTTTGTGTAATGTTGCACAAAATTCCCACTGTCAAAAACAAGAAAACACTTACCGTTCATGTTCGTAAGTGCCTTTTGGTTGCAATTTGCACCGACTTTGATATTTCATTAAAATAAATTTATTTTTCCATTGCGACACCCTTTTCAGTTTAGTGTGCCTCTAAGGCGCCTGTCATTGTTACGTACACACACACACATGTACTTATGCGCCAACTCTACACATATCTGCCGTATGAATAATAATATGTTTGAGAACACAGCTTGCTAGGCACCGAAGTGCTGTACGTAGGACCAAGGGGCGTGCCTTTGTTTTCTTAACCTCTTATTAATTGAACTGGCTTACGTGTAATAACGGTGGGCCACACCCACACCCTTCAGACGCCATGCAGTATATCGAGGGACGTAACACATCGCGTGGTGCCATCTGCTTCACGTGCTGCTTTGAAGAAAACCGTGCATGGTCATCGCATCAGATCAGTATTTGAATACTATAGCTATGAGAAATCATGAAAATGTGAATATTATTAATGAAGACACACTCAGCGTGATTTCCGGCTTCCGCCGCGAAGTAGCTGAGAACTAAGCTCTTCGATTCTTGAACCCTCAGGATGGGACCGATAGGTTGTCCCGAAACGTCGGTAAGAAATTACCACTACTCGCTGCGTAATAACCGGAAGAGCGCAGTTAACAAACTCAGTCACCATATTGTACGCTAGTAATGAGGGTGATGTAGGATAAATAAAGAGAAGAAAAATTTTGTTCATTTGCGTTTTATTTAATGACGCTGTCATTTGCTGAATGTATCATCGATTGATGGGATTATTAATGGATCATGAATTGGAAAGGGTGTGAGAGGAAGTGGCTGTAGCCTAATTTGACGCAATATCCCGGCATTTCGTTCAAGTACCTGATATAAGTACGGGTGGCCGGTCCCCGGTTTGGGAACCGGGACCTTCAGAATACGACACAGGAATCCCAACCACTAGACGTAATGTTGGATAAGAGAACAAGAAATGCATGTGCGTATAACGTAACATGAGGGAGCGTTCGCCTAACCATTGTTGCCGTGGAAAAGCAATAAGTATTACGTATGCTGAGTGTATATCTGTAGCCGTAGTTATCCAGCATGCAGTGCGCATGTGCCATATTGTATTGTCATCTGTGGCCTGTCTGGTTCTACCATATTTTCCCACATTATCTCATCGACGGCACGATTTTCGGAAAAAGTTATTGAACATGAAATGTGTGCTTTGATTTTCTCTACAACGTTTGCCTGAAACACTTCTCATTCTAAGAAGAATTCACCGAGATATTATCGTAAATGTACGCATGCCTTCATGTAAAGTACCCATTATTCTGGTTTATGTTTTAATCAGACTTGAATTTTCTCGACAGATTTTCGAAAAATACCCAATATCAAACTTTGCGAAAATTCGTCCATTGGGAGCCGAGTTGTTCTGTGCGGACTGACAGACATGATGAGCCTAATAGTGACTTTTCGCAATTTTGCGAACGCCCCTTTAAAAAGCAGATGTTCATGTTCCTTTCGTAAGCAGAAGAAATGACAAAATTACCACACAGACCTGCCTGAAGACAACTTCTAAGCCCGTCGGAAATGTTACGAAGGTACAGTCTTTAGGAACAACAGCAAAAAGTGAGCTGGGATGAATGAATGATAAAGGGAATACGTGGTGGACAAGCGAGGAATTCTGGTTTGCTTCCAGGTAGCAGCAAGACATTTTCTTTTCTCCTAACAGTTTAGAACGGCTCTCTAACTCATCTAGTCTCCTATTCGAGTGCCGGGCATGAAGCAGTCCGGGCGTGACGCTGACCTAGTGTCGAGGTGAAGTATTCGTGGAGCAATTACCTCCACTTCTCCATATGCCTTCATGGCTTGCACTGGGATAACTTTAACTTACCTTACTTCAGATAAAAATAAGTGAACATGCACGAATAAGAATGAGATGGGTGAGGAATGTTGCACACATAGAAGAGAAGACGTGTGTTTAGGCTTAAAACTTTATAGCTGTAAAACCGGAACTGAAGAAATGCAGTCCACTATCAAGATTGGTAATTAAGGAAACAGGGTGAGTGGATGCTGAGAGAGTCTCAGGTTGGGTTGCTTGCACACGGCTGGGAATTGATGTAACCTTCGCTTTTCAGGAAGACCTCTTCTCCGTGAGTAATGATCGGTGTGGGTACATCCCCTTCCTCCATTTGTAACTGACTTTTGTGAAGGAAGCACCTTGCTTAGAACTTGCATATATTAGGCTAAAATTTCTTCGGTTATTGCCACATTTTTATACAAACTGTCACATTCAAGGAAATTGTTGAAAATATATTAGATTTCTTGCATGGGTTAATATGTGTCGTGGAAGTGATTGTAAATACTGTGTCGGGTAGGATGCAGTGGCAGCGTACCAGTAGGCCTACTGTTCAGCGTTCGGTTGAGACTACCTACTCATCACTGCCTTTAATTGGGTAGTCGTTATGCTGATGCAGTCAGTATAAATACATCGGCTCTCCTGCGGCATTCGAGACGTAACAAAGAAAAGCAGTAAATTTCCCTGAAAGACTGGTTGATTATAACCTGTCTATACGAAGTCACATCCCAGTAGACTGGAATTTACGGCAGCCTCGCTGTGGCAACCACAAATCTTGGGGAAACTGAATGCTTGTAGGGCGGCAGCTAATAAGCGGTCCCAACTGTACGTTGAAACAGCTATAGGTGCATTGCTTCGGCAGGAAAAGGAGGAGGTAATAAAAGAAAACTCTAAATAAACGGCCGAAGGTGCGCATCCCATTCACGTAGCTTAAAGCACGTACATTCTGCTACTTTCGCTAAGAAACCAAATGTTTTTACATGAACAGGATATAACGTGAACTGCAGAGAGTTTTCATTTGAAATTACTATTTTTTATTGTGACATTCTTTGCTGATTCTGCCATTGATAACATGAACATTTGCTTCCCGAGGAAGGTAGCTAATTTGTTACGGAACTTAACCTGGCATCTGTAGTTTGAGAGTTTCACCAAACATCATCACGCAGTCTTGTCTTTGTGTAATATTCACACCAAGCCAACCAACAAACGCATATGCGTGTGCACCACATAACGGCACTATATGATACAACTCCCATCGATCTATTACACAGTTACCAACATCTCCGATTACGGAGCCACATTCGCGTTTACCCGTCGCACCTTCCCATCTGGTTAAGCGCTGTCTTAGAAACGGTCCGAAATTTCTGTGTTGTTGCCAATTGAAAGAAGATAGAATGTATCAAACGTGTGCCATTTCTAAGGCTGTACAGTTTTGTTCCGAACAGTTTTAAATGTCAAAATGAATATTTTCAGGCGATGTAACCAGTGAGACAGTTGATAACCAAGCTCTAACATTGGGCATTACGCGTGCCAGGTGAATTCGAAATGTAAATGGTTTCTTGAGTATGTATTTTAATATGACACTCTTGAACCTCCAAATTACATTTTTCCGGGGACGTTAATCAGAATACATTGCGTTTCTTCTATGGGTGCACGAGTTGCATGTTACGTACCAATTTTACTTCATTCTTCTTTGTGACACCCTTACTCATGTAATGTTGACTTATATATATTTTTTTCATTCTCCATTCGGGTCAGCTATATTGAATCCAATTTATTTCTTTTTGAGAGTTCTGAAACCCGTTCATTCAGATTTTGCTCTTTTATCGAATAAGATTCAATTTTCCTAGTAACTGTTCACTAAGGGCCAAATTAGAGTGCTGCATTATTTAACCCTTTGAGCACTGAAAATAACAGACGAAGATGAAGAGTGTTTGTAGGGAAAGACACTACATTTATTGTAGAGGGTGGGAGGGGGCAGAAAATTTACTGCTGTGAAGGTTTCTCGACAGGGTCCGGTCTGTCTTCTCGTGAAGGTAGGCTGGAGGAAAGAAGAGCGTTTGGAAATGAAGAAAGTGTCATGACCAGTCGAATGTTGGAATATGCCGTAGGGCAAAGAAATTGGTCATTTGGTTTGAATGTTGAATTATGTTGAATTTTGTGTTTCGACGCCTGTATGATTAAGACTTGAATTTATCCAAATTCTGTGTCAAATTCAGTTTCTTTGTCTTGGGTAACGTAAAGCGATCTGTTAATGCTGTGTATGTAAATATTCACTGTTTATTGTCATAATCTGCAGAAAGACATACTTAATCTGTCCGGGCACAATGCAGGAATTCTTAGTGTTACAGCCTGTGGTACGTACAGTTAATGCTGGACGCTAAACGGTTAGTGGCATCATTATAATTCCGCAAAATAAACTTACCCAGAACTGCGGTTATTAAATGTCAATCAGTTCCGAATTTTATGAAATGAACTTTGCACCCTCCGAATAACTTGACATATTTATGGATATACGATCTTAATATGTACGTACCAGACACTGTTTCGCGGGAATCCAAGCACATATGTACTTTAGTGTATGTTGACGCCGTGCTAGTTCGGCAGCTTGTCAGGCTTAGTAGCAAAGCGGGAGGTTTCCAGTCTTTGTTCAGTCGTTTCTTGAAGGAAAGAAAGAACTCATTATGTTCGTTCTTCGCTTTTGTTCGGTGTTTTGTTCTGTAGACGAACTGTACCACTGCGAATACCCTTGTCACTGATTGCATGTGTATGAACGTTAACCTTCCTTAAGGAGATAACCCAGCAGCAGGAAATGCAAACCTCGTGCATCTCTTGCCTTCTGTACAAAATAGGTCCCATTTTGAAGTGCGTGTTAATTGACGAATGATAAGACTAATATTGTGTGACTCTACAACTAAATAAACAAATTACAAAAACTCACTACGCTTTCTGATGGAAGAAGATACGCTGCCTGAAGGTACTGTGACGTAGCTTGGCTTGTAGTTACCTATGTATCCGATTTGCTAGGGAAACATACTTGATCCAATTCCAGCGATTTATGTTTGCGAATCTCCACGTAGTTTGCTTAAGAATGCATGAAACTTTTTCTTTGTGTTCTATTACTGAGATTTTATTTTATTGCGTTTGAGTTTTGCTGTAATGAAGTACGTACCAAGTATTGGACAATGCATTTTATGACATGGTTAGCCAGCATACGGACTGGGCTGCTGCCTGAACGAAGGGAAAATTTTGTTTGGATTCCCGGCAAGAGTAAGAGATTTTCTCTAATCCATTCGAGCCCTGTAGCCCTCACAACCTCCTGTTCAGTAGGTAGCCGGCGGATTCTTTTCCGCAGAAATAAAGCGGCCGAAGTTAATAAATCGTGGAGCTGTAATATCCACTCCCTCATATGCTTTTATGGGGTCAAGGAGGTAAACTATACCTTTATAACATGATACAAAATTGTAAGAAAAATATTGGTAGGGGACATGTTTTGACTTTGGCTGGATGATGATGATTATAATAATAATGATGATGATGGTAATAATATAGTGGTAACGGGGCTGACAATTTCATCGAACAAAATCAATCACAACCTGCCTATCGGGATCGAAATTTGGACACTTTCGGCCCAGAGAAGTTATCCAACTGATCTCTTCTAAGCATCAAACCTCTCTTGTCCCAGTTACAAGCAATTCGAAGTTCATCAGCAGCAGTTGCCATTGCCCACGAAACAAGCATTACTATTAACCCAAATTGCCTAAAATAAATGGCCGAACTGTTATGTGACAGGCCGGACGGACATTAAGACAACGATTCATCTGTCATGCTGCTAGCAGAACTTGTTCGAGTTACACTTGCGCGGTGACATACACGTAATAACGGATGCTAAATGACTGTGTTTTGCCTGTTTCAGAGTCTCGTGGATTTCGCCACCACGACGCCGCTTCAAGATGAGTGCGTAACCCATGTTCCTATTGAGATTGTCTCGGAGCTTCTAGTCAAGGTACGTTTGTAATATTCATGCTGGTGTGATCTGCGGGAACGTTACGGATGTTTTCAGATTGCGTAATAAATCAACACGATGATATAAGGTGTACGGATATTTGATAATCTGGATTCTACGTGCTTTTAAACCCGAAAAGTAGGGAAAATTATTAGGCGTCTTTCGGCAGAAAGTAAGACCCATTTCATATGTTTGACAAAGGAAATTGCTGCTTTTCTTCGAATATAATTGTGTTGTATGAACTGTATGGATCAAACTGGAGAGGTGTGGTCCAAGTGGAACGATTGTTCGTACCTCGTTTTTGCTGATCTTTGTCGATTATCTACACAACAGATGCATTTTATAACGCTAATGCACGCCACAGACCACTGTGTGATAGATGCCAGATATTTTCCTTTACTCCTTCTGGGAGGTCCGCTAGGTCTGACCGTGTGGCAAAGAAATGTGGTACCTACTGATATATAGGTCTATCAGGCCCGCTCAACCCGTGTCTCGCGGACATCATTTGGCCCGCAACGCACAGTTGTTTTGGCCGCGGAGGCATTTGAAAGACAAACCGTTTCTTATCCTTTTTCCCTGGCAAAGCCGAGATGGAAAACCGAAGCAAGTTTGAAAAATTATAAGGTGTTTGTTTATGAAGGGGCACATGGCGGCGCAGTTGTTTGAGGCACTGCGCTACAAGCCGGAAAGTTGACATTTTTCGTTGACTTAATGTTGCCGGTCGCACTATGGTGTCTAACGGAAGTGAGTACCAGGAATATTCCTGGGGGATAAAGGTGGCCGGTGCGTAGGGCTGACAACCTTACCATCTCCATGTGCCGGTTGCCTGGAAATCTTGGGTTCTCAACTTCCTGAAACCCTCTGGGCCTGTAATAGGCCTGAGCAGGGATTACTTTACCTTCATCTTGTTTATGGAGACATACCGACTCATTTTGTAAAAATGTTCTAAACAGCGATGGCCAAGGCTAGGTTGCGAGTTGCCTGGAGTGTCTCCTCTTATCATCAGTACATTTTCATTGCATATGATGTTTTGAAAAATAAAAGGTAATATAATGCATATGACCGCCTCTGTGGTCTAGTGGTCAGAGTTTCTGGCTACAGATACAGAGGTCCCGGGTTCGATCCCCGACGCCACCAGATTTTCTGAGTTGTAGTGGGTCTGGAACGGGGTCCACTCAGCCTCGTGAGGTCAATTGAGGAGCTACTTGAATGAAAAAAGTAGCGGCTCCAGGTCTAGAAAACAGAGATTAACGGCT
>Ga0123352_10007975_pt1 | contig 16435 bp, 6 predicted proteins | sample TergutLab28metaG_FD_89700 | JGI IMG/M metagenome (GOLD analysis project Ga0123352, IMG submission 89700) | Labiotermes labralis P1 segment gut microbial communities from Petit-Saut dam, French Guiana - Lab288 P1 | ecosystem: Host-associated > Arthropoda: Insects > Digestive system > Gut ... | reverse complement strand
TATGCAGATATTTATTTACTGCAAAGTCACTCTACATGTTTCGGGTGTCACAGCACCCATCATCAGGAGTACTAAAAACTGTAACCGCAACCTCCGGTACAGGTCATAATACTGGTAGAGCTACTTCACTCCAACGTGGCCCGATTGGGCCACGTTGGGGTGAAACATGTAGAGTGACTTTGCAGTAAATAAATATTTGCATACTGTTGCATCTGGTTGGACTTTTATTAATATTATATCTGGTGAGGTTTATGAATCATGAAATTTCTCATTAAGGCGTTTTCTCCAGAGCTGTCTTACTTCTTCCCTCTTAGCCTATGCTCATCCCTTACCATCATGTACTGAGAAAAATTTCAGCCTATGTTTTTAATATACGTTTATATATATATATATATATATATATATATAAGGTTGTCACGAAATCTGGGAGCTTTAACTTCCTAGAAACCTCTGGGCCACTCCAGGCCTGTAACGGGACTGATTTTTTTTTATATATATATTTAATACACCGTCTTACACAACAAAATTTCACGTCTAACGTACAAGACGCGTAATTGTGTTTTGCAAGACTGCGTATTATATATATATATATACGTATTATATATATATAGGCCACTATATCATATATATATGTATATTGACTAAAGCGCAATGGGACTGTTATTAAAGATTGTTTTTTAATAAGAAAATAAAAGTGTTACACCCATAAAAAACACCCTTTAAAATTATGGTGAAATTCAGAAATTCCTTTTCATAGTAACATTACTAAGATTAACTACTCCTTACATATATTTTTACTCGAGGGTCTCACGACTGTTGCAAAAGTGTAGTAACCACCTTAAAATTCTAGTCACCGGAAGGTTCATGAAGTAAGTTTTGCTTTCATTATCTACAAATATTAGGCGCCACAACACAAAATTCAGACACCACGACGAACAGGCGCCCGGGATTTGTGAACCACTGCCTTACGTTGTATTATTTGTCCGAAATATTTGGTAAACGGCAGCCTAATTAGGATACTGTAAGTGAAACTCCTCTTAATGAAGCGCAGTGCGGCTTTGGACAAGGACATTGTTGTACAGACTGCATACTCACAATGGAACAGCACGTGCAGACAAGACAGGAAACTAATTTATGGACATTTACTAAAAAGTTCCAAAATTAGGTAACGATCACGCTGATGCTGAGAAAGTTATCCTGGCTTCAGTGTATAAATGGCACATGGGTTGAAGATACCTTCACGTAGTCATCATTTGGATCTTTAAGCGTTTGTCCCAACGTGGTACCCAGGCATATGTCCCGGCCTAGGAAAGATCGTTGTTCAGTGTCTGTAGCCAGGACGTGACATCTTGCTTCACGTCGACGTCTATTGCAAATCACGTGCCAGGGAAACCACTGAGTGCAAGATCAGATCTTTAGTGGAGGGAATGTCGTCCATAACTTTCCAGCCCTCCTTAACAAGTCCGGTTGGCAGAATAGTTTTCAGTGATTTTAAACTCTTTGGACCCGGTAAGAAGCACCATGGTTGTGAACGATTTGCAACAGACGCCAAAGTGAAGCAAGCTGTCATCTCCTGGCTGCAGACACATAACACCGATTTATCTCAGTACAAGAATTGGTGCTACGGTAGGAAAAATGCTTAAATTTCGGTGGTGACTATGTGGAGGTGTGGTGTGTACCATCTGCTACCTATGTGCAATGTACTCAATGAAGTTCGTTTGAAGGTCTCGGTATCAGATTGTGTGTGTTGCCGTATATTTTGTATTATTTATTGATTATTATTTGCCTTCGTTATGTCACATACAAAAAGTTGTGTTTAGTGCAGGGATAGAATGGCTATTCAATGTGTTTAATGAAAATAATGCAACAAATTGGAGGCCAAGCAGCAATGACGATCGTAACGCTGGCGAATAGGAAACAATAAGGCAAAAGCTGGCCATGGGGGTGAAAATCGTTGCCCATTTTCTTCGACCTTATTTTATACGTACATTGAGTCTGTCAATGATCAGAGGTTAAGAAACAGAATAACAGGAGTGAAGATACGTGAAGAGAATCTGCTAACAATACTTTACGCAGACGACAAGGCATTATTTGGTGCTCTGCAGATCTGCTAGTGTTATGACTAGAGCTATAATATTTTGTGGTCGATTTGATGTAGATTTGTAATCGAAAATTAAATCAGTGAACAAATTCATAACTTCGGTTACTTATTGATCATTGTCTCGTAATGCTGTGGACGTGATGTTGGCATGAAGGAATGTGCGAAACTATCCACAGGACACTGACCTCAAAACGGTGAAAACATCACGATTGTTGCATCCTTTATATATTCTCACGCCAGAAGCTTTTCAGGCGTTCTGTTTCATTGTCAAGGTGATTAAGTTCAATTGTGTTTGAATATCATTATTATATTAATGATCGATTAAAAATGTATATCGAATTAGTTTCTAAAATCTTTTTATGTCTGCACCCACTGCTTTCCGCCTATGAACTTATTTAATGTCCACTTTTCAAAAGTATGCATTGAAGTTTCAAAAGCTAATAGTTTGTAGAAATTCAGATTTAGATTCAGATTCAGAAGGAAGATCAGTAATTTGTGAGGTGATAATATCATTCATTATTAGAATAAATCTCATACGAATATGTGTATAATTCTGAATGAATGCTGAAATGAAGCTGTTTTAATCTCCGTATTTAACTCCCTTGGATTTTTGGTTGTGGAGTTTGATGAAAACCGAAGTTTACAAAAGAGAGGTGACTACACAAGACAAATTGCACGCTCGAACTCTGAGTGTTGCTGCCCACAAATAAACGTGAAGATCAACCCTTAGGAACAACACGATTTTTCGCACACGATTTACAAATTGGGATTTTCCAACATTCATTTTTAACTGTAACAAATTTGTAATTTAACTGTAAATTGTTGCTATTTAAATTTAAATCGAAATTAAAATGAAATTACCCTTAACTATTTTCTCTTTATCGATTACCATTAAAAATAAATATGTATTTTTAAATTCAAACAGCTGTGTCTCTGTAACCATTCAGAATGAAACACTTGTTCTTGTGAAATTTTCTCCTACAATTACCTATTGTGTCATCTCCCAAGGTATTTACTTTTCTTCCTAAATCATCAGGTAAAAGATAAAGCAGTCCCGGGCCGAGAGTGGCCCAGAGGACTCCAGGAATTTAAGGTTCCCAGATTTCATGACAACGGCACAGAATGGTGGTAAGGTTGTCAGCCTTACGCAACGGCCGCCTTTACCCCCAGGAAATGATCCTGGTACTCATTTCTGTTAGAGGGTGAGTCGACCCCAGGGCCATAGTGCGATCGGAATTATGTCAATGAAAAATTCCAATGACACCAACTGGAATCGAACCAACGACCTTCCCGTTTGTAGCGCAGTGCCTTAACCACTGCGATACCGCGGCCCCAATTCATCCTGTATACTCAAAAAGTATATAACTAGAGACCAACGAAATGTAAGCTGTCTTAAACTCGGATAGCTTTATTACCTTTGAAAGCGTACAGGTCGGAAGGCCAAATCCTTGAAGCTGCTGTTGCTTCTGATGATGATGATGATATTAAGTGTAACATTTTCAAGTCGACATATAATTTGCTTTACGTCATATCCTTACAAAACTTGAAACAAAGTGTTTACTAATGAAATGTGCCCTGTTCGTGTCACATGTAAACTTGGTATATGTGCATTTCGTAAATTCGACTAGAACGCTGTATAATCTAATTTTGCAGTTGGTACACTTAGTTATGCAGTAATGCAATTATTATTGCTCCCTGAAAGCTCAAAGTAGAATAAGCTTTGATTATATCTTCAGAGGATGAGCTGAACTGGTAATGTATGTGAGCATTTCCACACTTCGTGTAACGGACTGGTTCCTGCTGTCCAGCAATTATTTCTGCACGTATTATTACACATCACATAAACAGATACAACTTAAAAGCCCCAAAAGATATGGTCACGTTATATAGGTGCAATTTCGTCATATATTCCAACTGCGATTGGTAGTGGTGTAAGGGAAGGATTTCAAGAAATTTTTTACCCTGCGAGATTTGAGGATTTTTGGTGTAGAATATAAAGATAAATAATATTTTAAAATAAACATCTTATTACGTGATCTATATAAAGAATTCTGTTAGCTATTCAGTAAATTTACACATCTCGCTTCCAGATATTGGTCTTATACTTTAAGGTTTCCTGACACATCGACTCATAAGAAAGCGTGTGTGGTGAGATATCATTGGGTATCATTTTCAAAAACAAATAACTTTAAGACCAGTCTAATATTCTCCATGTCACATATATTAATCGGATGTGTAAGATTTTTAAAGGAACCAACAAATGGACTTGGATATATGAATGTAATTTTATTACATACTTATCAACGAAATGTTTCGCCACTCCTTTATCCCTCTTCAGGATGATGAGGACGAGACTATAAATACAGTTATAATGTCGACAAATTTCAATTATGTTTATGTTATTTTCCTCAACACCCTGAAGATGGCCACATGATTGGCCTAAACATGTCGTTCGTAAGTATGCAATAAAATTACATTCATAAGTCCAAGTGCATTTATTGGTTCCTTTAAATATTTTGTGCAGTTTTAAGACCGTTTAATTCTGGTTTAGAGAATCAAATGTAAAGTAAAAGGTAAAGCGATCCCGTTACAGGCCAGGTGTGGCCCAGAGGGTGGGTAGAGGTATAGCTCTACTCTTCCACGAACGCGGCACTAGAAGGAGGTGAGTGGTCAGCAGCACGCCCCGGTCGCACTTTACCCCTGGTAAAGACCCGGTACCCATTTTACAGGAGGCTGGGTGGGCCCCAGGGCCGGTCTGGACGGGCAGAAAATCTCGTTCCCACCGGGATTCGATCCCGGATCGTCCAGACCACAGGTAGTCGCTATACTGACTGAGCTACCCGGCCCACAAACAACCAAATGTACATTCTACAAAGGCTGCATGAGACAAAAATTAACAAAACCCAATATACAAAACCGTAAATATGACGTCACATCAGTCTGTAAATGGTTACCTACTGTTCGGTGGAGTTTGCTGCGTCCATTTGCAGTGTATTCCAAGAAGAGTATTATACGTTGACATGGGTTCTAGACAGCTTTCAATACCGCTTTGGAGCAGAAGATTTCTTCAGGCGGCTATGTACGCTTTCCGTTTCTTAGTACGTTCGGACTCCTAAGGAACCTCAAGACTCATTACCGTATGTAAAAGAGTCCGCCACTGGACTGCATTCTTAGCCATTTCCATCCATTGCACTTCATAATACACAGGTTAGGATTCATTTGAATATTATCCGCACATTAATAGTCAGACGTCTCGACTTATTATTTCATATTTTCCGACACGATATTTATACCCGATTACCATCTCTCATGCGTGCTACACGTCTCGCCCATTCGCCTTCGTTTATTCAGCCAAATAATAATTACCGAAGAATGTAAATTGTGGAGCTCTGAAGGCTATGCAGACTTGAAAACACCGCTTGGAATTTATCCTTCAGACAAGTGGTGCTGCTGTTTTTAACAGAAGATGGATTTCTGTCGCTTTTCTGTGTGCACGTCAGCTCATGCACTGATTGTGTGGCTGCCAGCAAGAATCAAAGGAATAATTACAGCTTCTACGTCACACTGAATCATGTTCGTTAAATACAGTGCTGGGGGCCGTATCTGAAGACGACGTCTTTAAATCATGCTCATAAGAACGGATTGATTTGTGGTACCCAATGAGGCAGCTTTGTGTCTGTTAACGTATGCTGAACTACCACTGTTATTACATGAAGGACAAAATTTCGACCTTGAAAATTTTAGGCTCTTGTGACCGTGCATCATGAACGTAGGGTGAAGAGAGAGAAAAACCAACAAGATGCAACTAATCTTATGTTTATTATCAAACTTCTATCTCAACACGTTTCGGTATCATTATACCCATCATCAGGAGAACAAGGCTGTGTACCACTGCATGTGGTGTTCTGCACTGTTTGTGCTGGCTGTGGTTATGTGGAGCTGGGTCACGACCTGTGTGCACTGTGTGAAAGTCGAACAGTAACTTTCACACAGTGCACACACCTCGCGACCCAGCTCCACACAAACAGTACAGAACACCATACACGGTAGTACACGGTCTTGTTCTCATGATGATGGGCATAATGATGCCCGAAACGTGTTGAGATGGAAGTTGCATTATAAATATCAGATTAGTTGTATTTTGTTGGTTTTTCTCTCTCTTCCACCTTCAAGTTTTAGCGTCGTCATGCAGACTTTTATGTTTTGCCTGCGGGGTGGAAGATATTTCAAATCTGTCCAGTCCGTAACGCAGAAAGTTTGTTTCAATATATAACATTAAATCTGCATTTGATCACATTGAATTCTTTTGCAAACATAAAGGGAAACGGGGATTAGCTTCTTCTAACCAGCTGAACTGCTACAAGGAAAATCTTGTTTCATGCTATTGCTTCAGTGGGTTTCTAAATTTGTGCAAGGAAAACTTCAAAATTGAAACATTTTCATTTCTATTAAGAATCTTGCATTTTATTTTTGTCTGTACATTGCAACTTCCTGGTCCCATTGGCCGCGCGGTCTAAACTGTAGGACTGCGGCCGCTCGCCTGCTGAGATTGTGGTTTCGAATCCCTCCGGGGACATGGATGTCTATCTGTTGTGAGTGTTGTGTGTTTGCAGGTAGAGGTCTCTGAGACGAGCTGATCACTCGTCCAGAGGAGTCATATCGACCGTGGTGCGTCGTTGTGTGTGATCAAGAAACCTTGTGAATAGGGAGGCCGTGATCCAGTGGGGGACACTTGCACCAAAAACATTCTAATTTATTTCGAAAAATGTACAGACTTTTCATCAGTTTTGCTTTAATCTAGACATACCGATGTCTTAATGACCTTGTTTGGATGGAAGGCAGTTGGATCTTTGTGTACTCACGTGTTCTCGCAGGACTTTGCGATGGGCAGGTATAGCTGTATTATTAAATTTGCCATGTACTGTATTTTCTGTACCTTTGCTTATCCACACATCGTCCTCGGGTGTGTGTAAGCCATCGGAGACTAGCATTTAGAATACCTTATTGCTCGTTCTTTCCAGCTCTTACTTCCATGCCCTTAAGCGCTTTTTAACACAGGCAATTCTGTATTTTACACAATCTCTCACGCTCCGGAGTGAGGGGTAATACATATTTAACTAGGAACCCTTATATTCCTTTCGTATACGAAAACCTTCAGCAACCACGCCTAATAAGACAACCGTTCTGCTTACATTTTATGGTAAACAAAGGAACGGTTTGTTTGAAATAGGATTTTTAAAACTTCTGAAAAGTCCACAACACTACAATATTCTTTTAATAATTTGGACCATTTCATGACGTAATCGGTCTCAGATGATGTCATATAAATAAGGTTAATACATTAATAATAAGCACTGAAAAAATATACATACGTACATTTGTGTGTGAATTTGCTGTCTATAATACTTGTCGTAAAAGGTGAAAAAGTAAAGTTAATGATCACCATAGAACAGGCCACGAAGGCCCAGAGGGAGAGCAGATTATAGCTCTACTCTTCTTTCAACCTCGGCGCTACATGGGGGTTGGTGGTCAACGCCAAGCCCTGGCCACTTTAATCCCGGGAAAGACACGGTATCCATTGTATAGGATGCTGGGTGGGCCCAGGGCCGGTCTGGACGGGTGTGGATAATCTCGCCCCCAGCGGGATACAATAACCGGACCGTCCAGCCCGTAGTCAGTCGCTACACGACTTCGCTATCACGGCCCCTATAATGTGTGTCATACAAAGCATTATTTTTTCTTAAAGACAACTACAAACAGAATGTTCATAAAATGGAGTTTTAGGCCAAGGCCTCTGGGTGCGATGACACTGAGTGCATTCTAATGAACATTATAAGAAACGCACGTTTATTGTGTTCTACTATTGTACGGGTTAAAAGCACGATATAATCATGTAGACCTACAATAAGCCAATATATCCACATATTTTTCCCTTACGCGCAACGTTAGTTGAATATATAAATATTTTGGGATTCTGTGGAATAGTTCTGCACTCAAAGTTCAAAGCAGCAAACGTTTTTATAATCTTCTATATGGGACTGGCCATGTAATTAATCCTTGGTGCTGAAAAGTGCTACTGCCTGTGAAAATATTGGTAAATGTCCAGAGCACGTTACGTTTTTCGCTTCACAAACCGTTCTGTCAGCTTATTGATTTTACGTGCCATTCGGCCAGTAGGCACAGAGCACAATGAATTGAAATGCAGCTTTTAAAAAGTCTCTCAATTAAACACAAGACGTGCAAATGGTACCGTACTGGACATCACATTCAGTGCTGAGAGCTGAATAATGACCGTTCTCTACTTCTGTTAAGATGTGTTAAGTTATGTACTTACTTACTTACTTCTCCTTAGAGCAGAGTCCTTCTTGAGAAGCTAACAGATTTTCAGCTAGTCAAGAAATTCTCCGCATTTTATGGAACCCGAAGGTTCATTACCGCAGTCACAAGTCCTGTCTTCATCATGAGCCAGTTCGATCCAGTCCACACCCCCACATCCCACTTCCTGAAGACCCATTTTAATATTATCTTCCCATCTACGCCTGGGCCTCCGAATTGGTCCCTTTCCTTCAGGTTTCCCCACCAAAACCATGTATACGCCTCTCCTAGCCCCCATAGTGCTACATGCCCCGCTTATCATTCTTCTCGATTTCATCACCCCAAACAATGTTGGGTGAGGAGGACAGATCATTAAGTTCCTCATTATGTATTTTCTCCACTCCCCTGTCACCTCGTCCCTCTTAGGCCTAAATATTCTCCTGAACACCCTATTTTCAAACACCCTCTGCCTACGTTTCTCCCTCAGTGTGAGCGACCGAGATTCACACTCATAAAGTGCAGTCCCTGTTAAGTTACATGCGAAATTTTACTTGGCATTCATGTTTTACAACCACAAAGAAATTAAGAGCTGAAGATTGTGCTTATTCGTTTTGGGGTGCATTACCACTGAAGATGAAGGATCATTTCTCCCGAAACGTCGGGAACTAGTCGCCCTAAGCTACAGCGTCGTAGCCTAGAAGACGTGAATCCCCTGGCAAACCGCTGGGATGACCTCAAATCTGGCAAATTAAATGCTTCCTCCAGTGTTTTTCTTCTACGATTGCGCGTGATATGAGCGTGTGTTGGGAAAAACATAATAAACCGTGCGTCGTCGTATTATATAAGACATAAAGCAGCGATTTAATTTTCTACGCCGTTGATACTGAACGCCTTGCAGGGAAAATCATTTTGTAACATATTTTGAGACCTGTGTCGTGATTTGCAGCTATAGATGGACATGAAGTTTATCATGAGGTTTGCGGACTGGAAAACTAAGCAAACAAATCGGTGCTCTGGTTATCGTCCCAGTTACCACCTCCTATGTGTCTGTGAACTTGGAAGATATTTCTCGAACTGAAGCTTGACCAAATGTGAAGCACAGACCTTAATGTATGTAGCTGTGCCTTTACCGTAAGTTGGAGACCTCCCTAATAAAATACCAAGCTTAAAAATATTTTTGCACTAAATCGTGATAATATTGTTATTAATTCCGTCGAAATCAGGAAATTTGGGCGTTACTCTTCAACGAACTCAAACTTTGTTGTTAGCGACTCAAAATTGGAGTAGCTTGGTTTACTATTCTGTTGATACGCAGCCGTACGCTACTTGTTCTTCAAGTTTTACCGAGAGATCTTTTTTCTTAGAGAAATTTTAATTTATTTTATTCACTGAGTGTTATGGAAAGTTCTCTCGGAAGGACTGTTTAACCATGGCCGAAAGAATCCCTTTCGTTAAAGGAAAAGTAAAATCCAAATAGACGCCACTTATTACTTTATTATGCTTACGTTAGGCTCAACATGTTTCGGGCACCATTATGCCCTTCATCAGGAGTTCACGACGATAGTGTTTGTTACCACATAGGCCGTCTGGTTCTCGAGTTGCTGCTGGTTGGGAGTTAAGTGCAGGCAGGATGGTTGAGTGTCCGGACCGAAGGCTGTAACATAGCCTTCGGTCCGGACACTCAACCATCCTGCCTGCTTAACTCCCAACCAGCAGCAACTCGAGAACCAGACGGCCTATGTGGTAACCAACACTATCGTCGTGAGCTCCTGATGATGGACATAATTGTGCCCGAAACATTTTGAGCCTAATATAAGCATAATAAAGTAACAAGTGGCGTCTAGTTAGATTTTACTCTTCAGTTATCATGATGATGAACGGTCCAGTACACATCAAATCCCTTTCGTTGCCTGACCAATCACAAATATAGAAGGCTCGCGTGTCAGAAATGTCCCTTCTGTAACGACAAACGCTGATATGGCTGTGGACTGTCGTTAGCACTGTTCTAGTCAGTCTGTCACTTTACGTATTACTGCAAGCGGCTAAGTGTCGTTACCGATCGCATACACTCTGCCACTCATAGCAGCCCACGGTCAACCTGTCCCGCCCCACCTAGCTTGGTGTCCATCCGTGAAGTAGCAAGAGTGACGTGATAAGGATAGTCAAGCGCCGTGTCGACAAAGAGAGACGGCCGTGGGCTCACTGCTTACAGCGGCACTGAGACCAGTCCTTTTGGTCAATTCTTGATATCATCAAGTGAATGGAAACATCAGTCTCTCACCTTACAACAGCACGCCTTAGATATTAACGAATACCAACACCATATTATGAACCATGGGTAGCAGTAACTAAAACATTAAAATGTGGATTAATACACCAACTCCATGGAGCAGAATCCTTCTTGGGAAGGTAACAGGTTCTCAGCTAGTCAAGAAATTAACAGCATTTTTTTTTTTACGGTGAGGAGTTGTTAACATCTCACCCAACCCCCAAGCTGGAGGACCACTCCTTGTCTGCTGTCCGCAACTGCTTATTTATCGTATTCGAAACTACTTTCCGAATTTGAAGGCAGTTCCTCCATCCGTAGCCTGAGGACGTGCCGTGCCGAGCTGACAGTGCCCACTTATTATGACGTCAGTATAATAATTATGTTTAAATAGTAACTTCATGCTAATTAAATAATTTCGATTACCAATTGAAGTAACTTTGCTATGCAAGTAATTCTGTACATACTGTACACTTCTGAAGTAAGTAGTGTAAGTAGGGACATAACCATTATTTCGACAAGGAGATATATAACTTCTACTCTTTGTGTGGATTAAGATGCACGTAGTTAATGGTACTTTACATGATTTCGTACGGTGTAACGCCTTATCAGTGACACTTGGAATGTGTAAAACTGTCTGAATATGGAAAAATTACATCTAAATTTTTATGAGTAGGATTAAACGCTCTTAGTCTAATGTGTGTGCCCTGATTGTGGTTTAATTTGTCAAAAGTATTCATTGTTACAAGCAGGCATTGTTACATCCTAAAGGTGACCCCGCTTTTATGTACGTATAGGAATCGCTTCTTACTTCTCCGCTATCTAACTGACCTTCGTATTTCTCACCAGTTCCTCCAGTCAAGACACTAGTTACTAATAAATGGCGCCTCAATTTATACCATAACCGCAGAATTTCATATCATTCAATCATTGCCATATACCTGAAGAATTTTTCAACAAATTCCACGACGGGGTAACAGACACTCCTGTTTCTTACCTTATAAATCCTGAGGTCACATGTCTCCTGTTTTGACCGAGGGTTTGTTTTCTTTCACAGAATAACATGATTGATACATTAATAAGCGGATTCGTGATCACACCAAGTGTCTAATTAAATTGATCCATTTGTCCATCTGTCTGTCTAACCGTACTCAAGCATGAAACTCTAGAACCGCTGAAAAAGTTTAATAGAATTAGACGAAAGTTTGTTTTGGATTAAAATTACACAAAATTAACAAACAAAAAGCGAAGTACTGTTTGTGAGTACGTCAAGTATGATCCTTTAATAATGTATTGATACAAATGTTCTAACTAGTATTGTATAGAAGAATGATGCACATTTTATTCAGAGTATAGTTCGTAAGATACTTGCTAGAATATGCGTACATTTCGTTGACTGTAAGTATATTACTCAATCAGTAGAAATCTTCTCAACAGTGGCGGTGGTTCTATTATCCTGTACACATAGTTAAATAAAGCAACCTCCTATCGGAATTTAAAAGCCTGCATGTAAGATAAAAAAACATAATTTTATGCACGGTAATAAATATTATTTTGAGATAATCTGAACAAATTATTAATATACAAGTATTCATCGAAAGGAATTTTTCCTTCTTTAGCGCGTGTCGACACATGAGCCAAAATTTCAATTAATAAAATGCAGTTCATAAAAGTATTAAACTCATACTTGTTTGAGCACCGGGATGCCATCATCACGGAGTTATAGAACAAAAGAATGTGAGCCCAACATGTCAATCTAGGTGTTATTCCGCCCGTATTGAGATGTTTAAAATGTTAAAATTCTGAAATATATAAAAAGAATGTTCCTAGATTAACGTGTTGGGTATCAATTTCTTTGTTCCGAAACGTCTTGATGAAGGCACCCCAGTGTCGAAACATGTAGAAGTTTAACACTTGTTATGAATTGTATTTTATAAATGCATTAATTGGTTGATATATTGAATGTAAGAACATGCACGGTGTGTATAACACAAAATACTAACAGTTGTGTTACTCTGACAGTTACACTTCCTGGTGCCGCATGAGCTTGTTAAATGTAGACAGTTTGACGTTACACTGTTGGTAACAGCAACTAACACTCACGGCGCAGTTTGCTGTAATAATGCCTGTAAAGACCATTTTCCTCATTAATAAGTAACAAGTGAAAGAGGAAAGCATGTCTGCTGCTTGGAAGAGGAAACGGGACAACGGTTGTCATGCCTAGTTAATGTTCACTACCCTTTGTGCCGTTGTATTGTTGACTCTCCGAGTACAAACAAGACAACAATGTACGTACTACGTAACATTTAGGCGCGTTTGTGCAACCATTGTTACCATGGAAAAGTAATAAGTATGACATATTTTGAGTGTGTTTTTGTGGCCGTAGGTACACAGTATGCAATGCGAATGCGCCATATTGTCATCTGTGACCTGTCCTTCTCTACAGTATTTTTTCACTTTATCTCGTAAAAGTCACGATTTTTTAAAACAAAATGTTACTGAACATAAAATTTGTGTTTTGATTTTCTCTAAATATTTTGTCTGAAACATTTCTCATTCTAGGAAAAATTGAGCGAGGCATGATCAGAAATGTATACTGGTCTCCACGTAAAATACCCGTTAGTCTTGCCAGAGTTTAATGAAACTTAAAATTTCTCGACAAATTGTCGAAAATACTCAACGAAACTTCATGAAACTCCTTCCACTGGGAGCCGATTTGTTCAATGCGGACGGAAACACGGAAAGACATACGGGACGAAGCTAATAATCGCTTTTCGCACTTCTGCGAACGCGCCTAAATACGTCTGTAAGTTTTATACTTTAGAGTAACTTGTTGGGTGCTGGAACTGAAAAGGTTCGTAAAGATGCAATTCTCGAAATATGGTAGAGTTTAAAATGTCTTAACCCGTAATTTTAGCAATTACAGATGTGAGTGGGCATATTGCGATCAGCCATCATTGATAAAAAATTTTGTTCACATCGAGAATTGTGCAGGCATATCGCGTTGTGAATAGTTTCAGAATTTTACCCAGACACAAATATCGAATACAACCCTGGAGAGTGGACACCATTGTCCATGTTTATTTGCTCTATTGTTTGCCGGATTTTATTTTTGTCAGGCTATTTTTATACGAGTTTTGAATTTTTATATAGACTTCCTATTGTTTCAGTTAAATTGTTAGAATCCCACAGTCAAATAACGTGGAATGAAATAAGCATCGGAATAGCGAAATAAGTTTTTCACGCATTATATAGGCACTGAGGCACACTTGAGAAATTTAAACACTTGTTTTTGATAGTTCACCACATTATTGAAGGTGTATTACAAAGTGTTAAATTTACAAACGTGTAATAACACACAGTTTCAAACTTTTTGTCTTCGTTGTGACGCCAATTGAAATATGCCATGTTTATATCGCAGTAATGTGGTCGCAATACGCCTGTCATCGGTTTAGCAGTGACAGAGCAGTACAGTACTGGTGGGCGTTGATGTAGCTAATATATATCACCACTACTAACCCTGCCGGTCCCTCATTGTTTACCACTTGACGTGGCTGTGTGTGGGTTTGTTTGGTGTGAGGGAGTGTTACAGTGATAATTGAATTGTTACATTTCGTCGAATGACTCCATATGGTATAACCTTTTACATGGTGATCCTTAAGTGCACATTGTTTATGATCATATTACATTACAGACTACAAGCTGTTTGAAAACACCAGATGTAGCGTGAATGATAATAATGAATATATTCCTCTGTGCTCTGCAGCGTTCCCCGTGTTAAAATGCAATTCTGAAGATCTTTCTCATTTTAAACAGTTATCTGCCGCTAAACAAGAGGGATAAGCTCGTCACTATGTTAGTAAAGGTCCAAAATCTCTGCCCTTTGAATTTGTTACGGCAGATTATTCCTTAGATAAGAAAATGTTTCTTGATATATAAGTATTTTAATTACCACAGTTGGTATGGCATCATTCTTGCAGTAATAAAGGTAACGTTTTCCCTGTCAACGCCACGAAGGCGTTCAGGGGGAGCAGATGTATAGCTCCACTCATTCTCCACCTCGGTACTAAATGGCAGTAAGCGGCTAACTTCAGGATTCTTGAAGATTTCTTTCTCGTATTGCTCTGTAGCAGCCAGCTGAAGACACTGCTCTCAGAAACAACAGCTCTGCCCTTTCTATGTTCGCTTCGCCTTAATCTTCAAATCTAGAATGCGGGTGCTTTTAACACAGCTGGTATGAATACAGGTTCTTAGAAATGAGGGGAAAGTCCTATCCGTAGATTCACATTACAGGTACAATTTCTTTGGAAATTATATATGATTACTTTATTATTATTATTATCATCATCATCATCATCATCATCATCAGGTCCTTTATGCAGGATATTTATATGTATATTCCTTATGCAAACTATGTCCCTAGGGAATAGAGTGTTGCACCTATTCTGTTGTTAATATTCATGGTGCTTATATCGTTAGTTTCAGTGTTGAATCTATTATACTTTTACACTAGTACTTTCAGAAGCACGTGGCAGTGCCCAATACGGCAGTTTTCTGTAGTTCGTTGACTTCATGGTTTCCTGGTATGTTGTTCACGTATTTTCTAAATGACTTTGAAATAGTCCCTGTCGCCCCTATTATTACTGGTATCACCTTTGTTTTTAAATTATTATTATTATTATTATTATTATTATTATTATTATTATTGCGTTGTCTCTTGTCGCAAGCGTTTTTTTCCTAGTACTTCTCCTCTTAAACCAACAGCGATCCCCACAACTCAGGCTTCAAATTTTATGCTGCATTACTTCCCGATTATTTGTGATGTTCCAAATGTAGCTGTCATTTTTATTGAATTTATTGCATGTTTTCTCGTTATGGCTTACAAATTTTTCTTTAAACCTCTCTTTACTATTCCGGAGGCTTATGTATTTATTGGTATGATCCTACATTACGTGATCCAAATTCGATTTTCTCTCTGCACTTAAGCCGTTGTACTTCAGTTTATTTTCTGGCTCCCTCGTGCGTGACATTCCTTTCGTCTAATACCGCCAGATCTCCCAGGATGCGTGTCTTCTTTTTGTTTCATTACAATGTTGTTGTTTTTGTCTCTTGTCACGGGCCTCTTCTTCCTGATAATTCTCTTGAACCACGAGTGATCCCCACTGCAATACTGTCCGTATGACTCGTGATATTGTACGTACAGCTCTCTTTTGTAGTGAATCTATTGTATGTTTTCTTGGTGTGGCTTCCAATGTTATCTTTAAACCTTTGTTACTATTCCGGTGGCTCCAATTATTACTTGTATAATCTTACATTTCAGGTTCCACATTCGTTGCAACTTTATATATAAAGTCTTGTATTTGAGCTTCATTTCCGCTTCCTTTTGCACTATATTTCTGTCTGCAAGTTTTGCCACATCTATCAGTATGCATGTTTTCTCTTTCTTGTTTTTAATTATTATATATGGCCTATTGCTGTAACCTCTCTGTCTGTGTGTACTGCTCGATTCCACAATACTGTGACATCTTCCTCTTCATACTTTGGCTTGGGCATGTGTGTGCACCATTTGTCTGTCATTTCAGTGTCGAGGGCGTCGCATATTATTATTATTATTATTATTATTATTATTATTATCATCATCATCATCATCACCATAATCATCATCATCACGTTTATGCAGGTTATTTATACTTATATTCCTGAAACAAACTATGTCCCTAGGGAATAGAGTTTTGCAGCTATTCTGTTGTTAC
>Ga0123352_10007968_pt1 | contig 16439 bp, 12 predicted proteins | sample TergutLab28metaG_FD_89700 | JGI IMG/M metagenome (GOLD analysis project Ga0123352, IMG submission 89700) | Labiotermes labralis P1 segment gut microbial communities from Petit-Saut dam, French Guiana - Lab288 P1 | ecosystem: Host-associated > Arthropoda: Insects > Digestive system > Gut ... | reverse complement strand
TTTGTTTTCACCCCAACACAATAACGGGTGGGTTTGGTGTTGTTTGTTTTAATTTTTCATGCGGCGGGGGGGGGGGGGGGAATCATTGCATTCTTATGTTTTGTTTCTCTCTTAACGTTTTAGTTTCATAGAATAATATTAAACAACGAAACAAGGTTGTAAGTTTTAACAAGCAGAGCGCAGAATCCACCTCAAGTATGGCGCGCGCACGTGTTTTCATAACCCAATTACACTAATGTTATTTATGCAGATCTACACTGCAGAAGCCATGAGTAGTTAATCCAATAAACCATGGTACAAAAAGTACACACAGCACCACATTTTGTGAAGTCTTACTTCGTGTGGCATGCAGTGCCACTTCCTCTAGTGATCAGGCAACAACAAAACTGCTTGTAAGTTTTCCTTTAGCAATTTGAAGTTATTTGATTCCAGGGTTATGGAAAAGTTCAAAGAGAATCAAGCATGTTAATTTAACTGCCTTGTGCTGAACAAGCCCAGTTAGATCATTGTATTTGTCTCAACTTAGATTCATACCCACCTTATTTATGTTTACATAATATACTTATTTTGAGCTAGTAAACCAAAGCACAAAGCAAATGTAAATGTTGATAATAAAACATGCAGGTTGTTCCATAAAAATATGATAGTGAATTAAGCTTGTCAAAAACATGAACTACTTTTATGTGAACTAGAGGTTCATTACCCTATTCAGAGAAGCTCACTATCCTCAGTCAGTTGAATACAACCTACATCCTAACACATTTTGTTAATATTATTCGGTTATTTATACACTCTGTCACATGGTTCTTTGCATTCAAATTTCCTAACTAAATGTTTGCATACATTTCTAAATTCCCATGCAAGCTGCATATTACACTGGATGCATCTTCATACCTTCATTACCCTAATAATGTTAAGTGTGCAGTACAAATTTATGAAGCTTTACAATGTTTCCTCAATCTTCCAGCTAGTTCCTTCCCTTAGTCGCAAGTAATTCTCTCAGCCCCTTGTTCTCAAACATTACCATCTGTGTTCTCATAAGGATACAAGAATGAACTTCACAGTCACATAAAACAAGAGACAAGTTTATTCTCTTGCATATTTTGATTTGTACATTATTAGATAACATGAAACAAAATATTCTTAAATGAATCGTAACAATTATTTCTTAATTTAACTTGTCCTCATTTTCATTTAAAATTACTACAGGTTTACATGTACTCCCATTACAGTCCTTATATTCCTATTTTACATGTGCACATTATTGTAGCCTCAAAATGGAGGCAGCACATTTATATCCACCAGAATATACAGCATCCAGAAAAATATCGTCTTAGTATTCACCAATATCAAAATCTTAAATTTATGTGGAACTCAGGTAAGCATACCATTATCTTATATTAGTAATAAAACATTTTCTGCAGGTATTTTCCCTGATCAACTGAAGTACACTGTTTTGAAGCCCCTGTTAAAGAAAGGTGGTCACATTTTGCCAATTAAAGACCGATTTCTCTGCTAATCATTTTCTAAGATATTTGAGAGAACATTATTTCACAGATTATATCAACATCTGCAAAGTCATAATATCTTGGCCTCTGAACAGTATGAATTTTGAAAAAGATTATCCACAGATAATGCAATTTACAAAGTTACGGACTGTATTCTTAAAGCTTGGAATAACAAAATGCACGTTGGGGGTATTTTTTGTGACTTGGCTCGGGATATTGATTGTGTGAATAGTGATATTTTGCTACAGAAATTACAATATTATGGTGTGCAGGGTATAACTTCAGACTGGTTTAGATCATAGTTTAGTTTAGTTTATTAGTCCAAAATTAATTAACTAATTAATTATTTAATAGGAAGCTAAGGGTTGAGCTAAAACTTTTCAGTGCTCAAAATCATTTTTCTAGTTGAGAAATTGTGAAGCTTGGTGTCCCTCAGAGATCAATTTTATGACCTTTAGTTTTTATTTTATACATACTGATTTCCCCTTAACAATTAGAAATATTTCAGCTGTCATAATGTTTGCAGATGATACTAATATCCTTATTTCTAAAAATAATTATGATTTTAAACAGGTCTTTAATTTAATCTTATCACATACATCTACATGGTTTCATCCTAATGTGGAAAAAACAAATATAGTAAATTTCAATCCTACCAAGTTTTCTCATTATCCATTAGATACTGAATACGCGGGCAAACCTCCTTACTGAAGTAACTTAAGTAAATTTTCTTGGTAGCCACATTTATGATCATCTTAACTGGAAGAATCATATAGAGCTGATACTCCCTAGGTTGTATGCCGCTGATTTTGCAGTTAGAGGACTATTTTATGGTCTAAACATTGTAGCTATTTGGATTGTATATTTTTCTTTATTTCATTCCATAATTGGAATACAGTATAATATTGGCGGGAACTCTACATAGGTCTGGTATTCTTGCTCCAAAAGAGTATAATTAGAACTACGGTGGGGGTGGAATCTAGAGGCTCAGGTAGGGGCTTGATATTTTACCTGTCCCATGTTTATATTCATATTAAATGATGCTGTTTGTTGTTAATATTCTTGAGGGTTTTCGGATTAATTCTTCAGTACATGGAAGGAATACAAGGGAAATAAAAAAGCTCATTTACGTAGGCCTGTTGTGAATCTTTCATGTTTCCAAAAAGATGTTTCTTACTCCTGCTTAGAAAAATTTAATAGTCTACTGGCTAAAATTTTGAAACTCAAAAATGATAACTTACATTCTAAGGGTGTGTTGCTGAAGTACCTCATTACTCTTTTAAGCTCGTGGTTCCATGCATCATAATTCAATATTATATAAAATCCAACTAGAACAACAGTATACAGTCTGATGTATTTTACTGCAAAATCACTCTACATATTTCGGGTGTCACCGTACACATCATCAGGAGTACTAAAAATTGTAACTGTAGCCTCCGGTACAGGTCATAATATCGGTACAGCTACTTCCCTCCAACGTGGCCAGATCGCCAGATGGCCTGATCTGGCCACATTGGAGGGAAGTAGCTGTACCGATATTATGACCTATACTGGAGGCTGCGGTTACAGTTTCTAGTACTTCTGATGATGGGTGCGGTGACACCCGAAACATGTAAAGTAGTTTTGCAGTAAAATAAATCAGACTGCATACTGTTGCATCTGGTTGGATTTTATTTAATATCACATTACTCATTCCTTTTATTCAATCAATTTTTTATACTCAGTCAAGACATCTCCCACAGCTGATGTAGATCTTAATTCATTCTATAGTAACAGTTGATATTTTAAGTATGGTGATAAGGCAAAAATGTTAATATTTATATTGATTTAATCTATATTGCATTTATTTTGTATTATTTGGTGTTTTATCATATGTTTTTAATTTTTCTGTATGTGTTGTCTGTTGTGTAGTCATGTCTTGTTTCTTATTCGACTGTCTTGTGACAGGTATTGGATCTGTGAAATGTATGTGCACGAATGCATGTATGTACATATGTATGTATGTATGTATGTATGTATGCATTTAGGTGTGTATGTATGTATGCACCACTCTGAGAACCTCAACTCTCAGAATTTTTATTTGTTCCTGTGGATCAGGAGAAGTTATGTGACACTCTTTGATATGTCTGAACCAGGTAATGTAAACACTTGTAGTGGATTTCAAATGAGATGGCTGCAAGCTACAGTTGGTACAACTGTAAAAAGTGAACATGGTCTGTCTACCAGATGTCAGAATGTCGTCTTTCTTAACCTCTAAAGTCTGATGTTTATCTAAATAATGTATAAAATTACAGTTTCTTCCTCACAGTAAGCATACTTTATCACTAGTATACTAAGTATGAAGCAGTTAATACTGTTTATGGTAATAATCATTGTCTGTTCTGAGAAACATATGTAAATACACTTTCAGGGTAAAATGCTGAGTTTTATATATAAGCAGATAGTACATGGATTTATCACTGTGTTTTAAATATGTTGTTAAATATATTCAAAAGGAACTTTATATAAAGGTTGCAGGTGCAGAGTAAGACTGGGTTCATCAACGTAAACAAAAATGTCTGGTGAGAAGAAAGTCTTAGCTGATGTAAGTTTTATACAAATTCCCTAATTTTGAGGACTGTATTTAGTCAATACTTTTAAGACCATTCATTTCATTACTTGCTTTGTGTTCCAACTTCAGAAATGATGGTGCATTTCAAAACCAGGTCAACAGACTACATTTAGAGCCAATAAGTAAAACTGCTCCTCCAGTCTCATCACATTTAATAATTTTGCACTTTCCATTTCCCCCTATTATCCAGTAAACATTCAGAGTAACACAAATGCCAGATGTGAGTGTTACAATATGTAACAGCTAAATGCACTTCACTGATTATTGGACAGGGAAGCCATCAGCCTTGTATTCAAAAGATACTAAGTCCAGCCCCTGGCTGGATTAATAAATCTCGTGGGTTTGTATCAAGCACTTGAGGCAAACTCGTGGATAGTATTTCTAAGCAGGCTGCAAATATTTCCTTTTGCTTCTGCTCATCAGTAATTAGTATTGTCTTGTTTAATTTTAGAGCATGTCATGCATGTCACTGGCACAGTGCCATGAAATACTCTAAGAAACAAGAGTTCTCCTAATCTCTGTTCCTTTAGAGTTCAGTAATTTCTAAACTTGTTTTATGTAATAAAATTATGAAATAATGTTACAGTATACCTGTGTATATGACAGAAGATATGACAACCATACATTGAATTTACTTTAAAAGAAAGAACTTAGTGCAGGACACCAGAATAAAGACTGAGAGATACTGTAAATCACCAAAGGGAGTATTAAAATTGGTCTTGTGGAATATGGTGCCATGTACTTTGGTAGAAAGGTACCTAACATTTTAAAAAAACCTCTTTACCACACTATATGGCATAACATCCCAGAACACTTTACAACGTGTAATCCTGTTTACACAGAGAAATGAAAAACACAAACTGACACAAAGTACATAATCTTCCTGCATATTTCCTGACAACCCCAAAATAAAATTACTTTTGAAAGTCAAAATATTAATAAAGTTTGGGAGTCTAATTTCTCTTTCTTCAAGTAAGCAGTGCCAATGGACAAAGTATCTCCAAGCCGTTAAGCTTTTGATAAATACTGATATCTGTTAATCAGTAAACCATGTATTGATTGATGACCCATCTCATTATGGTGGTTCAAAGCTCTAAGACAACTACTAATTACAAAATTGTTGGAAGCAGTAAAACTATATTCTGCAGGCCTACAGGACCATCCAGTGCCACAAAATGCTCCTGTGTCCAAAGATTCAGTTGGTAAAAATGAGACAAAGCAAGAGAGCAGCAGTGCAGCATCTGCAGCCCTACAGTAGGGGGTAACCATACACAGTACTAACTCTGCCAGGTTGTCACTTCTTTCTATGTGGTTTACTAATCTCCTGCTGTCTTACAAATCCATCACATCTCCACTGGTGCACACAGTTGCATCACACATCAAAACACCCAACCTTAAATACTACATCCACTCAATGCTTTACTCCAAATTTGTATATAAATTTTTGTGTGTTGCAGGTAGGGGTGGGGGGGTGAAAGATTTGAGTCAGCCTCAAAGGGCATATGTGTGTAATACAAAGCAGGTGAAATATCCAGAAAAGGCATTTGATCTGTCATGTTACAGGTGGGCCTTGAAATTGAAGGGCCAGAGATCACAACTGACTGTGCTCTCATGCCCAATTTGCCTAAACCACTTACATTAGAAGAGAAGAAATACCTTCTTGCTGTGGAAAGAGGTGATACTGCCAATGTCAGAAGGTTAGGATCTTACTGTATTGTCTTTCATGATATGAGAGTTTGAATGTTCTCGTATTGGTAAATGTTAAGGTTAAATATAATCTTGTAGGTTGTAAACATGAAGATAGAGGCATTAGGTTCCTGTGAATAATTGGTGTGGCATGGTAAGAAAACTATTGTGATAAATGTGATGAATGTAACTGTTTTGTCATGATGACAGTAATGATGCATAATAATAATAATAATAATAATAATAAGCTTCACACTGCAGTACTTTCCATATTATGTGTGTTGTTCCAAGTATAGCTGTCTTTTGTAGTGAATCTATAGAATGTTTTCCTGGTACAGTTTCCAAATTTTTCCTTAAGCTTCTCATTTCTATTCCAGTGGTTCCAATTATTACTGGTACAATCTAACATTTCAGGTTCCACATTTGTTGTATCTCAATACACAAACTCTTGTAGTTTATCTTCTTTTCCGCTTCCTTTTGCACAACATTTCTGTTTGCGGGTATTGCCACATCCATCAGTGTGCATGTTTTCTCTTTTTTGTTTTTAATTATTATTATCATACAATAATAATAATAACAACAACAACAACACCAAAGGAAGTAAGAGTAACAATAACAAAAACAGTCATAGCAATTCTTCTGGTTTTAAAATGTGCATTTGCTTCTTACATGTAGCTGAGATAGCTCAGTCAGTATAGTATCAAGGTTGTAGGTTGGATGACTGAGGAATCATAATTCTATGCCTGGTAGGGGCAAGACTTCAACTGAGGCCCAAATAGCATCTTATCCATTGTGATAAGGTGGTCAGAACATGAAGCTGACCACTCACCTCCATATAGTACCAAGGTTAAGAATGCATGGAGTTATACCTCCATTTCTAAATCCATTTATGACTTTGTGATCAATGGAGTGATGGCACAATGTATCTTGCATTATTTCTTTCACATGATACCTCACTGATGAAAATATAACAAAATAATGTATACACATAGTTCTTCTATAAAGCAAAATTTTAATTACTGCATAAATTTGTGGAATGTAAAAGTAAATAAATATAATTACTTGAGTCTCCCACAGGATGCTAAAGCTTGCCCTCATTAACGGCTACATCGACATGAACTGCGTCGATCCTTTGGGAAGGGGAGCACTTTCTATAGCAATTGATGGAGAGAATCTGGAGATGGTAGAGCTATTGATAGTCATGGGTGTGGAAACAAAGGAAGCACTACTGCATTCTGTTGATGTTGGCTTTGTTGAAGCTGCAGAACTGCTACTGGAGCATGAAGAACTTATTCATAAAGAAGGAGAGCCTTATGTAAGTCCTTCCTTTGAGAGTCAGTTGTGTAAATTAAAGATGTTCCAGTAAAATTCCCTGTATTCTAAACATAAAATTATTTGACATTCTGAGGACCATGCATCGTGATATATTCTTATAATAAAACCAAAGAGAATCATTAATTTCTTAAATTTGTATTAGAAATTAGTGCATCTCATTGGTTTTATTGTAAGAATAAAATTACTTGATGTACCATCGTACGTTATAGCACACTAGTGAAGTACAATGTTTTACACTTTCATTTGCAGGGAGCCTAGCTCACACGATTACAATGAACTAAAAATTATAATACTACCTTGTTATGTGTTGCTATTCAACTATTATAATTTGCATTCTTCTCCACATGCTATTGCAATGATCAAATAATTGAGACTGATTTTTTTAAATTATAAATTATTTAATGATATTCAGTAGCTGAGACTTCATTTTGTCAAATAACAGGGTGAATATTGTATATCAAATAGGATAGGATGTGGACAGAAGCCATCATGTCAATTTCCTGGAATACCTGAGGAACATCACAAAAGCCGGCTATTTGATGGAAGAATGCTATGCACTCAACTTCATCGTTCAGTTAAATAGAGTGAGATGAGCAAAATATGTTTGTCAGTCAGAAAGGATTAGCAGTTTGAAAGTAGTAATGCAGCTAATACAAAATGTGTAAGAATATCATTTTTCCATATGGTCTCACTGCTCTTCAGTACATTTCATCTAATGATGAACAAGCTTCTTAATGCCCTAAGATAATTTTTTTTTGATTGCCAGCCATGCAGCCATACGAAAATATGGATGAACCAATACCTTCACTTTTTGGAAATTGGTAAATTGGTAGCCTTTTCAGGCATCTGTGAGTGATCCAGAGAAGTGGTAGTGCAAATGGGCTTGGTCAGGGCTGTACACAAGGTGTTCCATCAGGTCAAAGTGTCACGTTGCCTGTGGATTCCAAAAGATTCAATTCCAGGGTTTGGGCTTGCAATGTCAACACATTTTGAAAATATTCCTCAGCACGTGCTTTGAATTGCTCGCTCCAGCTTGTCACACAGTATCTTACAATAACAACTAATATTTTGTGCTGTGCCCTTTGTAAATGGCCATCCTCAGTTCAATTCATGGAAGAGGCCTGAGATTTGGGAATAACTGAAATGTTGGCTTATGATCTGATTATGCGAAGGCAAGGAGTAATATAGGCTTTGTAAATTAACAAAAGCTGCCCAATGAAATTACGTTGCATATAGACTCCACATTTGACAGAGCTTGTCGAGGGGGACTACATGACCATCACTAGAATTCCGAGAGTCTTACTAGTTTACCCTCACCCCTATGAGAGAGGGAGAGAGGTACATTATTCGGGCTAAGTGGGGTTGAGCAATTCTGTGCATGCAGGTGTTGGAGGCATTTATGGTTAGTGCCTGAGTCGAAAAGGTGAACAGTAACTAGCGGCCTTGGAAGTGAATTAATATTAAGTGCAGTGTGGTTTTACCTGACTACCACCATGTAAAAGAAAACAATTACAGTTATTAATAAAGTTAAATGCAGCCTTGCGTTTGTGTGGAGTGTCATATAAGAGCATTCGGGCATTAGTGATTCAACCACTATGGAACCAACTGCTATAACAGCCAGCTTGGTCCCATCAACCAGTCCTCTATAAATATTCCTTGAGTATGAGCAGTGTGTCCACTAAAAATTAATGAGCCTGAAGGAAACTTGCAACATGATCATGCTTTCTACCCTGGGGTTTGCCAGGTACAAGTGTGCGGTGGTTGCACCTTCTGTTGATAATGTTGCACTACTGACTCATGCGAATCCCTGAGAACAGGAAGCATCACTTTTCTTGCTGCTGGATGCATTTTGAACTTTCCTCTGGCCAGTGATTGCCAATGTTTCAATTCCATACTCTTGCTTTGACTATTTGGGCAGTAGTAATGGTTCTATATTTTGTCCTGGGTGTTGATGCATCTGAAAGCATTATTACCTTCATTTCTGCAGCAATTCAAAGGGGACTAACAAACATCCAAGTGTTTACCCTTCTGCTTTTGTGTCAGTTGCTTGGGAACTCATCTTTTACACTTCATTGGTGGAACCATGAAAGACTTACGGATGAGTTGCTGCTTTATCAAATCACCCTTCTGTTATTCAGAATCTTAATGTAGACTCTTGTAAGTAGTACATGAGGATGTTGATGCCAGTAATTCTGCATCAGTTATGTATGTATATAGTTGCACATGCATTTAGCTCTGCTGCCAAGAAAATAAACATGTAAATGAAATGTTGCGGATACTTTCTGACTCACCCACACATACAGCACAACTTTGGAAAAATGAGGTAACGTGGGCACAAATGGTAGGAAAATAATAAAATGTGTCTTACAAAATTACACTTTGTAGATATAAACTGGTTCATCTAGCTCAGAATACAGTCCAGTAATGAGCTTCCATAAAAAAGCAGGTAATTTCTTGAGTAACTGAATGGGATTAGCATCTCATGAGGAAATATGCCCTGTGGAAATTGTGATAATGTACATACTATACATACTGCCTGTTTCTGTTTAGAGTTGGCAAAAGGCAGACTTTAACACTGCGACTTTCACTCCAGACATCACGCCTCTGATGCTTGCTGCTCATCGGAACAACTACGAGATCATCAAGATTTTATTAGATAGGGGTGCAACATTACCGACCCCCCATGACAATAAGTAAGTAAAGAACATTAATTCATGCAAATTATTCAGATTGTAGGCATAAATTGTATGATTATCATGCCATTCAATATTAATTCCATGACTGGCAATAGAAAGAGGTAATATTCATATATCTGTCAACTGTACAGCAGACATGTGTAATATGCACTCCAAGGTCATACAACAGCTAACCTCATACATTCTGTGGTATACAGTACATGCAAAGAAAAGTTATTAAACCCCAACTAGTAGCTTTTCAATAGAACTGTCTGTCTGTGTGCATATGGCAACTCGAGAATGATGACTGATTTCTATTAAGTCTGAAATTGGTAAATTTGACTAAAAATCTGCTAATCTGTACAAATTTTGGTATCTCCCACCAGCAAGGACAAAATCTCACGTGATCTTCATACTGAAATTAGGAAGGTCCTATGGTTCTTTCCTTTTATTTCCCCATAAGTCTGCTTCACATGCCAGGCATGTTATTTGAGGAGATCTAAATCAATGGATTCCTAAGCAGTGGTGGCTTGTCCAAACGTTTGTTACAAACAAAGAACTATGGAGAATCACCCATCAGAAGTCAATAGGAAATCAGATAAAAAGAAGAAAATGGAATTGTATTGGACACACATTACGTAAAGAAACAGGAGCAATAGAGAAAACTGCATTAGATTGGAATCTTCAGGGATAAAGAAGGAGAGGTAGGCTGAAGAGAACATGGCGAAGGACTATAGAGGATGAGATAAGAAGCACAAGAAGATCATGGAACGAGGTCAAGGGGATAGCTGGAGATCACAATGCCTGGAAGCTCTTCATGGATGCCCTATACTCCACAAGGAGTAAAAGGATTTTATGATGATAGGCTAAACATAAGGGACTGAGTGGCTGTGCTGAAAGAAATGCTCTGATTTGTTTTCTTTGTTTGTTGTTTGGAGATGACACAACTTGGACAAAAGCTTAAGTAATGGATTTAAAATATTTAGGTTGAAACTCAAAATGTATGAAGACTGTGCCAAATGCCTAAAGGATGTGAATAATCTAGCTACGTTAGGGACAGTAAACATTGTACCATGGCTCAGCAAGGCATATGGATAACAAAATAACAAAAACAAAGAGAAAGTGAGGAAAAAACAAAAACACTCTAAACAATTATTGACTGTATAAAGTTTATTGCAAATTTGAGCTCCCCTATGTGGTCTTGAAGAGTCTCAAATTCACCAAATCCTGGCATTTTTTTAGGATTTTTGGAATTTGCTGGAAATTTGGATGAGTCCCTCAAAATACGTTTCTTGAACTCTACAGTTTTTAGGGTAACTTCCAAGACTATCTAGAATGAACTTTTAGACTGTATTCTTGAGGTATGTCAAGGTGAAATACATACAACCCAAATTTTGTCTGTAATGTCAGATGACATGACCGAGTTTTCAGAGCATACACAGCAAGCTACTCTTTTCCATTACTTAGAAAGTGCTATGCACAAAAGATTCTGGTATTCTTAATCCAAGAGCCCAAGATGCTGAAGGAATAGTGGAGTGATTTTAGAAAAATTACATGTAGTTTTGAATGCTGATAGTGACAAACTTATTGCTCAAACATACGATAGTGCAGCTGTGATGAGTGGTGAGAATGGAAGTTTAAAGGCAAGTATAAAACAACCAAACCATATGCACAGTTTGTGCACTGCTCTGCATAGAAATTATATTTAATTATGGAAAAGGCAGCGTCACCAAAATCAGAAGCTTGCATTCTACAATAGGCTTGCTGGAATATGTGCATTTTTTGCTGAGTCACCCTCAGAATTGGCCATGCTGGATGGTGTTTCTAAATAGGTCCCTGGAGTATGAAGTCCTACTTGTAATTTTAAAAACTGACTGGTTAATACTGTTTATCAAAAGAAAGACACTCCCAAAGAAAGGTTTGAAAAGTTTCAAATTGACAGGAATCAGTCAAATGTGCAAGAAACGACAAGACTTCTTACAATGAGTGACAAATGCAACTTTTGGCAGATATTTTTCCATTACATTATGCCTCAAGTCATTATTTTTATGCCCAGCTAGAGCATCGTAATGCTAATTCCACTAGCATTTATAATGCAGTGAATGAATTTCTTGAGGCAGTCACCACAGAGAGAACAAAGTTCCCTCAACCACTCACCAACAAGAAAAACCCTCCCAGTGGGGGGGATTTCAAAATCTTGGCTGTGCAAAAGAGGTGTGCCATACTATTATCTGTCAGGTGAAAGGTTTGCTTTCACTAAACACCTATCAGCAGAAAAGTTGTTTAACCCCTCTCTTTTCCAAGAAAATGGAAATCACCATTCCCTTCCTCCCACCGAACATAAGGGAACTGTTGGAGCTCACCCTGTCCTGTGTAAAGAATGGCTGACCACTTAACTGAATTTTCCAACAAAAGACAAGATTTCTGCAGTGTCCCAGGATTTCTGAAAGTGTATGAGATTATGTTGAACATTGGAATTGGTGATGTATGGACAGAAGTGTTCACTCTTCTCCAGGTAATAATTAGGCTACTACTCCCATGACTATGGCTGAGCCTGAGAGATGCTTCTCTACTCTGAAAAGAGTGAAGAATTTTTAAGGAGCACAGGGTCACAAGGACCTCTTTCTGCTTTGGCCTTGTTAAGTGTGGATAAGCTGATTATTAAGAATATTAACTTTTACTCATAAAGTAAGTGATGAATTTGCCAACTGTATAGAATGCAGAATGGTAAATGAAGTACTACATTATTGAATGACATTTTTCTAATTTGTTCTGTAAAACTAAAAAAAAAGTCTTCCATATTCTTATGAAAGTTTTTTACTGAAACTTTAAAACTTTCACTGTTTTATCATATCTTAAAAATAAATAACATGGAAAATTAATTTAAGCCCTTCTGATTTATCATATAATAATCCTAGCCCCAGCCCTATCATAAGTACATCCCTTAAACCATCACAGGTCCTGAGTGAAGTAAGCAAGGGAGGTCTACTGCATAATGAGGAATTTGCATCCTGACCCACACACAGAACCAATCCAGTGGGTCAACACAGCTTCGTATGTTGGGGTAGCGATTGATACACAGCTGACCTGGTCAAACCACATAGATCAGGTCAGAAAGAAGTCAGCCCACATACTCAGCCAGTCATTCAGCAACATTCCTCCGCTTTGTAAAAAGCTCATTCCTCCTCAGATGGACTATGTATGCCATTTGTAGAGGTCTGCCACCTGCGTCCATGTCAGGAAATTGCAGGTGGTGCAAACCAAGAGTCTTAACATCACTACTAACCCACCTTGGCACATCATCAACAAGCACATTCATGAGGATTTGGAGTTCCCCCACCCCCACCACCACCACCACCACCACATAGGAGTACTAAAGGTTTTGACACCAAGTTAGCTAGTTCAGGGAGCTACATAGTTTGACAACTTGGAAGATGTGTGTTGACCAAGGGCCACCCAAAGTTGCTCAGCATTAGCTAAACATGGCTGGAAATCAGCAAGCTAGTTGAGGCTGCTCATTAAACATGGCTATGTCAACAGAAAAAGTTTTGTCTAGCAGTTTTTGGTTAACATGAGTGGGGTTTTATGTGACTTTCCTCAATTGTAAAGCAAATGCCAGGGTATAATTAAAAGACAGTTCATGCCCCACATCCACCCTTCCCCCCCTCCCCCACTCACCAATAACAGTGGCGAACATGACTTCTCCTAGACCACAAAGGCCTTCAGGCTATTCAATTGAGCCATTCTGGTTTCCAACCTCATACATCCAACAAACCAAACAAGATGGCATATCCCTTAGTTTAAGCGCAATCCCCATTATAGTTACAAGACTCCCTGCTACAACACAGCAATCCCTTTGTGTATGTATGTATATATATATATATATATATACAGGAATGGTTAAACTGAAGAAGGGCTGTCAACTTGCACTTCATGTGAGTCTCCATCCTCAGATTGTGGTGGTTGGTTGGTTGGGTGGGGGGGGGGTATGTGGTTGTTGGGCTAGTTCATTGGTTCTTTGGTTGTTCTTCCAATAACTTCAGCATCCACATGAACCAGACTCAGTCTCTGTGACAATTTGCACAGGAAACTCCTCTAAAACATCAAAACATACTGTCTGAGAGTCAGAATGCATTAAATATTCTGTGCTTACTAGTACAAGTATGCAATATATTAGTGAAAGGGGCAACACAATTATGTAATCTGTGTCTAATTAATCATAAGTTTGTGGTCTTCTGGGATATGACATCATGTAGTTTGAGAGATAAATCTCAGTGTTTTGCAGAAATCTTTTGCTTCCATCTTAAAAATGGATAGGATCATTACCCTGAAGACGAAAACAACAGGTTCTTTCTACCAAACTATGCAATATCACATCCCAAAAGACTAATCATGCTTAACATCTTACTTAATCAATTATGGTTGTGTCCTAGGTGTGGATGTGAAAAGTGTATTCAAGAATTTCAAAAAGACTCGTTCCGTTTCTCTGTGTCTCGTCTGAATGAGTACCGAGCCTTAGCAAGCCCTTCTCTAATTGCTCTGTCATCTAATGACCCCATCCTTACAGCTTTTCAGCTGTCTTGGGAGCTTCGCAACTTAGCTATCGCTGAAGAAGAAAGCAAGAATGATTACTTGGTAAGTGTAAAGCATTTGATAATGTAACCACATGTGCTGGAGAGAGAAAAGTCATGCTTTTCATAACATTTCCTTGTTAAATTTAGTTTTCTGGCCTGTCCAAAATGATTCAAATAGAAATAAATTATTTTCTTTACATTCTACTTAATGATGTCTGTAGTTCAAGCTGTAGAGTAGTGAATGATTAGATGTTCACTAAATAATGAATTAGCATGATGTGGAAGGAAAGAGTCAAACAATTTAAGAAGCAATTGTGGCATTTGCCCACAGGAACTAGGAAAAAAATGAACAACACAGTCAGGAGATTTGGTCTCCCAACAAAGATGTGAAACTGGGACGCTGAATACACAACACAAGTGCTAAACGTTCTACTAGTGTTCATTTTAATCCAATAATTGTTCTGTAAACCTACTGACTCTAATGGTGCTGACAATAATTTGCCAAGGAAAATATTCTCATGCGTGCATTTCCTGTTGTAAATCCATTTTGTTTCCATAGGAGCAAATGCCTGTTTGAACTCAGACTGACTTCTCTAGACACATATTTGGAGTTGGAATGTGTAAGCATGAAATAATGTCAATAATCTTGATCTTGTATTTCTTGGGAAGTTTACGGGTTGATAGCATTCGCCACCAAAACTCTTATGTGGGCCTGGTAATCATACAAATTTCACTTAAGTTTCATTAACCTCTGCTAATAAATTTATTATAGTTATGGTAAGCAGGCATAGAATAGTGGCGCCACATGCACATTATTTTTACGAAAACAGTACTGCCACTAAGTGAGAGATTTTGTGTAAATTTTGCGGAAGAAGAATGACTTGAAAGGAGTAGTCAGCATATGAACAGTGGAATCGGAAGTACAAAGTGATGTGTGTAAATAATGCAGTAACAGTGTTTTCTTTATTCATTTAACCCTGAGAGATGCAAAAATATATTGCCAATTCACATAAGGTTCCTAAACTTTTGCTTGATTATTGGGCAACTCCCAGTTCATCAAATATTAGATTAAGAAAAATTCTTGTCTTATATTCTGGCAAATATTCTTTTGGTTAGTGCTCTGTTTCTTTGTATTCTATTTTGTCATCTAGCTTCTTTGAAGCTAGTTATTTCTTATATGAATTCTTTTTGCTGTTATTAATTATTTTATTTGGTCATCCCATATTTTTAAATATTTTCGTCTGTTTCATATCTTAATTTTTCCCAAACTTTCATGATTTGCTGATTTTAAGATGTTTTGTATCCATTATTTTTAAGTTACTGAATGTGCAAAAATCTATCAGTAAATAAAAACACAGAAATATTACCATGCTCTCAGCATTATGAGATGCACTTTCTCCTTGGAAAATGTTGCCTAAAATCTGTGTGTTTTATAGTCTAAAACTGTAGTAGGCTTTTACCTAAATTTTTCTCTCTAAAACCTGGGTGAAATTTAGGTGACACAATCTTATTACCTGTTATTACCAGAATACATTTACGACTTCCATCGGATGCGTATGTCTGTACACAGGAATTGCGACACCAGTGTCAGCAGTTTGCTGTTGACCTTCTCCACCAATCTCGAAGCTCTCAGGAACTGGCTATTATCCTTAGCCATGATCCTGATTCTGATCCTTGTGACAAAGGTGAACAGATGACGCTAGCGCGTCTGGAACTGGCCATCATCTACAAACAAAAAAAGGTATGTAATAACATAATTAATAAGAAGTTATTTACATATCAGGAACTGTAATTGTCATACCCATATTACATTTCCATTACAAAATGTCAGTTGTAGACCTTTCCTTAAAGTTTTCTATAATTATTCTGCATTTTTTACTAGGCTTTTATGTTTTGGCTTGAATAAAGCAGATGTGTTGAGCCCCACTAGGTGGCACAGATGGCGGGGGGGGGGGGGGGCCGGCCCCCTTTTTTTTTCCCCCCGGGGTTTGGGGGGCGGGGCCCCGCGGGGGGGGTTTTTTGGGGGGGAGGGGTCGGCACCCTATTTATC
>Ga0123352_10007967_pt1 | contig 16440 bp, 12 predicted proteins | sample TergutLab28metaG_FD_89700 | JGI IMG/M metagenome (GOLD analysis project Ga0123352, IMG submission 89700) | Labiotermes labralis P1 segment gut microbial communities from Petit-Saut dam, French Guiana - Lab288 P1 | ecosystem: Host-associated > Arthropoda: Insects > Digestive system > Gut ... | reverse complement strand
CTCAACATGTTTCGGACATTAATATATCCATCATCAGGAGCTTGTGACTATTCTGTTGAATTACCACATTGGTCGTATTGTTCTTGGTTCAGTGTGTGTTTGGAGATTCGGTGTGGTTGGGTTGGTGTGGTATCCATGTTGCAGGCTGAAGCCATATTAATGTCTGAAACATGTTGAGAACATAAGCAGTGAAATAAAATAGCAAGTGACATCAAGTTGGTCTTTTATTCTTCAACTATGTTTTACTGAATCTGCATCATCTTTACGGAGTCTTAACCTTGTGCTTGCTAAAATTACAAAATTATTAAAATTATGAAAATTACAACTCAATAAAGCAGTAGATTAAAATGTTCATGTGATCATTGCTGTATGATAAAATTTATCAAATGTTATTATTGTTGTTTGGTGGCTGCATATACAATCTGGACAGACTGCAATGAATTAATATAAAATATAAAATATGTGATGTCTGTGAAATGTAACTGGATAGGTTAATTTGTATTGTATGTGATGGACTTACCGTGTGTTGCTAAGTTGGTAATAAACTGGATAATAAACTGTACAAAATGCATGGTACATACATAAAGAAGGACAAATAATTGTTTTTAATTGTGCAGTTGTTGGATTAACTGCTGTATAAACAATATAATACAGTATGTCCACATGTGCCACAAAGTGACAGTGTATCCTGCAGTTATTAGTCCAAGCTACAGCAGTATATAACTTGTGGACGGGAACAGTTTTGTGTTCATAAGGGGAGTGCTGACTAGATTGGCATAGTTGGTGGGTTTCAGGTTGGCCAAAAATTCAGTCAGGATGTTTCCTGAGAGGCAAAGAGATTTCTGTCTTCTTCAGAGCATCCAGATGAGTTCTGGGGCTCATCCAGCTGACTATCCAGTGCACAGCAAAGGAACTTTCCTCACATGTAAAGTAGCAATACTATGAAGCTGACCATTCACCTCTATCTAGTGCAGAGATTAAGAATGTATGGAGCAGTACCTCCACTCCCTCATATCTTCATGGTGTAGTGTTTAATCAAGCCCAGAGACACCTTTACCTTTACTTTTCATGGGAGTGCACACTGACATAGAGAAGTCACACTAATGAACAGGTTAAATGCATGAATTTAATGTGTTTTGGTACCTCCTTCAGCCAGCTCCACCATTAAAATCAGAAAACGAAGAATCTCAGCTGCCAGAAAATGCACACATCGATATGCACACACCAGACAGGGACCGAGAAAGGGAGAGGGCAGAGTTCTGTAACAGTACAGAATCTTTAAGCCTGCCTCCACCACCACCGGTAAGATACACTTCAATATCTGTATGGTGTTTAGATCAGTTTTTTTGGTTTTAGTGTACTCTGATATCACAGGTATTTCTCACAGGCTTGGCTGAGCAGTTTTTTCTGTAACATTTCATTTATCCTAATTTCATTTATCCTAAGGATCATATTCCAGATCAGTATATACTGCAATGTGAACTGCTAGTTAAAGAATTTTTCTTGAGAAATGTTCATTTTGGCTTGCTTCATTGAAGTCACAAGGGTGTCACTAAGTTACTTATATTTGTTTGCAGGACCCAACACTAGAAAATTCTCCTTTTGCACAAATGCCAACTGTATCAGCTCTTAATATGACGCCCCCTCATGGTAAGTCATGCAGTGTGTCTTTTATTCATTAAGCAATGACACTTCTGGTATCCTATGCTGGACTGCAGTTACCTAAGAGTTTGCCCATGCAGAAAAATCTTCACTGGAATTCTGAGGATTAATTTTTTCATTTTGATTACTTTTAACATTTCTGTGTTTCTGGATTCATTCACATTATTTTTGCAACCTTCAGAATATATTTTTTACCAAGGTAGATACAGAAGTATGTAAAGATGATATGTACTCTGGTGCAGAGTACGTATCATATATTATATGCAGAAGACCAACATGTTTTTGGTTTCCAGCCAGCAAGTCTTTATGCCCTCTATCATTCCAGCATTGTTCAAGATGCACTTACCCTCTCTGACCTCCATATTCACAGAGGAAAATCAAGTTCTCCAAAATTTTACTGTTAAAACAATTCTGTCTTTCATCTTCACACTACCAATCATTACATTTGAATATGAGCTTATACTTAGTGATTGTAATATTTCTTATGAGAGGAAAGAAATTGACTTCAGTTTCTGCAAAATTAAAAAAAAAAATTTCCATGTTTTCATTCTGAAAATAAACAACTTTTGTATCTACACCTATCTGACAGCATTATTAGTTTTGAAGGTGGAAGACCTGACAGGAAGAATGACTGCCACTGTGTATTATTTTTGCAGTTATTTCTATGAAATATTGTATTTACTCGAATGCAAGATGAGGTTCTTGCCTGAAATTTGGTGCTGCAATATTGAGGTTGCTTTGAATTCTTATACAAAGTGGCAAGCCAGACCATGCAGAGCCAAACCAAGGCCTGCATCACCAGATCAACACGTGAGATCTGTGCTCTTATGGGATAATACATAGCATTGAGTTGTAATTCATTACCATTATTTTGGGACAACCTTTCAGCAACATCTTCAAAGGTCAAGAAATCCAAAAGAGAACAGAGGAGGACTGAAATTAACTGACAGTATTTTTGGGGGGAATTTGCCCATCATCAGTTTTTTTATAGAAACATGGCAAAGAAGCACCAAACATGGTGGACCTCTTAACTACAAGGCTAAAAAAATTAAACCTGGATCAATCCACAGATTAAAAACCATGAAATCAGACTGACCAGACCACAGACACAACACTAAAAATCAGAACACATGTACTGAAAATTCTGAACATGCCAGCTGTGGAGAAAATTGTGAATCTTTGTGGATTCAAGTAAGTATATAAACCAAGAAACATAAATGTATTATTTAGTCAATGTGGATTATAATGGCATGGCAGCACAACTCACCTTAAGTGATAAGGGTGTTAAGAAGTGCTGTATGTCCAATGCAGTGGACGGAACTGATGATGATACGTTGTGGAAAGGCAGTGAGGAGGATGGAGATGTTAGGAGGTAGTGTGTGGAAGATGAAGGCACTGACTGTGGAGATGGAGACGGTGACACTGGCTAGTAAAGATGGATAAAATGACATGCTTTATGTATGAAGTGTATGCAGTTAATAGTAAAATATTTTTCTTAGAAGACATTTTATTTTTGGGGGAGGTCATCTGATTTGGATAAATATTTTTTCCCATGACAGATGTGTTTTATTTGGTAATTGTCTTAGATTAGAGTCATCTTGCATTTGGGTAAATATGGTAACTGATACTTCACTTTGTGGATGAAATCCATTTCATTTTTAAATTAATTGTGACAGTCCTGCTTACTGAACCTAACAATATTTCATTGCTGCTGTCTTGATCTCTTAACACATGTGTTGAGTCCAGTTTGAGGCAAGAGATTTTGGAAAGTGTTTATTCTTGTGTTTTCATGGTGAAGAATAGGTGATACAGAATTACTAATGCAGATTTAATAAAGCACATAAATGATCAAATGCTTAGAACTACTCTGCCTAGTCCTTTACATTGCAATTGCTGTAGTATTCTCTTCAGTGTGTAGCAGTCCTTACATCATTTAGAAATTATGATGGTATATCCAGAAGTTTCTGAACTGATTCAGTAACAAAATATACACTTCCTTGCATTACTGGTTGTAGCCCCTTTCAGCATAGTCAACTTCCAAGTTCATGCAGCAAGTCCAGCATTTCTGCTGTAAATGAAAGTACTGCTGGAACTAACTTTTTGGAATCTCATGTAGAATGGCCAGTGATTGTTTTTGAATTTCAGGGACATGCTGGAAACTGGGCCTTTGTAGCAGCAATTTCATTCTTGGAAACAAGAAGATATCACAAAGGGACAAATCAGGCCAGTCAGAAGACTTGGGTGCCACAGCCATGTTTTTAACAGCCAAAAATTGCTTATGCTTTTGCTTGTCCATGAGCACCTAAGGCACAGACTTCACAAAAGTCCACTGCATATTCAAGCCGTCACTTAGAACTTGCTGGCATTGTTCCATACAAGAGGCCCAACCTGCTAGCACTCACTGAAATGGTACTTTGTCAGTCTTGGGTGATGATTTTGCTTACTTCCTCTGTCTTTCCAACAGTGCAGTCTGTTGAGGGATGATCTGAATGCTTACAGTCTTCAACCAGAGGCTTCCCATGTGTGAATTGCAGTTTTTGTCACCAAAAGTTTTTTTTTTAAGCATTTCATGAATTTCTGATGCAGTGTCCTGAGTGTGAAGTGAAACTTAATGGAAACCATTAAAAAAAAAAAACATGAATTGTGCTTATCATGTACAATAGTAAACACTCATTGAGAAACAATGCAGAGGGCTATGCCTGGAAAACTCTTTAGACTGACTCAAAATATATTATATGATATTATGGTACCTAGTGACAGAAAGCTATACTACTCCTTTCTTGGTCCTAGCAGTGAGTACAGAAACTTGTGGATATGCCTTCACGTATTCGTATTATACATTCTAATATTCACTGGTTACATTATAAATAACATTCCTTGAATCACCAATTTTAACCTACATGCTGTATGAAACTATCTGTTTTCATGTTTCTGCTTTTAAAATATTATATTATAAATGTAGTCTGCAAGCGATAAATAATCATCATTTTATACTTTTTTAAGCATGCAAAATAGGTGATGGCAATGCCAACATATTTTATTCTCTTTCAGTTTTTTCACTGGATGCTCAGCTTGGTTTCTTTCCTGGCATGGAGAGTTGTCGGACCCCACTTCTCAATGACATTTCAGAACCCAGAAATGAAAACCACCACATAATAGGAAAACGAAAAAGTAAGAATTAATTCATAGTTACTGTTCCTTGGGAATTCTTTGTTTTCCTGTTTGAAACCTAATTGATGGGGATGTGTGTGTGTGTGTGTGTGTGTGTGTCCCTTTTAAAATTTATGCACTGATATTACAGGCACTTTGCCTGATTTCTAAGAAATCAGTGCAATGCAAGATTTTGGGCTCTTGACAGCAATGTTGCTGAAGACTCCATTCTTCTGGGATGTACAACCCAGAAGACTGGGATCTTTGAACTCAGTATAAACAGCCTGTCAGTAGAGAACACCCCATCTTTATACTTTTTAACTGCCTATTACCATCAATGCTAATTTGTCTTCCTTACCAGGTTTGGAGATGGGAACAACACATTGCAATATGTAACTCCTGACAGTTCTGTGCTGTGTCATATCCAATGAATATGTACATAAGTGAGGGTGCTTAGACCTTTCTTCATGTGCCATAATAATGAGAACTTACTCTGTTTTGCTGTGGAAATAACACTGAACTGAATAATATGCAGGCTAAACAAATACTCAGTTACAGGACTAGGAAGCTTACTGGCTCTTCCACTACAAGTTTGGCAGCCAATTAGATTAGGGCATTATTTTATCTGACAAAAATTGTCAGTCATTTCCCTCCAGCTTCCTTAAATTATTAACCTTATCAGAATTTCAGTGGGGAGTGAAGAGTGCATTTGTTAAATATATTACATATCTGCAAGCTGAAGGAAAATTTTTCCAATACCTATTTTAAATAATGATGAGTAAAGACTTGCAGTATATTTAACTAAAAGGCATGGACCCCAGCGCACAGTAACTTGCAACAAGACAGGCAATGTACGTGTAATGTAACATTGAGGCACGTTTGTGCAACCATTGTTGCAGTGGAAATTGAGTAAGTATCACCTATTCTGGGTGTGCACTCATAACCTTAGGTATCCAGCATGCAATGCTCATGCATCATATTGTCATCTGTTGCCTGCTCAGCTCCACAATATTTTTCTACATTACCTCATAAACAGCACGATTTAACAAAAAAAGTTATTGATCATAAAATGTGTGTTTTGATTTTCTCTATGACTTTTGTCTGAAACATTTCTCTTTTTAAGAAAAGCTGACCAATATATGATCATACATGTGCATAGGTCTTCGTGTAAAATACTCATTCTTGTGTGATTTTAAGAAACTTTGAATATTCTTCACACAAAATACTAAAATATCAAATTTAATGAAAATCCGTCCAGTGGGAGTTGAGTTGTTGCATGCAGACAGATGGAGAGACAGACAAGCAGACATTTTGAAGCTAATAGTCACCTTTTGCAATTTTGCGAATGTGCCTAAAAATGCTGAGAACTGCACTGCCAGCTATCATGTAAAATGGTCTGATTGAAGAGTGGATGTGAGTTGTCCTATAAATAATGTCCGTGGGCTATATAGTATGTCACATTTGAATAAGTAGACTTGCTGAGAAATGAAAAATATTCAGTATGGGCTATTCAGTAGCTCATTCAGATGCTGTGTTTGAAGCATCAGCCTTGCTCACAGGGAAGATGGCTGTGCTTTCAGTGGGTCGACCAAAGGGGCAGCACAGTGCCCCACGAGGTGGTCCGCCACGGTCATGGACCAATGCTGAGCTGACAGAGGCCCTTCAGCATGTGTGGAACAAGAAGATGACAACATCACAGGCATCCCGCATATTTGGCATTCCATACAACAGTTTACTTATGTATGTGCGTGGCAAATACGGGAAGTCGCTCAAATTGGAGCAGCTCAAGAAGGATTGCCTTGGAGTACCTACCAGTCCACTCGAGCTGCTGGGTCTGGGGCCCATGGGACCATTGCCAGGGAACAACAACAACAACAACAATTCGAGCACCAAATCTGGTTTAGGGGATGAACTGTTGATTCCACCAGGCTCAGAACATGACTTGGTCTCAGTGGGTCCAGGTGGATTCAACCCCTATTCACCTGCCAGTTTCTACTCTGACTGTGGTGCCTCATTCCCAGTCCCTGTCAACATGATCCACCTCTTACCCCAGTCTGAAAAGAACCGTGAGTTGTTTCCACCTTCCCTACCCCTCTCACTTGAAGTTTCTGCTACTGGCAAAGATGACAACATTGGAGGGAGACGATCACGTGAGAACAATATTTCCATGGAGGAGGAGCATGATGCAGTACAGGCACAACAGCAACTGCCCAAAGAGGACATCCCTACACAGCAGCTTGTTGAGCAGAATGGACAAAACTAGCATATGGTAAAATTAATAAAACTATCTAGTAGGACAAGATTGAAAAAATCACACAATAGAGCCCTTATTATTTAGTGAACTATGGTATTGTTGTTTATCAGAGCATCAACCATTTTGTGTTAGAGAAGTCTACTGAACTTCTAATGGACAGTAAATTTATATGGATAACTTCAGCATACATTTTATACAGTAAGACATATTATTTTGTACAAAATAAAAAGAGCATTTACCTCAGACTTTTTGTAAACTAGATTTTTGTAATGGTTTTCTTTACCAACAAGCTGTTACAAAATGCAGACTATCTAATATTACCCAGGCAAAATGGAAGTTCTCTGGAAACAACAACATTGTGCTTTCTTACAAGATCTAAATGAAACTGTATGTGATTGTTAAAGTATGGGTGCTGGTAGAACAAAGTGCTGGTAGAACACAAAGTAAAGTTTAATTCTATTGGGGAGTTCCCCTTTGGTAAGAGTTGTGATGTTGCTGAGACACATTTGTTGTGGGCCACCAAGAGGTCTTTTGTTGATATTATTGCATTGTGCTTCCTGGGTTCACAGCCAGAAATGGATGGATACTTGTTGCTTGTCTACAACACTGTCATAGTATCCACAGTATTGTTTCTTGTTCATGGTTGATCATCATTTACTTTACAAGACTGACTTCAAATGCCAATGTCCCACATATTTATATTTAATTATAATTAATACATCCTAATTAATTTAACGTCTTAACCAACACCAACAGTTCCTGCAGATATTTATACCAAATAATACATAATTTTAAGTTTGAAGATAAATAAAAAAAATGAATTTTTATAGACAGAGTATTATATCCACAGTTCACACATGAGATGACAGAATGAACATTCTTTTATATTAATTTTTCTAAGTGATTATTGAAACAAACTTTGTTACATGAAACTTGAAGGCACATAAGGACAAATGTGCCAATGTGATTTTTTTTATTGGAAGAGATCACGCATGAAAGGGAACCAGCATAAAGATCAGCAAGGTACAGTTCATTGTAACAAATAATTGTAGTTGTGATACAAACGTGAAAGAATAACAGTATGTGTTGTATCCTAATGTTAGGTGTAAATGTTATTGGTTATTATTCAAATGAAAGAGGACGAATTAGTACCAAAATGTATCATGCAGTTTATACTAATTATCATGCAGGTATTTGTGAAGCTATGTGAGAAGCACGTAGTAGTGGCAAGGGCCCCATATGTTTCACTTGGCACTGTGCAACTCGTCTTAAAGAAAAAAAATTCCAACAGGTAGAGTTTCATAGCAATTTTATGTATTTTAAGTCTTGCATGGCTCTAAATTCAGTGCAACCATTCTGATATAACTGTGAGTAACATTTTTAAGAATGTGTTCTAGGGAACTTGCACTTCCACTGATGTAAACCTCTAGGAACTCTATAGTGTGTAGAAAAACACATGTAAAACTAGAAGCACATGCACTCACACATACAACTCCCCCCCCACACACACACACACACACACACACACACACACACACACAAACCACACTTCACCAACTTTTTAGTACCTTGATCCATGATCCAGTTTTTTTTCCCCCCCAATCCTTTGTTGCAAAATTAATGACGAAATTGTCCTAGCACATATGTTAGGATTTGCTTTCTATGACAAAAGTGTATACACATTATTATTGATTGTTCTAGTTTGGTTGCTAGTGCCTGCCTCTAATCTGTGAGTAGATCTTTTCAAGGTCACTGTAATGGCATATTCTCTGAAACATGAAATTACCTAAGAAAATTCTTACATGGATATTAAGTACACAATTAGAACATTTACATCACCAGATTAGAATTAATGAATATGTACATTCACTAACAACACTGTTCCATTAGTTCCTAATAAGGAATCGGAAAACTGAAACTGAAAAATTTGATAAACCATGTTGCATTGCGTACATCTTATAGTAAAACACAGTTTTTGGTATCTTCAATTTCATTACTGATTTAGGGAAATGACAAACTGCCTATATGAAAATAAATGCTGTGCAATCCTAACAAACCAGCTCCTACACTACCAACTACACCAATAAAGTATTTTAATTCGATAATAAATGTAGAATGAAATTATGCAGGAATGTGAATAAGTATTTCTCCTCTTTATATATTGCAGCTTACATGAACATGTGTAAGCACTGTGTATACTTTATGTTGAGACTGCTATACTGCATTTACCTGAATGCAAGGTGACTAATCTAAGATGACCCCCAAATAAATTACGTCTGCAAAGGGACAACGTATTTATCCAAATCTAAGATGACCTCCCAAAAATAAAATGTCTGGTAAGGAGAAATACTTCACTATTAATTGGATACACTTCATAGACAATGCATGTCAGATTCTGTCTGCCTTTACCAATCAGTGTCACTGTCTCCATCTCCACAGTCAGTGCCTTCATCTTCCACACACTACCTCCTAACATCCCCATCCTCTCCACTGCCATTCCACAATGTATCATCATCAGTCCCTTCCATTGCGTTGGACAAACAGCACTTCTTAACACCTGTATCACTTCTGGTGAGTTGTGGTGCCATGCCTTTTGTGATCCACGTTGACTAAATAATGCATTTATGTTTCTTGATTTATAAAATTACTTGAACCAACCCATAAAGACTCACACTTTTCTTCACTGGTGGTGTTAGTAGTGTTACAAATTTTAAATACATATGTTCTGGATTTTTGTGTTGTGTCTATAGTCTGATCAGTCTAAGTTCAAGGCTCGTTTTAAGGTTTTCAATTTGTGGATTGGTCCAGGTTTTGTTTTTGAGTCTGGCAGTTAATTTTTAATTTTTCAATAGCCATTTTACTGTTGCTACCCTTGTACTAGATCCATTCTCAGGTGCATCCCTTAATGAGTTTACTGTTTCTGTGGTGCCCAGTGACTGATAATAACTCAATCTAAGGAGTCCATCAGGTTAGGTGCCTCTTTGCCTGAAGGCTGAAACAGAGCCAGCTTCCAAAACATCGTGCTTCTTTAGAAAATTATACCATAGACAAAGTCAAAAAAAAATTAAGATAGTGTTAGTCAACTTTAGGCATGCTCTGTTCTCTCTTTTGTCTACACATGACAATCTGATGATGCAGGCCTTGTTGGCACCACTCTGTCCAGTTCACAGTTCAGAGTGATCTGGTTTGGTGCTTCACATGTGAATTTAAGACATCTCACATAGGTAAGCACCATCTTTAAGTAAAAACCTCGTCCTGTATTCGAGTAAACACAGTATTTGCTTGTGTAATAGTTGTGTCCTTTCTTTAGTTTGTCTTTATGTATTACAAACTAATTGCACTTTCCATTCTACCATCTGAATATTAACACACACAAAATAACAACAAGTTGAATTAAAGTTACACTATTCAAAAAATTACAGTATAAATAGACATGGTTCATGACAGTGACAAGTGGCAGGCAGTTATGAATATGGCGTTCAACCTTCGGGTTCAATAAAATGTGCAGAATTTCTTGACTAGATGAGAAAATATTGGCTTTCCAAGAAGAACTCTATCGCATGGTGTTAGTTAGATAAATAGATTCATAGGGTTACTAACAACTGTACTAGCATAGCAGTTGAAAATAGCCCATACAGGAAGTGAAAATTTCCTTCCTCTTCACTTGTAAGTTACTGTAACTTCTCTGCTGGTACCTCAGTATATCTGAAGGGTTAAATTTAAAATTGTCTTTGTGCTTGATTAAGCTTACTCCTTGGACATATCTGGAGGGCTGGAGTTACAGCTCCGTGCATTCTTAAACTTGCAGTGGCTATAAAAGATAATTTGGAATACGGAAAGAAGGCTGTGACAGGTGACAGTTCAGTTCCACACACGTGCTCTGTTAGACTGGCAGTGGAAGTCGGTTATTAAAATGTGTGAATTGTCCTGGTTTTTGGAGATATATTTTTTTATGAAACTGTGTGGAACTAGTCATGTGTAACTCACCAGATTGCTCTTGGACTATCATTTGCATCAATTACAGAGGCCTGCTCTTCCCACATCAGTACGGTGGATGTGGTGAGTAGCTATGAGTTACTTATTCATATATCAGTCTGTCAATTGATAGAATGATTCAAGTTATCAGCTGTGTGTGTAAACATGCAAATGCATGCATGCCCATGCAGGTGGGCATGCACGCGCGCGCACACACACACACACACACACACACACACATTCATACACATTGAAGGTGGAGATGTATCAGGTCTCTATATCATTGGTCTTTAGTCCACTTTAGTCCATCATTGCCTCAGCTGATAGCCTGAGAGGAATTTAGTGAATTTCCATGCCCCAAAAGCCTCACATTGTCATGTCTGATCCTTTTCTTCAAAATTTTGGCCCAAAACAAGGAAGCAGAGATTAGGCACAGCAAAATTGAAAGCAAGTATGGAGTTTTGAATGCAAGATGAAAATTATTCACAGTGCTCAGAATGGTGGAGATAAGTTTTCTGTGTGATCCATTCCCAGTAAGGAACCTTTCTTTCCAACATAGAAACCCATTATGTAACTTAAACAAGGCTTGCTGTTATCATCTTAAAGCTGTTTGTTATACTTGTCAGTTCATTTTCCATTACTGTGAATTTAAGTAACTGAGCATTATTATTTTTACCAGACACCTTAGCTATTTGCAGTATGAAGCCCTTTGTAACATTGCTACTTTATGTGATAGATTGGTACACTGATGGGATAGATTTATGTAACACCAGTGTCTCTAAAGACTGAATGCCACTGAGTTAGGCGCAAAGCTAACCTCTCAAATTGCGCACAGGTATATGCATGTGAATGCCAATGGGGTCTTATATCAACAGATTTGTGTGCTTCTGCGTGACTAGATTTTCAGTTTGTTGATACAAAACCTTCATTGGCGAGAGGATGAAGTAAAGTATGAAAATGGGTACAGTGCTTAATAATTAAATATAAATCTGTCCTGGAAAGTTCAGGGTTGAATATTTAAACAATAATAATTAACAATATAATTCAGGACAATGATGCTCGTATTTTCGTACCACAAAGAAGTTTTTGTCTTCTGTTATGCCACATGTAAATACATAATCTAGATCTTTTACAAAACAGGCAGAAGAAGTGCTGTACAAATCGTTGTACCATAGTTCGTTACGTGTTTCTGTTACGTATGGTTTGATTTTTTGTTTTGCTTTGGCTGAAATTAGGGTTGGTGATGATGTTTGATGTATAAAATATGTTAATGAAAACTAGGTATGTGATCAAATTTGGTGTTACAAAAAAAAAGAAGAAAAAAAAAACAAAAATGTGTACTGTGAATCACACCTGACTAGTATTATAATGGACTTTTTGGGAAAGCAGATGTTAACATGTTTGCACAACTCTCTCCGTACATTCTCATAGGTTCTTTTCCAAGTGTGTACTGATGAAGTGGGGATGAGTTTCTGCCTGTGTTCTATGTAGAATGATGTACCATATTCTCAGTTAATATTTTTGATTTAATTGGATTATCATTTTCCAGATAATAATGCGCTGCAAGAATACACATATTTTTTTAAAGAAAATATTTTTAACGCTACTAGTAGGGTAATGCAAAGCTTAAAACACTGTCTGTTGCAGCACATTAGAATGTGACAGAACACACACATAATAGTGATACTTTTCGTATACTGCTTTAGACAGAACTTAACCCCATCCTCTCTGCACACAGCTACACATATGTTTTCATTTGTTACTTTTCCTCTTCTTCCATAATAATTGCAGGGTAAAGTTCCACATTCAGGGACAGCTTTTCATACATTCTTGTTATTTCATGCAACACATTGTACGTATGTACTTTTGTGTGTGCACCCATGACACATCAGTAGTTTACTAGGAGAGATCTATTTATAACCAGATTTCAGGCTTCCAATGAAAAGGGCATGCAAATTAGATGCAGTAATTAATATTATATATTCATGTGTGTGTGTGACTGAATGATATTTTGTTAAATTATGTTACATTCCATTATAATTCAGTATTATCTAGGAGTTTGGTTCCACTTTCTGCATGTGATATGACATTGCAAATCTGTTACACATTATTTATAGTGGCACTGTTAGAATGATCAGTATTAATTTACCTGTATCTTGCTTTACAGTGCACAGTGACACTGGATTTTGTTTGCAAATATATATGCAGGTGTAATATAAGTAACATTTGCAAGTGCATAAGGTAATGGATGTTAGTGTGTTTAGATTTCATAGAGAAACAGCCGACTCAGGTTTCAAACTATAGGAGGATAAATAATCTTTTTTACTTACAAACCTGCTGTGGTGGCTGTTATAACTTTTCTCAGTTCCTTTGTTATTTTAGTTTCTCACAACATGACAAAGCAGTGATGTTGGACAGGAGGAGTTAAAGGTTGTGCATGATAAGTAATTATATTAATATTGTATAATTTGAAAGAATATGAAGAAGATATGTTATAGTTTTTTTAATTACACATTTGGTTTTGATCCTATGGTATCATTTTAAAACAGCAATTTTTTCAAGTTCCTCTTAATTCTAAGTGATAGTTTGTCATGTGTAATTTTGTTTGTATAAAGTTTATTAAAAATAATGTAGCCTGTTTTTTATTCATGTGTTTAAAAAGCAGGATATGTAGTCTTACACTTTGGTGGCAGGTTATAGGCTGTAGGTACCATATATTCATTTTTACAGTACTGGAGAGAGGCACTTCCATAAGTTCCTTGTCACAAATATGTTTTGTATGGCATCACAACCCCATGTACATCATCCTATACATCACTTTCATTGGTTGTGACAGGTATTATTATTATTATTATTATTATTATTATTATTATTTGTGGTGCAAAAATAATGTAATATTTCATGCTGAAATGCAATTTTGTTTGCTGTTTCATTTTTAAATCCTATAGATTTTTTCTGATTTCCAAGGTACAGTTTCATAAATTGTTTATGTGTAACTTTGAGGGTGCCAGCTGTATTGTTTTTGCAAGTTTTTTCAGTGTGCTGTTCTCCACATTGCAACTTGTTTAATTTGTTATGTATATTTTATGTAAGTTTAATATTGTAACAGTATTATAATTAGCCAGCCTTGAATTTCTCTCAACAATCCCCATGGCTGTCGGAATCAGGGTATTTGTTCCCTAAACCATACCCCAATGCCCTTTCCTGAAAATACCCCAGAAACTGTAAGAGATGACCACCCCATGGTCTAGCCAGTCAAATGAAATATGTAAACAACCAAAAAAGAATTCCAGAGACATATTATGTATTAGTTATGTTGGAGCACTGTCATTTACCTGTGCCATCTGTTTAGAAGAGAATTTTCAAATTTATGTACTATTCAGCTCCTCTATTCCCGTCTAATGCCTACTGGTCTAATATGGGCCACAGTCCTTTCTGACTATTCCTTAGTGGGATAGGGTATGCAGTGACTTTGGAGCCTACAGTAAATGGTTTAATTTATTTAAACTCATTCATTGTGAATTAGGAGAAGTCCTGAAAGTTTATGCCAATCATATAACATATGTAAGATGCTGTTGACACAATCGAGATATTTGTTAAATATGAAAGTTCACTTCTCTGCAGTATGTACAGCTGGATGATTTAGATAAGTGTACGGCAAAACTTGCCAGGACTGACGGCACACCATAGTGTTATTATGTCAATATTAGCTAAGGTTGGTGCTGTGATTATGGGATGTGTTCAAAGCTTTGCTTGCCAAGCTCATTACGCTGCTTAAGAACTGAAGTTCCTTTGGTTGTGATTTGTCTTGATTCTTTTCAAACTCTCTGTTTTATACAGATTGTGTAACTTTTGCTTTGCATACTTCATATTCTTGTAGGTTTCTGTAGTGTAATCTTTTATTTTGAAAGGTAGCAGTCCTCTGCATGTATTTTAACAAGTTCCTGGTTTATGTATTTTGAAATTACTTACCTTTTTTAGAATTCAGTTCCTATTCAAAGTTTATTATTATTATTATTATTATTATTATCATCATTATTGAATATTAATAAATGAAGTAAATTACTTTCCAGTGCTTAATTTTATTTTTATTCATTGATTGTTTGTTCCTATAATTATTTGGGGTGCATACGAAGTAGAAAAGGGCAGAAATTGATTGAATATGAGTTCTGTTGTTATTATACATTTGCACTGTGTACTAAAGGATTCATCAATGAAACTGATATATATATTTTAATTGCCAGATTTACCACATCTGGGATGATTTACACATTAATCAGTAACTTCAGTTTAAATGCAATAAATCAGTAGCAGGATTTGCCCCTGCCATTGCGATGTGGATATGTTAGTGTTCTACATGCTTCGGATCAGATTTTAAGGAAAGCTGTAATGCTAAATAATACCAACTACTACCTCACTTAGATTCATTACCAATGTGTAGTTCCTAGACACTGTGAAAACTACATGTACATTGTAATATGACTTGGACAGTTACTTACTTTTAAGTGGATCCAGCAGATATAAAAACCGTCATACAATCTTGGTGTTCGTTTTCAATATGGTGCTGTCTTATCCAGGAATTCTTACTGGAAAGATAGAAATAAGCAGATATGTTAAGAGATACAATATTGTCATTTTTGATTTTCTAGAATTTTTATATGCAGTTAATACATCATATCACAATTACAGATAACATTACAGGGATGCATATATTTTTCAATAATATAAAAACGTGAAGACTTGGATGAAAAGGTTATGGAGTTATATTTTTTAATCCTTCATCAACCTTTTTCTCCCCTCATGAATTACAAATTCAGGTAGCAGATTGTAGGTAACTCCTTCATGAAATCTGATTTGGTACCACTTGTAACCTAGACACTGCTAACGAATACTCTACTTCATCATCCACTGTCACTGAGAATATTAAACTTGGGAGAGCCACTTAATACTGATAGAAACAATTTGTTATTGGTATTAATTTTCTTTGCTGCTTGTTAAAGAATACATATTACCTTCAGACATTGTGTATGGATGTGAAGTTAATTTTGTTACCATTCCAGTACAGCGACATTTTTTATGAGATCAAGGAAATTCTGAAAATATGTTTAAATATCCTATTCAGTGAGAAATATATATCAGTTATGTCAGTTAATGACAAACCACATTCCTTTAGAAGTAAAGTGAAATGTCAGCTTGATGCAACTAAGTAATTTTATTGATGTATTCTTAGCTTGACATGTTTCAAGTATATACGCCCATCATCAGGAGCATTAGATGCTGAGTTGCAGCATATAATGCTCCTGATGATGGGCGTATATACTTGAAACATGTCAAGCTAAGAATACATCAATAAAATTACTTAGTTGCATCAAGCTGACATTTCACTTTACTTCTAAAGG
>Ga0123352_10007966_pt1 | contig 16441 bp, 15 predicted proteins | sample TergutLab28metaG_FD_89700 | JGI IMG/M metagenome (GOLD analysis project Ga0123352, IMG submission 89700) | Labiotermes labralis P1 segment gut microbial communities from Petit-Saut dam, French Guiana - Lab288 P1 | ecosystem: Host-associated > Arthropoda: Insects > Digestive system > Gut ... | reverse complement strand
TTTTGCTTTTTGCAGTGTTTCGACTAACGGTTTTATTTCCGCCGGCGTGTGTTTGTATAAAACAATGGAAGCGTTGAGCATTGGTTTGATTTCATTTTGCGTCATTGCGGGCTTGACCCGCAATCTCCAAAGCAAGGAGATACTGAAACAAGTTCAGTATGACGATGTTTCAAGATTTCAATAAATTCTCGTATTTCTGTACAACAATTGACCATTTGTAGCGCGATTCGGCAATTTGCTTCATTTCATCGGCATTTTGTTTGAGTTTTTCGTCTGTCAAATCGCGAATGATTTGGCACAGAGCATCGGAATTTTCAAAATAAATTGCTTTATTTTCGGTCGTTTCGCGATTGTAAACAACATCGAAAGCAATAACAGGCAAACCTAAACTCATCGCTTCTACGAGCGAAGGATTTGTTCCGCCTGCGCTGTGTCCGTGTACATAATACGAGGCGTTTTTGCGAAAAGCGTTCAGTTTTTTTATGTCGTATATCGAGTTTGTCATTTGGATATTTTCGTATTCGGCATATTGTTTTTTGAGGTTTTTTCCGTAGTTTGCTTTTTCCCAATTTCCGATTACGACCAATTTTTTGTCCGGCATTTTGCCGAAAGCATCGAGCAAAATGTGGATATTATTTTCAGGCTCAATACGGCAAACGGTAACGGCATAACTTTTGGCAGGAATTTTTAATTCTGTCGGAACAGAATTTTCGGTTTCGAGCAACGCGTGGTCGCCGCCGTATTCAATCAGCTTGGCATTTCGTCCGTATTCAATAGTCACATAATCTTGTATGCCTTTGTTATCGACAATGACAACATTAGCGAATTTGACAGCCATTTTTTCCGAGAATTTCAAAAATTTGCGTGTCCATTTTCCCCATTTTTCACGTTTGTATTCTAAACCGTCGATATTAGTAATGATTTGTTTTTTGGAAAATAAACGTACAAAAGGCAAAATTAGACAACCCGAAACTCCGAGAATTAACAATTTATCGACAGTGAATAAGGCGTGAAAAATGCTTATAATATCATAAACCGGACTTTGCGCACCGTTTGCACGAAACGGCAGATAAAACAGTCGGGCATTTTTATAAAATCTCGGTTTTTGGTCATAACTTCTTTTGCTGCAATAGATTTGATACTGAATATCGGCATTGCTTTTGTAAGTAAGCAAATTTTCTGTCAATGTTTCAAAACCGCCGTATTTTGCAGGCACGCCAACCGTGCCGATGATTGCTACTTTCATGTTTTTTTAAATATTCGTAAAACCGAAAAACATATTTTATACCACATTATTTGTGCCAAAGACACTTTGAAAGAAAAAGATTTCATATAAAGTCTGAAATTTTTAAATCCTTGAAAATTCATTTTCGACCGAAAATACGAAAATCCTATTTTGTGCGCACCAAAAACGTTGGTTGTATGTTGTCTGTACAGCATTGTCGGCTGTTGGATATAATCCAATTTTCCGTAATAAGCCGCATTTACCGCAATCCAACCATCGTGAACTTTAAGAAAATCGGGCATCGGCAAAATATGCGAAACCAAAAAACGATTGAATATCACCGTGCAACCTGTTACAGCGTTCAAAGCTAATAATTTTTTGTAATTATTGCATATTTTCGGCGTAATTTTTTGCGTTTCCCAAAACGAATTGTTTAAAACGTTCAAATTTTCATCCACGACTTTCGCATCGGTAAAAACGAGCAAAGGCTTTGATTTTTCCGTTTCGGCTTCAAGTTTTTTTATCGCTTTGAAAGAAAGTTCAATTTTGTCGCTGAGCCAAACATCGTCTTGGTCGCACAGCATAATATAATCTGTTGCACAAGATTCTATCAATTTGGCAAACGATTGTGTTACTCCGATATTCTCGTTTCCATCGCCAATAATTTGAATTTTGTCCTCATATTTTTGTGCATATTTCTGTAATATTTCAAATGTACCATCGACCGAACCATCATCTCGAATTTTCAACAACCAATCGCTGTACGTTTGGTTGATGATTGAATCGAGCTGTTGCTCAATGTGTTTGGTGCCGTTGTATGTCGATAAACAGATGGTAATATTCATTTTTTACACGAGTGAATTATAAACTTTCAAATGCTCATCCGCACATTTTTTCCACGAAAAATGAATGATGCGTTCTTTTCCCAAGTTGATTTTTTCGCTTCGCAATTTGCTGTCGGTTGCCATTGCGAACATTTTTTCTGCGATATCGTCTATTTTTTGCGGGTCGAAATACAAGCCTGCATCTTGTGCAATTTCGGGAAAACAACTCGCATCGGAAAGCACAACAGGACAATCGTAAAGCATCGCTTCCAAAATCGGCATTCCAAATCCTTCATAATTTGATGGAAAAACAAACATTTCGGCATCGCGATAAAGTTGTGCCATCGTCAATTCGTTGGCAGGCAGATTGATAACTTTATCTTGCAAATTCAACGATTTCAAAAAATCCATTTCGGCAGACGTGAACGAATGCCACGTACAAATTACTCGCAAATCTTTTTGCTGTTTTTCCAAAATAGAAAATGCCGAGATAAAATTGTGCCAATTTTTTACCGTTCCTCGCGTGCCAACGTAAAGAATATACGGAAAATCAACAATTTTATTTTCGGGCAAAGGCAATTTTTCGTCTATTCCGTGATAAATTACTTCAATTTTGTCGGCATCCACCGAAAACGTATTCATCAAATCCGCTTTTGTGTTATGGCTTATTGCTATAATTTTATCTGCTCTATTTAATGATATTCGCTGTTTTTGTTCAATATTTTTCCAAAAAAAACCTGTCGGCGGAAATTTTGAAAAATTCGTATCGTGAAAGGTTGTTACCATTTTCTTTTTTTTGACAAACGGCAACAAAAAATCGTCGAAATGCGTTTGATGATAAATGTCAAAATGATTTGTTTTTGCAGAAATGACAGTGCGTATTTTTCCCAATTCTACCGACAAACGTTCTTTGCCTCTGAAATTTCCCGGCAATGTTTTTTGAGGCAACCCGATTTCTTTAAGATATTCATTATCAGAAAACAAAAGCGGAACAATCCATTCACTGCGAGGAATGTTTTCTAATAATTTTGCAAAATACTTGGAAACACCGCCGTATTTTTGCATCGAAAAAATAAGATGGTCGTAAAATATTTTCATTTTATGTTCTTTAATCTATACAACCACACGTTCTTTTTTTCTTTGTTTTTTGTCAGTGTCAAAAGTAAAATTCGACTTATTGCATTTGCGCGATAAATTCCGTCGGCAATCTTTTTGTGCAACGAAGTATGTGTTTTTTTGTAAAACAAACTACGCGCACCCAATTCTATTTTTAATCTGCTCCAATTAGATGTAAAACTTTTGCCTTCCAAATGGATGATTTTAGCGGTCGGAACACTCATTATTTTATATCTGTTTTTATTCATTCGAAAACACAATTCCTGTTCTTCGTGATACATAAAAAAATCGGGGTCAAACCCTCCAACTTTTTCAAAAACAAGCTTTTTTATCATTAAATCCGCACCGACAATACACATTACTTCAAGCTCTTTTTCGCTGTAATTAAAATTGCTGTTTTTTCCGTACTTTATTCTCGACAAGCAGTTCATAAAAAAGAAATCCACTTCATAAAAAACAGAAAAAAAATGTCTCGCAAAAGAATGTGTCGGTTTCATATCTGCATCGTAAAGATTGCCTCCGCAAACAGCAACTTCGGAATGATTATCCAAATAATCGGACAATATTCTCACGGCATTATTTACCAAAATCGTATCAGGATTCAAGAAAAAAATATTGCGACCTTTTGCTATTTTTACTCCTTCGTTATTTGCTCTGCCAAAACCAATGTTTTCGGGAAGTTTTAAAAAAACGACCTTTTCACTGTATTTTTCGGGAATAATATTTTCTGAATTGTCCGACGAATTATTATCCACAACAATTATTTCGTAAGAGATATCCGTTGTTTTTTCCAATACCGAATCAATCGCATCGCAAAGCAATGATACTGTGTTGTAATTTATTATAATGATTGATACTTCCATTTTGCATTATCTTTGAACCCAATCTTTACGTTGTTTTGCTTCGGGCGGATGCCACAGCACATTGTAATACGGAACAATAGCATAGTTTGCCGGTCGATTGGTCAGTGGAACAATATCACTGTTTACCACTCCTCGAACAAATGGAGCAGCAAAAAACAACAGAAAAACGCAAGCTGTCGCTAAATAGAGATTTCTCAATCGTTTAATCCGTACATCAAACAAATAGGTATATGCAATAATGGCATACACCAAATAATATGCTTCCAAGCGTTCGAGAATATTCAAACCAATGGCAAAACCTCTGATAATAACAAAAATGACCAATGTGTTTAAGAAAAATGCTGTTTTTTTATCTTTCGGTTTAATAAATAAAAAGACAAATACGGAAAAAATCATTTGTCCGAAGTAAAAAAGTCCTGTGCCAAATTCCTGCTGTTTAATAAAATACGATTCCATATAAATTTCGGCAAGTCCGGATAGTCTGCCGGGCAAATACGGCGCAATAGCACGTACAATAATTTCGGTAATTTCGGGGAAAAAATAAAATATTTGCGCTGATAGCATTAAGATTACAGGCACGGTTTTTCCGTAATTTTTGTAAAGAAAATAAAGTGGAATAGCGACTACGGCGGAAATATGAAAAAAACTTGCCGCAATAATCGCAATTAAAAAACGAAGTGGTTTGCGGTCGAAAATATACGGCGTAGCAAAAATAATGATTGCTAACGCAATGGATTGCCGAACTTGTGCCATCAAAATCGTGTAAAAAAGCATCCAAACAAACAGCGAAAGTGAAACAATCGGATATTCCGAATATCGCTTATATAATCTGTAAGTAGAAATTCCGACAAACATCGTTACTGCAAACTGCATCACATAATAGTTGTCAAATACATATTTGAACAGTTTGTTCAGAAGCAAATATCCGTATTCGGTGTTGTGCGGATTATTATTTTGGGACGAAAGCGAAGCGTCAAAAATTTGATGATATATAAACCAATCTGCGCCGGTGTGAAAACGCAAACCGACAAACAAAATGAGAATGACGGTAAGTCCGCCAAGCAGCCATTTTGCCTGCGATTTTTTCAGTCCGCCAACTTCGAGCATTGCCGAACAGAAAAATAATGCAAAAAAAACTATATATACTGCCATTTTCTACTTATTCAATGTTTTAAACACCTTTCTTCCAAACCAAACCATCAACACACAAACAAGCACTTCGGTAATTAACAACGAAACCGCCGCACCTTTTGCTCCAAAATGCGGAATACTTACAAAAACACTTACCAACGCCACAGTTCCCGCAATGAGATAAACGCGCTGAAAATTCATTTTATCACGTTCATTTCCCAAAGCGAGCAATCCTAATTGTCCGAAAATTCCGCCGAGAGCAACGAAAAATGGAATAATCGCCATGATTTTGAACAACACATCAATCCCTTCAAAATCATCCCTCAAAAATAGCATTAAATAATCAGATAAGAAAAATAAAACGAAAAAAACTGCTAACATCGCTATTCCGACAAGCAGTGCAAGTCTTTTTATCAGTTTTTTTGCCCTGTTCGGGTCGCTTTGCGATAATGCGCTTATTTTCGGAAAAAATGCTTGCGAAACAGGAATAAAAATCAACCAGCAAAAACCGCGCATAATTCGTTCCGCCGCCGAATATTGTCCCACAGCTTCGGCTACGGCAAAATATCCAAGCATTAAACCGAAACTTGCGGTATAAATGCTCGTAGCTGCGCCCGAAAGAAATATCGGGTAACTGTCTTTCAAATCGGAAATCACGTTTTTTCTGACAAAAGAAGTAATTTTTACCCATTTCTTTTTTATCACATAAGCAATCGAAATCAGCATCACAAAAACACTGACAGACGCCTGCAAAAACGCTGCTGTTAAGTAATCGTCCGGACTTTTCACAAAAACAAAAGTGAGCGGTAAAATCGACAATTTGGCAATCGCATTGAAAATGGCAATAAACCGAATTTGCCCCAAACCTTGAAAAAGCCACACAAACAGAAACGCATTGCCAACCACCGCGAGAAACATCACAAACATCGTTTGCCGATAAACGGCAAATTGCGGAACTTGCGAAACCGCCAGCAACAGCAGAAAACTCACCGCCAACAAACCGATTTTTGCATAAAGCGTAGAAGTAAAAATTCGGTTTAATTCCGCCTGATTGCCTTTTGCCAACGCAATACGTTTTGTCGCCGTAAAATTAAATCCGAAATCAACGACCAGCATCAAATACTGCGTTATTATCAGTGCAAAACTAATATATCCGAACTTTTCCGCGCCCAACACAATCATCAAGTAAGGCAACACCAAAAGCGGTGCAATGTAGTTTATTCCTTGCAACGCCACCAGGTAGAAAACATCTTTTATTTCGCGAGTATTGCTACTCATATTTTTCCATTTTATCCTCAATACTTACATCGTCCGTTTTCGAACTTTGAATTTTCACGTAAGTCATCAAACTATCCGCACCGGCTTCATAACAAGCTTCTTGCGCTTGTTTTACCACGCGCATTACATCATCGTACGCACCTTCAATCACTGTTTCGAAAGGAGTAACTTTGTATTTTAAACCTGAATTGGCGATTATTTTTATCGCTTCATCTACAACGGCGTATGGATGTTTCGCCGTAGAACTTGGGAGTATTTGCAGAGCAATGTTTACTATTTGTTTCATGGCACAATATTGTTTACCAAAATAGAACGTTTATTTTACAACAAAATTATACTGCATCAAAAAAATCGGTACGAAAAACCGACAGTAAGCATTTGCCTCCATTGAATTCTGGCTCGCTCATCGCCTTCAAAAATAACCGTGTTATCGAAACGCGGATTGAGCATTAAACGAGTGGAAAAGAAGCGATTGATAGTTAATTCGGCAATAATTTCCCAATCAATTTCAACCTGTTCGTAGTTGGTGAAAAAATTAAATGTGCTTCTTAGTGTCAGTTCGCGAATGGGACGATAATCTAATAATCTTACAACCAAACGGCTACCGAATTCTTTTAACTCATTTTCGCCTGTCGGAACACCAAAAGTATTCGGATTGATAAAAAAACCATTGGCAGTGGTATCTGCGAGAGTCAAATAAACGTATCGAAACGAAATAGGCGAAAATGTAACTTCCAGATTGTTGCGCCTGTAACTCATACCAAGACCGACATCGAAGCGAATCGGAGTAAGAAATCTTGCCCGCATTTCGTAACTGTTTATTGCTCGCGGATTGTTAAAAAAATGCGTTTGAAATTGCATCGAAGCATTGTAAGAAAAATTACCGGTTGCTCTCACGTTGAAATTACTGATTATTCTCATCAAGTCGTCGTTCGGCGTGGCTCTGCGCAGTGAGTCGCCCTCAACAGTGTTAAATCCTGTGCGCCATTCCCAATCATTTTCCCATCTCACACCATTTCTGTTGTCGTAATGAAAACGTGCCGACATCACGCCCAAAAGAGCAAAAAAGTTATTTCCGCTCAAATGCCAGTTTTCCGAAAAAGATGTTTGTGAAAATTGCAGCAAAGCATTCGCGCGATTTTGCCAATAACTTACCGGTCTTCTCTGAATTAAAATTCGGTCTGTCGTTACAACAGGCGCGAAAGTACTTTCTTCCAACAATAATTGTTCCATCGGCAAGGATTCAATCATTGGAGTTTGATGCATCCAATCGATATCGGCAAGTTGGTCAAGCGTTGTTCTGTAAAGTCCGGGAGCAGTTCGGGTAATGTGGTCGCGCGCATCGTTGCGAAGTTGGGTCAACATTTCCATCGGATGTTGTACTTCTATCGGGTCGAAAGGCTGATTCAGCGTTCTCGGTTGCTTTCCTTCAAAGAAAGGATTTTTACCGTATTCTCTCCAATCGAGCTGAATATTTACTCCCATAAAAATCAAGTCGAGAAAAAGCGGATTGTACGAAAATTTCCTCGAATCTAATACAATCGGCTCAAACGGCTTGATTTCCGGTTGTGCAGGCGGAGTTTCGACGTGCGTTTCAACAGGCTCAGTTTCAACAAGAACGGTTTCGTTTTCTAAAATAAGCGTGTCGCCGTTGGAAACATCGTGAAAACCATGCGAGATTTCGACCGTATCAACAACAATCTTATTTTCCTCCTGTGCGAACAACGGAAAAAAACCTACACAGCAAAGCGATATGAGAATAGTCCTAACTTTCATTGTAATTCTGGTTGTAACAAATATCATGCAAAATTACAAAAAAAGTCGTGAAAAAGGAAAATTTATTACCAATCAATCTCTTTCAAGCCTTTTTCTCTCAAATAATTGTTGGTCATAATGAAGTGATTGTTGCCGAAAAATCCGCGATGAACGGAAAAAGGCGATGGATGCGCCGATTGCAAAACCAAATGACGGCTTGCATCAATAAACGCGGCTTTACTCTGTGCGTACGCGCCCCAAAGTACGAAAACAAGATTATTTTTCTGTTGTGCAAGTGTTTGAATAACCGCATCGGTAAATTGCTCCCAACCGCGACCTTGATGCGAACCGGCTTGATGCGCTTGAACGGTCAAAGTGGCATTCAGCAAAAGCACGCCTTGTTGCGCCCAACGTGTGAGATTTCCGCTCGCAGGCGATGGTTTTCCCAATTCACTTTCTATTTCTTTGAAAATATTGACCAGCGACGGCGGAAAACGAACGCCGTCATTTACCGAAAAACACAATCCGTGCGCTTGTCCGTCGCCGTGATATGGGTCTTGTCCGAGAATGACAACTTTCACCTCGTCAAACGGACATTGGTCAAAAGCATTGAAAATGAGTTTTGCAGGCGGAAAAATTTTCTTGCTTTGATACTCGGAACGAACAAAATCCGTCAATTCTTTAAAATACGGTTTTTCAAATTCGGGTTGTAATACTTTTTTCCAAGATTCGTCGATGCGTACGTTCATATTTTTTTTGTTTTTATAATTGTCATTGCGGGTTTGATTCCGCTCGTGCCGATTTTCAATCGGTGCGTTTTTTTATTTACAATTTTGGCACACCGATTGAAAATCGGCGCGAGCAGGTCTTATGATGTGCGTATTTTCTTGGGCAGAACTTACACCATACGCAAAAATAAAAAATAATATTGAACAAATCGCCTTTTTCATAAATGACTAAAAAATTACTGGTTATGTATGAGTTAGGTTGAGGCTATATAACCTCAACCATATTTATTTGTTTTTTCATTCCACTACACAACGAATAGGAGAAGCAAATGATTTTCCCATACCATCAGACAGAAAACTAGACTGTGTAAAAACTAGCCTATACCCAGCTATATATCTACCTCCGAAGCGTGGAAATTGAGTTCTTGTCCAATAATTTCCTTCTACTCCTAAAAGATGCAACCCACCATCCGAAAGCCTTCCTCCGGCAGGTAAAAATATAGTATTTCCTGGTGTTTCAAATGTAGCAGTTTGAGCATCCGTTCCGAGCCACGCTCCGGCAGGTTCGTTTACCCAGCGAAAACCGGAGTGGCGGAGACTTTCCATTTCATCGCGTGTCGGCACTCTCCAGCCACACGGACAAGGGTCATTTAATATTGTCCAATCACTGTCTTCATCAATATCATTGTATTTTAGCGGTGGTGTAATGTTACCATCTACGACACTGTAAGCCGTTGGTCTGTTGAATTGGAAGTACTTACCCGGATTATGCGGTTCGGAAAAAGGGACAAAAGTTCCGAACTCATTTACATTTCTTGTAGCCCACGTAATGCCGTTAATAGTAACTGCTGTGAATTGGTCAGGCTCTAAACGTTGTGCGGCTCGTTGAAAAACGGTACTTGTTTGCTGTATTCCTTCTGCCGAAACAGAGATAAAAGCGTGACGGCGTGCAAATCTCATATTTGGGTCTAAGGTTATCGTAATCACGCCACCACCACTGCCCGAAGTCGGCTCAATGCTTATCCATTGTTGAAGTTCGGCATCTATCACTTCGGCTGTCCAATGTACGGAACTTGTTACGTTGAGTCTGTGTTCAACTTTTCCGCCGGGCAGATTTCCCATACCATTGGCGTTAATAAAATTGGGAAAAGTAGAAAGTCGCGGACTTGCGTCTGCTTGTGTGAGCGTAACATTTGCGCTCAATGCACCTGATGTAACGGTAATTACGGCGTTGCGCGCTTCTGTTGTAAAGTTAGCTTTTATTGTTACACGAATAGTAGCAATACCATCGCCTTGCATTTGATTTATTGTAAGCCAATCGGCATCATCACTGATAGAAACTTCCCACGCAACATTAGAGTTAATCACAAAGTTACGTTCCGATACTTCGGGCGGTACAGAAAGTGTATTTGTACTTACTCGTAAAAACGGCTGTACTTCCGGTTGCTGTTCCGGTTCGTTACACGAAATAAACAATGCTGTAATAGCAATAGCTGTTGAAAGAAATAAATTTTTAGTTTTCATAAATCGGGGTTTTTTTGTTGGTTTATGTTTAAATAAAATTTAAGTTGCAAATTTATATAAAAATTTTTGGAATACAAACAGTACGTCATTGCGGGCTTGACCCGCAATCTCATAATCGAGGAGATGCTGAAACAAGTTCAGCATGACGGTATTTTTTCGGGCGAATGCAATTCGACCCTACAATTCGTGCTTTCGCCCTTTCGTGCCTTTCGTGCTTCTACGGCATTAATTCCTCTATCGGATTTCCAAGATTCGCATTCGGAAACGGAATACCCAAAATAAACGAAAGCGTCGGCGCAATATCCGTTATGTCCAAAACTCGGTTTATGCGCTGTGCGGGTATTCGCCAACCGTAGAAATAAACGGGAACTTCGGTGTTTGTGCTTGTAGTTTCGCCGATTGGATTGTTGGCATTATCCACTTCGAGCCAGCCGGGAAGCAAGGAAATAACCACATCGCCTCCGCTTCGTTTGTGGAACGAATTGCGGATATTTACCGCATCGCGGTCGTTTGAAAGCGGTTGATTTAATATTTGCGCAGAAGTGAAAGCAGCGCGAACACCTTCAAATTCAATCATGAAATCGGCTGTACGCTGCTGTATTTCTTGCAAATTCAGCCGTCTTTCCTCTATCAGTCGGCGATTGAGAAAAATATTTTTCCCCGAATAACCTTCAACCCAGCGTTCTTGTCCGTAAATTGCCATCAAATAAGTATTCAGAAGCGCAATCGAGCGGTTGGCATTGAAATATCCCGAAGGAATTTGATTGTTGCCGAGTTCGAGCGGTGTATGCGTACCTGAAATATTGGGAAAAACAAAAATCAGCGTGTTTTCAAGCCCAACATCCCAACGGATTCGTTCCATTAGGCGTTGTATTTCTCGGTCGAGGCGCAGATACATATCTTCCTTTTCCATCGATTTAACGCTCGAAAACATTTCGTTCGGCGTGCGTACCGTATATTGAAGCAACAGCATATCGGTATGACGTGCATTTCGTCCGAGCCGTTCTTCTCTTATCATCGTCATTGCCAACTCGGTAACAAGCGTATTTGCCGAAGGCGTATTTCTCAAAATTGTTTGCGATGCGCTCCGTTCTCGTCTGGTTGAAGGTCTGTGGTCGAAACTTCTGTTTGTTCCTTCAAAATTCCAAACGTATGAGTTCGGCGCAAAAAGCGGTTGCCAGCGCGTATCGGCAATGTTCGCGAAAGTTCCGTCGATATTCATTCGGTCGGCATGGCGCGACAATCCTTCGGAATAATAACCGGTTGTAACCCAGCGCGTGAAAACATCGTCAATCCACGCCACGCTTCGCGCCGTGTGTCCGCCCATCATGATAGCAACTTCGGGTTCGATAGCTACTACATGCACTCTCGACTTGCCGGCGTTGGAAAGTACAAGTTCATCAACAATCGTACTTGCAAGTAAATTGCGAGCCGAAAAGGCGTGTGTTGTGCCGATACCAACTTGATTTGGGTCGAATAAAATGGATTCTTCGCGACCTGTTCTCCGATTGAAAAATTGGTTTCCGGCAACTCCGTGAAATTTCGGCGTTGTGCCGGTCATCACAGTGGCAACATCCGAAGCATTTCCTGCCGAAACAATGTTATAACGAACTCGGCTGAGCGTTGTTCCATCTTCGATAATCATTTTCAAACTTCTCGTTCCGAAATGATGCCAGAACTCGTTGATGTGTTCTTGCTGTAATCCATCAATCATTATGCCGACAACCAGTCGCGGTCTGTCGTGCGTTGGCTGAGCAAAAACGGCAAAAGAAATGAAAAAGAAAAGAAAACCGAAAGCTATTTTGGAAGCTGAATTTTTAGTCATATTTTTTTGAATGCAAATTAAGTGAATTATTTTGAAACAGAAAAATGTATGTATAAAAAATGGAATTTTACCTCCCTCCACATTTTTTGATAACGTTGAGAAGTTAGAAGTTGAGATTTTAGCCAAATAAAAGTTTACCGAAAAAGTGTCAAGATTTCAATTTTATTTTTCCAACTCTCTCAACAATTCCTCCACCGAATTTATTTTTTTCCCGTTCAAAAACCAATCGTTTTTATTGACTAAAATTTGCGTGTCGGCATTTTCTACCACTTGAAAACCGGCGCGCGCCAATGCACGAAGTGTCCAATACATTCGCACTTTATCGCCCGAAACGGAAACGCTTTTCTGCAATTTGTAATTCATTGAAAAATTGCCGTTGGCAGGATTGAAAATGTAATTTTCGCTCTCGAAAGTTCGGTTGAAACTGCCGTTGAAAACCAAATCCTCAGGTGTTCCGCATTCGATACCGTTTTTTTCGTCCATCAGCCAAATTCGGTCGCCTGCTTGCAGTGCCAAATCCAATTCGTGAGTGGAAAGTAAAATTCCTTTTCCTGTCTCATTCGCGAGTTTGTGAAGCAGAAGCATAATTTCCACGCGATTGGGCAAATCCAAATGCGCAGTCGGCTCATCGAGCAAAACAATCGGCGTATCTTGCGTCAATGCTCGCGCAATCATCGCCCTTTGTCGCTCGCCGTCTGAAAGTTGAGCCATTAAATGATTTGTTTTTTCCTCCAAATGCACCATTTTTATCGTTTGCCGAATAATTTTTTCATCCTCTGCCGAAATTTCGCCCCACCAATGTGTGTGCGGATAACGACCGAGCGAAACAATATCAAAAACGCGCGCATTTTCCACATCAACGCGGTCGGTCAAAACCATCGAAATTAAGCGCGCTTTTTCCGTTTGCGAAAGCAGATTTATATTTTTTCCCGAAACGAGCGTTTTCCCCGAAATCGGCTTTTGCAATCCTGCTAATGTGCGCATCAGCGTTGATTTTCCGCTTCCGTTTGGGCCAATCAAACAGACCAATTCGCCTGCCTGCAAATCGAGATTTAAATTCGATTGCACGGTGAAATTCGGATATCCAATGGATAAATTTATGGCGGATAAGAGCGTTTTCATATTTTTTTAAGAATTAAGAATTAAGAAATCAGAATTAGGAAGTCAGAAATCAGAATTTTGTATGATAATGTTTTGATTATGTGATAACTATAATTCATTATTGTTGTTGTTTTACTAAAAAACGGATTCTGATTTCTGATTTCAAAATTCTGACTTCTGACTTCTGACTTCCTAATTCTGACTTCTTTTTAATATAATCCAAATAATTATCGGTGCACCAAACAAGGCAGTTACTGTATTTATCGGTAAATTGTGTGTCGGAATTTGCGAAACAATGTCGCACACAAGAAGTAGCGATGCACCGCACAACATCGAAGCGGGAAGCAAAATTTTGTGATTTGCCGTGCGAAACAATCCGCGTGCAATGTGCGGAATGGCAATTCCGACAAAAGCAATCGGTCCAACAAAAGCCGTAATACTTCCCGCGAGCAATCCGGTAGCAATCACAATCAAAATGCGCGTTCGCGTAATGGAAATGCCGAGCGAACGAGCATAATTTTCGCCAAGAAGCAATCCATCGAGGTTTTTTTGCAGGAAAAAAGCCATTCCGACACCAATCAGCACCACCGGAAAAAGAATTTGCATATAATCCCAAGTTACCGCGCTCAAACTTCCGAAAGTCCACATTACGAACAACTTAATGGAATCGGGATTGCTGAAATTTTGCAGTACATTGACTAACGAGCCTGCAATCATTCCAAACATAATGCCGACAATGAGCAACGAAACGGCGTTCCGAATTTTGAACGAAACGGCAATCACCAACATCAAAACCAACAACGCGCCGACAGTCGCCGAAATTATCAAAGTCCAACCGTCATTCACAAAAGCGACAAACGGCAACGCCGATGTTGTCATAATCGTAAGTGCAACGCCCAAACTCGCGCCCGAACTCACGCCCAAAATATATGGGTCAGCCAACGGATTGCGAAAAAGCGTTTGCATCATCAAGCCGGCGACGGAAAGCGATGCGCCGGTCAAAACGGCAGTAATCGCCTTTGGCAATCGCAGATTGAGCAAAATTTCCGAATTGATAAAATCTGTTCTATTTCCGGTGAAAGTCGAAAAAACATCCTGCAAAGGAATATGCACACTCCCGAAAATCAAACTTGCCAAAAATAAAATTACAAGCAGGATTGATAACAGAAAAAACAGTATCGGATGGCGATTTTTCATTGTTGATATCAGCCACAAAAATAAAATAATTTATTTGAAAAAGCAAACTAACTTCACTTCATCACTTTATAAACATTTCCGGGCAAACATTTTACCAAATTTTTAAATTCCATTTCGAGTAAAAGCGAGGAAATTTTACTGACAGGTTTTGTCAAGAGAATTGCCAGTTCGTTGGTTTGAATTCCGTCTGAATGTTGGCGCAAAACGGCGTGAATTTCCTGTTCGTCGGCGGTAAGTTCAACAAAGAGGCTCGTTTGCATCGAATGATTTTGATTTTCTTTTTCCGATTTTTCCCAGCTCATAAATCGGAGTAAATCGTCAGCCGATTCAATTAAAGCGGCTTTGTTGCTTTTTATCAGCGCATTGCAGCCGCGCGAACTTTCATCGGTCGTTCGTCCCGGAAAAGCAAACACATCGCGGTTGTAATCGTTTGCCATTTCGGCGGTAATGAGCGAGCCGCCTTTTTCGCTCGATTCGACAATCACGAGCGCATCGCACATTCCGGCGATAATTCGGTTGCGCTGTACGAAATTCGGCTTGTCGGGATTTGTTCCGCTCGGAAATTCAGTAAGCAACGCGCCTTTTTCCAGCATACTTTTTGCCGTTGCGCTGTGCGTTGGCGGATAAAGTCGGTCTAATCCGTGCGCCAAAACGCCGATGGTCGGAAGTCCGACATCGAGTGCCGATTTGTGTGCGCAAATATCTACGCCATACGCCAATCCGCTTACAATTATCGAATTAGGCAAATTTTTGGCAATGTCCAAAATGAGTTTTTTGCAATTTTCTTTTCCTGCATCAGTTGCTTTTCGCGTGCCGACAATGCCGATAAATTTTCCGTTGTTCAAATCGGCATTTCCTCGTCCGTAAAGCAAAACAGGCGCATCGGCACATTCTTTCAAGCGAAAAGGATAATTCGAGTCGGCAAAATAAAAGGTAGAAATGTTGTTTTTTCGGATAAATTCAAGTTCTTTTTCGGCATTTTCCAATGCTTCCTCTCGTTGCGAAACAATTTTTGACGAAAGTATGCTTCCAATTCCGGGAATTTTTTCCAAAACTTGGCGTTTTTCGGTAAAAACAGCTTCGGGCGAACCTGTGTAGGCAATCAATATTTTCGCCAAATTTGTTCCAATGCCTTTTATTTGTGTGATGCCGATTTGATATTTTAACATTTCAAATTTCAGATTTTATCTATTCGTCTGAATCAAGATTATTAGGATTAAAAGATTTTAGGATTTTCATCAAGTCAATTCTGACATCCAAAAAATCCTAATTCGGACAATTTTTTTCGTGCGATTAAAAAAACCGCCCAAGCCGCCAAAACGCCTGCAATATCCGCCGCCCAATCGAGCCATTCGGCAGAACGAGGTTTGAAAAACGCTTCTTGCATAATTTCGATTATTCCGCCAAGTACGATAGGAAACAAAATACAGACGAGTAAAAATTTGCGCGAACGCACGAAAGTACGAAAGCACGAATTTTTATTGTTTAGATTTTGAATGTTTGAATTTGCTTCGCGCTTTCGTGCATTCGTGCTTTTCGTGCATTCGTAGATTAAAACTGCGGTCAGCACAAAAAACATGACAAAATGAACCACTTTGTCGGAGTGCGGAAATTGCGAAATTCTTGGCGCGGACTCGAATGTTGATGGCGGAGCGAACGACAAATAAAGTATTCCGACCGTTACGAGAATCGATTTCCAATAAGAAAAAAAGACGTTTTTTGCTCCCATTTTTTAGGCTTGCGATTTTGGTTGCAAAGATAAAAAAAATTGGCAACCATCACTGACCGCCAACTTCAAATTAACCTTAAATCTAATACTATGAAAAAAATCAAAGGCAAAAATAAGCCGTTTTTCCGTTTTAAACAAATTTCAA
>Ga0123352_10007965_pt1 | contig 16443 bp, 15 predicted proteins | sample TergutLab28metaG_FD_89700 | JGI IMG/M metagenome (GOLD analysis project Ga0123352, IMG submission 89700) | Labiotermes labralis P1 segment gut microbial communities from Petit-Saut dam, French Guiana - Lab288 P1 | ecosystem: Host-associated > Arthropoda: Insects > Digestive system > Gut ... | reverse complement strand
TACATGCTTCTCATGTATCCCTCCCGATGTAAATTTAGTAGTACAGCTTCAAGTTCTTGTATATGTGTTAAAAACGACTGCCACCGGGTGAAAACCCAATTGCAGTTAAATAAAATATTATATTATATATCTTCTCTCGGAGCCGCAGCAATTCAATTCTTCTCACGCATTTCAAATAAGACGATAATAATATAAACCATGAAGTCCTCTTGTTACAAAACTGTACCCAGATAATTTAAGTGTTTGTAGAGATAAATTAAAAATATTAATTGAACTGAAATGTTGCTAGAATTCATAGGGGTTCAACATCGAGGGGGATACTAGAAGTGCATCTTTGAGAAAATGAACTGTGAACTGCAACCGCTAAAATAAACCCTCTATGCAGCATCTTTTGTTAGAAAGGTAGTTATATGGTCTGTTACTTTGTTATTACTATGGAGACCGCAGTAGCACAGTGGTTAAGGTGCTGTGCTACAAATCGGAAGGTCGCTAATTCAATCCTAGTTAGTGTCACTGGATTTTTATTGCCATAAAATCCTTCCGATCGCACTATGGCCCTGTGGTCGACTCATCCTCTAACAGAAATGAGTACCAGGAGCATTTCCTTGGGGGTAAAGGCGGCCGGTGCGTAAGGCTGACAACCTTACCACCATCCTGTGCCGCTGTCACGAAATCTGGGAACCTTAAATTCCTAGAACCATCCGAGCCACTCCAGGCCTGTAACGGGACTGCTTTACCTTTGCCTTTACCTTTTCACTTTGTTATTATTTACTTGTTACTGTTATTTTATGAGATTAATAATGTAACATTTGCACGGAATATGAATTGCGTACAGAAGGACGTGGGTTTTAAAGTGAATTACCACACAGAATTTTCAGTTTTTTAAGAAGCGTTTTCATCAAATTATAGTCTTGTGGGCTATTACAAAGTGCAGGGTCATAAGTTCGTTCAGATATTTCGGAGTAACGAACTTAATTCAGTCACATCCGAAATTGGAGGCAGCACTTTCCTCAGAAACGTTAGAACAAACGTATTATCCTTCACGGTGTAACATCCCAGAAGACTAACATCAGGTAAAATGTTTTCTTAACGCACTTATGAAAGTAGATTGTATTACATTAAAATTACAGTCTTATCACCCACCGATATGAGAATGTTTAAATTCATCTCGTGCCGCTGAAAGAGAATACGTCAGGGCAGAGTTTTAAAGCTGGGTAGATTTTTCAACACAGACGGCAGGTTGTCGATGGCAGAACCTGTCAAAATATTTCCCCAACAACGTGTTTGCGCAACTATACTTACTTCCCGAGCTGAGTGTGCAAGGTAAACATGTGCTTCGCTAAGCAAACAAGTTCGCGAGTGTTAATATTACAGAACAAATTCAGTTGAGTATTTTTCGTCAGTACTGAAGTCCGTTGCCCTTCCGGAAGATCAAAGACTCATAGAATATGTGTATATATGTATATATATACATATATATATATATATTCAGCAGGTTGTTCGACGTTTCTACATCTTCCTGCGCCCATTTGACAATTATCTTATCTTTTTCTTCCGTTTGTCTCTGTCATTCCAATCTTATTCTATTAATCCATTTTCCCACCAACAGTCCTCTAATCCCTTCCGCCCAGGCAGCTTTAGGTCTTCCTCGTTTTCTTCTTCCTGGTGGGCTCCATTTCATAACTTTTTTTGGTAGTCTACCCTCTTCCATTCTCTGAACATGTCCATACCATTTTAGTTGTTTAGTCTTAATATCATCTAAAAGAGACCTTGTTACATTCATTTTTTGTTTAATAATAATGTTCCTAATTTTGTCCTTTCTGGAAATTCGAATATATATACACACACACATTCGCTTTGGAAAGCCTCTGACACAGGCACATAAAATGTGCAAGCATCCTTTGCCACAATTCAGTTCAGAAAATTTTATTTTCCATATAGCCGGATACAACGTAAAAATTAAAATATAAACTATCAAGACTTATTTTTATTAATTTTGCATTGGCGTGGAGATACCTGGAAAAGTATAAAAACCAAAGACAGATAAATTGTAAGAAGTTTAAGTAAACTGCGCATTGAAGGGCTGTGTGATTTGTATTACAACCACGCGCTAAGGCGATCAGTTTAAAGAAGATAAGAATAGTAGGGTATGTAGCACGCACAGCGGAGACTAGAATATATAGGTCGGTAAATTGAAAGGGAAGTGGCCAGTCTCGAGGCTTATGAATAATATTAAAAGGTAAAGCAGTCCCATTACAGGCCTGAACAGACCCAGAGGGTTCCAGGAAGTTGAGGCTCCCAGATTTCGTGACAAAGGCACAGGATGGTGGTAAGGTTGTCAACCTTACGCACCGGCCGTCTTTACCCCCAGGAAATACTCCTGGTACTCATTTCTGTTGGAGACTGAGTCGACCCCAGTGCCATAGTGCGATCGGAAGGATTATGTCAATGAATAATCTACTGACACTAGCTGGGATCGAGCCAGCGACCTTCCGATTTGTAGCACAGCATCTTAGCCACTGTGCTACCGCGGTCTCCTATAAAAAATGTTAGATTACTAAAAAATGAAACTTCAACATGCAGGGTTAAAAGACGCGTGAGTTAGAGTGCAGTTGATATGATTCTAAGACAGGCTGCCTGTGATTCATTTATTTATTAGCAGGCTATACAATGTTTCCACTTCTTCCTGCGCCTATTGATCGATTATATTATCTTCTTCTTCCAGTTGCCTCTGTCATTCCAATCTTCTTCCGCTAATCCCTTTTCTCCCATCAGTCCTCTAGTCCCTTCCGCCCAGGTAAATTTTGGTCTACCCCGTTTTCTTCTTCCTGGTGGGCTCCATTTCATAACTTCTTTTGGCATTTTCCATTCTCTGAACATGTCCATATCATTGAAGTTGTTTGGTTTTAATATCGTCTAAAAGAGACCTTACTACATTCATTTTTTGTTTAATAATAATATTCCTAATTTTGTCCTTCCTGGAAATTCGAGCTGAGCGTCGCCAAAAGTCCATTTCTGTGGAATTTTGTTTTGCTGCCGTTTTTTGCTTCTAAACACCACGTTTCTGCTGCATATGTAGATCTACTTTTAACTACTGCATGATAAATATGAGTCTTTGTGTTGGGGGGGTCACATCAGGGTCCCAAAAAATGCTGTTTAGCTTTGTTATAGCTGTTCGTCGTCTTATCAATTTCATCGTTAATTTCTGGCTCGTGAAGGCTGCCTTTGATAATTTGATAAAAGAGAGGCGGCAGTTGATGCTATGACCGGAAGACAGGCTGCAGTTATTAATATGAAGATATATTGTCCAATTGATAAATGGATTCCAAACACACATCCCAGTTGATAACAGGCTGGTTAGGCGAGCTGTGGTTTATAGCAGCACATTGACAAAAACTCCAGCTCATAACAGAACTCTAAGGCTGCGTCCTGCGTGCCAGCGACCAGCGTGCACGCGCTTCCGTGCGCGTGCAGGCGATTGGCGTTTTTGTGTCCTACGTGACAGCGACCTTCTAGTAGCAAAATGGCGTCAATGAGAGTGCTGGAGAATAGTGCCCTCGCCAGTTCAACACTGCTGGTAAAATGCTCGTCCACCACTTGTACAGTGTCGGTTATCGCATTTTTTCCAGATGATCTCAGCAGGACTCCTTATTGCTGCCTCCACACACAAGCGACCAGGCAGCAGCGAACAAACAAGCTTGGTCGCTGCTACCAGCCAGAGCGTCCGTTTTGTACGCTCGCTCGCTACTTGCTTCCAATCAGGACAGTCGCATTTACATACATGTGTTTGTCCGCTCAAGTGAGAGGGGGGCAAACGCGCGTGCACGCTGGTCGCTGGCACGCAGGACGTACCCTAAGCCATGCTTTCATAAACGCAGTGACGAAAGCTTCGATCTCCCACACGTTCCTTTTTAGCCACATCCACAACCCTCGATGTGGTCTCCTTACAACTATTTGATGAAATGTACAAATTCAGAAGGCCGTTCTCTTTAACTGTACTGTCTGTTTTAAGATTATACAACGTCGGTGATAGACGAATAAATAATGAGTAGGCATCGTCGGTTTGATGATAGTGACTGATCAAATCCGAGGTTTAAGGATAAAAACAAAGTCCCATTGCCACTTTGTCCACCGCAAATCGCAAATGAATTGATCTGATACCGAACCCTGGCCTCCGAGGTTACAGGCCGTAGATAAACACCAGAATCACGGCACGAATAAGAAAATTATGAAATTTTACGTCTTCGGACGTTCTGTAAACGCGTTCGCAAAACTGCGAAAAGCAACTATTAGCTTGTCATGTCGTTCTGCCCGTATGGAACAACTCGACTCTCACTAGAAGGATTTTAATTAAATTTGACATTTGAGTAGTTCTTGATCTATCGAGAAAATTCAAATTTCTTTAAAATCTAACAATAATAACAGGTACTTTACATGAACACCTACGTGCTTTTTTTTATGGGCCGGGTAGCGTAGTCGCTTTAGCGACTGGCTACGGGCTGGAAGGTCCGGGGATCGAATCCCGGGGGGGCGAGGTTTTCCGCACCTGTCCAGACCGGCCCTGAGGCCCAACCAGCCTCCTGTACAATGGGTACCGGGTCTTTCCCGGAGGTAAAAGCGGCCGGAGCGTGACGCTGACCCCTCACCCCCTTCTAGTGCCTTGCTATAGAAAGAGTAGATTGTCCGCACCCGTGCAGACTGGCCCTGGGGCTCAACCAGCCTCCTGTACAATGGGTACCGGGTCATTTCCGGAGGTAAAAGCGGCCGGAGCGTTACGCTGACCCCTCACCCCCTTCTAGAGCCTTGGTCAAGAAAGAGTAGAGCTATACCTCTACTCCCCCTATGGGCCGTACGGCCTGTACAGAGCCTCAGCGCCTGTACAACGGTGCACTTTACCTTTTTTATGTACTTTTTGATTCATCTCGCTCACTTCATCTGAGACTAAGAAATGTTTCAGACAAAAGTTGTACAGAATATCAAACCACATATGTTAAGCTCAATATCTTGTTTTTCGAAAATCATGTCGTTTATGAGATAACGTGAAAAAATATCGTAGATCCGAAAAGGCCACAGATAACAATATGGCGCATGCGCATTGCATGCTTGATACCTATGGCTACAAATACGCAGTTAGAATACGTAATAATTATCGTTTTTCCACTACAATAATGGTTGCCCGAACGCGCCTTAATGTTACGTTATACGAAGACTGCTTGTCTTTTTAACTTCCTGTTACGTCTTCCATCTGGTGCCACAGAAAGAACGACGAGAACAATAAGCAAAGATTATGGTAAATAACACTTGCTTTCTTAACGTCCAAATCGTAAGGCCTGTGACGTAATTGTAAAAGTACACATAACGTTACAAGTAACTGCTAACGCAGCAATGAGGAATGCAGTTCAACCTTGAGACTTAACGAAAGAACGACGGTTTACTGTGTCACCCGTTATGAAAAGATTTATGCTCGCTGGAATTTATAATTTAATTTCTTAACCTTTCATTATATAACGGCAGATAATGCAGAGACAAGTCGAAATCGCATGAATAACCTTCATAAATTATCTTGGTCCAGTAACTTCGCCTACCTTCACATTCAAGGAACCGGTGGTCACCGGCAAGTTGTCAAGTTCATATCTCGATCTATAAATTAGCATTCATGCCTTTATTATTTAGAGCATTGTATAAATGAGACTCGACTTTGCGTTTACTACATCACATGTATTATCCGTGGAACGAAAGCGAGGAAAGTTATGTAAACGTAATTGATAGACGGGCCGATTTGCTCGTTGTTCTGTTGTTTCGTTTGAGGGAAGGAGTGTAAAAAGTAAGAAAACATTTAGGTTAACTAAATATTTACTGAGAAAATCACCTGGGATTAAAAAGTCTAAACGCGCTAGCCAAAGCATTTAATGTTTGAGGATATTAACACAAATGATAAGTATGATTAAGTTGTGTGTGACGTAAAGAGCATAAAATGTTAGGAAAGAAAACGTCCTAGAAGCCAGCGAATTTGTCAAGACTGAGAAAGAGAAGATAGGATAATACTAATATGGGTTTGTACTCCTCACCCAATATTGTGCGGGTGATAAAATCGAGAAGAATGAGCCGGGTTGGACATGTGACCCGTATGGGTGAGGCGAGGGGGGTGTGTAGGGTCTTGGTGGGGAAACCGGAGAGAAGGGGAGACCACTGGGAAGACCTAGGCGTAGATGGGTGGGTAATATTAGGTTGAATCTCCATGAGGTGGGATGTGGGTATATGGACTGGATTGGGCTGGCCCAGGATAGAGACAGGTGGCGGACGCTTGTGAGTACGGTAATGAACCTTCGGGTTCCATAAAATGCGGGGAATTTCTTGACTAGCTGCAAACCAGTTAGCTTCTCAAGAACGACTCTGCACCATACAGTAAGTAAGTATGGGTTTGTGGGAAGTAGGATGTGTTGTAATAACAGGAGATGTAAGAATTCGTCGGGCAATAACAGTAGATTCTTGCGGTACTGTCGAAGGACTAAAGAAGAAATAACGAGGCGTATTAATTTTAATTTTTTTTTTTACAGTTTTCAAAAACTGGGAGAAATATAGTGTGTGCAGTTCGCACGTACGTCGAATGGGAAAACTTTTCTTTTAGACGGTGTCTATGCAGAAAGCTATTCCCATACTTGATATAAGCATTCTCTATCTATTGCCATGATTGAAGGCAGCAACAGAATCTATAGCAAACTTACGGAAACAGAAGAGAGATTGGCGATAAAATTATTAATTTCATCTGGATATTATTACACCAAACAGAAGGTGACGTCGTCATTCATGATAAATTGGTTGATAGATTACATTATGAAGCCTTGCTGACTTTACAAATTACTTATCATTAAGTGGAACGAGAGCAAGATTAAATACGGTAACTTGTAAAATGTGGGGTGAAATTTGGAAGTTTGTCCAGTTATTTGCCTAGCAGAAAAAAAATAAACGCTTGCCAGGGTAATGACTAGCCGGCCTAAATGCTGATCAGCTAATTTCCGAATAAATTTGGGCTTGGAAATGCAATAAAGCCACAAGTAACCCCTTTTATATATTTGTTCTTAGGTGATCGGACAGTGGTATCATCACACTCTGTAGGTGGCCGTTCGGTGCATCGGACGGTCACCTACAGAGTGTGATGATATCAGATGCTGTATAATATAATTTTGACTTCCTGATGATGAGTAAATGGTGCTCGAAACATGTAGAGGAAAATAATAAACTTATTATAAAACACCGGACGGCCACCTACAGAGTGTGATGATACCAGATGCTGTATAAAATAATTTTGACCTCCTGATGATAAGCACAACAGTGTTCGAAACATGTAGATGAAAATAATAAACTTATTATAAAACAAGAATTTGTGCATTAAGTTGGTCATTTACTAAGATTATACTGAGATGCACGGTCAGCAAAACATCAAAATTCACTGTCTTTAGTTGTGACCTTGACAGTAGGCCTGTCATATGCCACATTACGTCGACATACCTAAAGTAATGACTTCGTCGCGTAGTGGGATAAAAATGAACACATACATAAACATACAGGAAACAGAAAAGGACACAGAGAAGTGAAGACAAAGTCGAACGAAGTTAAGTTTGCTTTCTTCTCTACTAAACTTTTTCATGTGCCGGTCCCAGTGACAGCGTGATCTAAGGCGTAGGTCTGCGGCCGCTCGCCTGCTGAGATTGTGGGTTCGAATCCCATCGGGGGCATGGATGTCTGTTGTGAATGTTGTGTGTTGTCAGGTAGAGTTCCCTGTGTGGAGCTGATCACTCGTACAGAGGAGTTCTACTGAGTTTTGGTGTGTCGTTGTGTGTGGTCTAGAAAGCTCGTGAGAAAAGCGTCCCAGGTCCACTGGGAACTGTTGCGCCCCCACCTCCTCGCAAAAAAAAATCACCTAGTTTACAAATGCAGTCGGTTCATGCTGGTGTGCAACGCAATTCGATATTCTTCGCTCAGACTGAAATTCGACGTATCAGAACTCTTCAAAATAACATCGTAATAATGAAAGACTGAACACCAAGCGAATGCATAACAAGTGAAGCTGAACGTCGTGTTGCTTGTACGTTATCGCTGATGATATATAGCTGTGACAGATGGGCTGAAACAGTTATGGTATGAACAGTGTCTGCTGTATGGAAAATTCATGTACGTGTGTCTTCCATGTTACCAAATTTGACTTGCGCATTTCAATTTCTGACTGTGTTCTTTAAAACTGGGTCCCTGTCACCCGGGATGGAGCGTCATTAGTTTGCGGATGGAGGAACAGCCTCTAGTATGGAGGGTAGCTGCGAATATATTGAATAAGCTGTAGCAGACAGCCGACAAGGGGTGATAATCGAGCTGGGAGTTACGCGAGTTGCTGACAACTCATCACCGTAAAAAAATTGTCATGTTACGAAACATTCGCAATTGCCTCGGACTTGACAGGTGACGGGCTCTTGTGAACGCGATAACGAACCTTCCATAAAATACGCAGAATTTCTTGGATAGCTGAGAACCTGTTAGGTTCTCAAGAAGAATTGTACTCCATGGAGTGAGATAGTTAATTAGTTATTCGTTCAAACCAAAATAAATGTGGTAATTTTTCCTTTATTTCCCATAACTTACGCTACTCAGTTTCCACTTGTAGGCAATCTGTGAAATAATTTGAAGGAATTGAACACCATGTTGTTTCCTCTTCATGCATAAGGTGACATGAGAAAGTAAAGTTGCTTCTACACCTCGCTGCGGACAGAATATCATTAGATCGCATGCCATATAGCAACAAAATGCTTGCTGCTAACTGAACGCAAGTCACAAAATTTCCCATGAGCGTGGGTCAAGCAATTTTTACATACACAACAGAACTGGCGTCCAGTGTAGCAATAAATCAGCCGTGTAGCAATAAAGTTCAAGTGGTTTATCGATATCTGAACAACATCTGTCGTTATCTTAAAGCGTAGTGGGTAGAATTTCGCAAAGCGTTTTGCTAACAATATTCGGTTAAGTGTGAACTAGGATTTATCAATTCTTCTACCGATTCTCCTACATACTTTTGTATTCAGTCTACAGACATAAAACAGTAGAGCGCTATTCTTGTTTGCGGCATCAAATCCAAGGTAAATTTTCTCAAAAATTCACTTTGATATTTCCTTCAAACTGGCTATTATGAAGATATTTTGCCATAAAATTTCAGTACTCGTATGTTTTCACTTCTTCTGATGCAAAATGTACACGAAATCCTCTAAAACTCCACTGATTTAATTACACTAACAAAAATGAAAGCTGATTCCAGTGGCCGTGCGGTCTAAGGCGTAGGTCTGCGGCCGTTCGCTTCCTGGGATTGGGGGTTCGAATCCCGTCGCGGGCAAGGATATATATATCTCTCTCTCGTGAATGTTGTGTGTTTTCAAGTAGAGGTTTCTGGGAATCCTACTGAGCGTGGTATGTCTTAGTGTGATTTCGGAAACGCAGTAGTTAGGAGACCTAGGCCCACTAGGACTGTCGAGCCACAAAAAAATGAAAACACCGCAGGCTTACATAATATATGATGAATTTATTCTGTACGTAATAAACTTCAGTCTTCCTGCTATTTACATTGCTTCTAACAAAGAGTTTCGTGGTTCTTTTCCTTTAAAAATGTCTGGACCACTTTCACGACCATACGAAGAAGTAAACACAGAATAAGTACTGGTTAAAATTAGATGAAGCACTAGAAATATAGAGGCCCCTGTACAAACTATCACGTGAATCATTTGCAAACTTCTCTCCAACATTATTTTAAAAAAAAAGATTTATGTGTCAATATCTCAGTCAGTATGACGATTAAACTACTGGCTGGATAAGAGAGGAATCTTAGTTCGAATGTCGGGAGGGGCAACACATCCTTATATTCCCTATGGCGACCAGACTGCCTATGGGTCCCACCCATCCTTCTATCAAACTGCTTGCAAGCGGCTTTATCATGGTGATTTAAGCGACAAGGGCACTGGCCACTTCCCTGCATCTAGTGTGGTGCTTAAACAAACACGAGATAAATCTTGCCTTCAGTTATTTAGATGATTCATACGATGATGACTGAAAATCACTGAGATACAAGAGGCGTTATATCATGTAGCGTTTCGAAAACTGATGAGAAATTTCAGTAAATTAACAAGCCGAGAAAAAATAATTAAGCGGAAAGAGAATGTATGGATGAATATTATAAATTTTTTCAAAATTTTAGTAGGAAAACCTAAGCGAAAGGGCTACTCAAGGACCCTGGTATTAGTCTGAAGGATGATATTAAAAAAGATATTTTAAGAAATAGTCTAGGTTCAGCTGATTCAGTAAGAATTATTTGCCACGTCTTATGAACCTAGTCATGTAGTCTGGTAATTCAAGAAAAACAGAACATTTCTTGACCATACGACGGGCTGGTAATTTCTCAAAATTCTTTCTTTCATTGGGGCTCGACATACATTGCGAAGGTTAGATATCGATAGGGAAATCTTCTTATAATTATGAATGTTTGCTCGCGAATCTTTTTAGAAATACTGATGTTCGAAGATTCGAAATATTGATTACTAAGTACTTTAATATTAATTTACAGATTATTTTCACACATTTCTGAGATCATAAAAATATTTCCCTTATCCAAAAGTTCTAGACCGGCTCTAAACCCCACTAAGCTTCCTATTCAATGTGTACCTTTGTCATTCCCAGAGGTAAAACGGCCTGGACGTGAAGTCAGTCACTGACCTCCATACAGTGCTGAGGCTAAGAGCGAGAGGAGTTATACCTCTTCTCCCCCCCCCCCCATTCTCCTTTACAGAGTGGACACGGACTACTTTAGCTTTCAAGAATATTTTGTGGTATAGTGTACGAACACAGAGAACTCATGACACGATGAGTGGAAAATTATGAGTTGGAAAGAATTTGGAAGGAAACGGTCTTGGCCTAACATACGTAATGTCTCCGCTTTTGCCTGTAGTGACTAAGGAAAAGCACAGAAGTTTCGGATAATGTAGCCAGTGTATCGGAAAAGATTCAAACCGCGCACCTTCCGAACTCAAGTCTAGAGCGTGATCTCTATATCAGTCTGCTTTGTCGTAAACTGAGTTTCAGTAAATAACTACCACTTTTGGTTTGAAACTTGTGTTCTTACAGTTCTTTAGAAAATTGCTGGAAAGGAAGAAGTAAATAGTTAACAGCATCGATAGATACCTGTTCGAAAAATATTGTACAGGGATGTCTCTGATCCCATCGCTCCTTTCGTGTGTAAAAAGAAATCCTGCTTCGTGTTACTCGTTATAATGCGGAACTGAATATCGATTGGTTTAGTTGGCGAAGCAGATAAGAACTTCTCTCAAACAAAATTCTTCAATACTTGTCAACATATTCCATTCAAATTTCTTACTTTAAAGTCCCAATAACAAGAAAACGCGGGTTTAAAATTAGAATCTCATACCTCTCAACGGCCCAAACTTAAAATACAGCGCTTGAAACATCTTGTGAAGCAAATATTTTAAAACATGTGCTTCGAAGCAAGTGAAAGCTTGTTACAATGCAATTGCTATAGACTCATTTTTTAAAATATATTTTGTGCATAAATTTAAGGTTTTGCCTACGTGTGCATATATATACTCCTTATGTTCAACATGGTCATATACAATACTACGGGGTGTTCAGCTGAACGCCGAATCCGCTCGTAGTCGCGGTGTTGCATAGCGTCCGATGACGCCACCAGCTCTGACAGAACGGCGATGGTCCCCGCTCTGCAACGCACAGACCCGCGCTTCAAATACCCCCTGTAGAAGTAAATTTATATAATTTCCTTTATCTATTCAGGCTATATGACTATATAATAAAGACCGCAGACTGAATGACGACCTTCCTCTAGCACTTTATCCGATGAACATGAAATGGAAAATAGCGGAATCAGCGTCATAAAAATGGTTAGTAATGATGACGCTGAGTTATAGCTTGTCAGCATCTAATATGTAATTACATTCTTGACGTAATTGTTTGGAATCCTTGCGAATCTAATAGTCACTCAGCTGGTTAGAAACATCTGCGCTTCCTACGGAAGTATAAGGTGAATTTCTGTACTGATAAGAACTAGATACTGAACCCCAAATTTAGTCAAAGTAGCCAGGATCTTAAGTAAGGCTTTTCTCAGGAACTATGGTTTCTACTTCCAATTTTTTTAAGCTGATATTGTATGTCAGTATCTTATAAATCAACTCCCAAATATTTACACACTACAAAAAGAGCATGTCTATTTACAGTGCAAATATACTGTTTTTTTTCAGGTGACTGGTATTGACATATACGAGCGTAATAGAGGAAAACATTTGGGTCAAGTAGGCACTCGAAATTCAGGAGAATATCGCTAAAATTATATGTGCATTTCGTACTGAAAGGTGGAATAGACACTTCCTCTGCTATTACTGTAAACACTAATTCAGCGCCGTTGACCTGAACAGTGCGAGAAACTGATGTAACAAAGTAAAGGTTATAATGTTCACCCATCCATTGTTGTTGAAGAAACTGCATGGTAATAATGACTGTGTAACGATGGAAAATGATAAGCAGAATGAAGAAGCAGAAGAGAATTAAGGAGAAGCAAAGGATACACTGGGGGTTATGTTGCTAATGATGAAGAATGCACCAACGTTAGGAGGAGATTTTGATGCACAAAATAAGGAAAAATCTTGGTGAATAATAGCCCGTTATTTTCATCTTTTAAGCCTCCCCCCCCCCATGTTCCATAGTTTTACCTTCCTGTACGATAGCTTCGCTTCCTATTTTAAACGGCTAGTCCTCTTTCATAATCATTTTTTTTTACTTGTTTCCTTCCCCATTTTATCGTCTACTGGATGTCGCATTGTAACCGAATATCGCCTGTATTGTCAACCCTCCTGCTTCGTTTTCTGGGGGCCTTTTTTCGCATGTTTTCAAAGCGCGGTTTTCTAAAAATTACGATATTGTACCTCAAAACAAGCCGAATAAGTTTCCTTCTACGTCTTTCTTAGTTGCAGTCCGTAATAATCTTGCATTTGAACGCTATGTAACCTACAAAGTACATATTTTTTAATAGAAATAAATTTCAATTACATACGTGAATCTTATGTTTATTGGACCGTGCATCATCTTGATAGTTGAATAAGGAGACCAACTTGATGTCACTTGTTTTATTATTTCATTATTTAATGCTCAACATGTTTCGGATGTTAGTACATCCATCCTCAGGAGCTTGCAACTTATTTGTTGAGTTATTTCATGGGTTGTGTTGCTCTGGTTCGATGTATGTTGGTGTTACGTTGTTGTTTGGCTGGGGTGGTGTGGTATCCGTATGCAGGCTTCAGCCAAATCACAACGTAACACCAACACACATCGAACCAGAGCAACACAACCCATGAAATAACTCAACAAATAAGTTGCAAGCTCCTGAGGATGGATGTACTAACATCCGAAACATGTTGAGCATTAAATAATGAAATAATAAAGCAAGTGGCATCAAGTTGGTCTCTTTATTCAACTTTCAATTACATAGTTCGCCTTATACCTCAGGTATTCAGGTTTTAACAGAGAAGTTAAGAAATGACAGAACGTACAGTTTTGTATAAGAATGTATAAGAAGATCCTAAGACTGTTGCCACACTAAATGGATCGCATCGGAGTCCGGAAGATCATATTTTTTTTTGTCCACAGACTTTCTATACATTTTCATCACATTGTAAAAGTCGAGTCAAGTCGAGTGGGGCAGCATCTTAAGCTGCTGCTGTACTAACGAAGACAATTTAAATCGAAACTGACTCACTAAGAACTTGCACATACAAAACTTTCACTTCACATCAATTCTAATCGACTCATGTAATTTGAAGGGTTTATAAAAGAATTTTTGCGATACATATCACCTTATGCAACGCTTTAGTAATGCACAATCTGCTCTACGCGACTGAAATCAATTTCGATATTGCAGTAACAACCTTAAGTGTTTCAAGATATTCCTATTAACTCCACGAATATTTATTTCCTCTGAGAACTCTGGAGTTTTATTCCTTCTTAGTTCGAAGGTAATCCGTAACGCAGAGCGATCTACCGCGAAAAACAAGTTCCACTCTATACAAAACGGTCGAAACTGCCTGTCCCACTGACCAACTCCCCTATAACACGGCCCCGTGTTTGCATCTCTAATTGCCACGAAAGTTAACCAAAACTTAACACAACTGCAAGTGTCTGCAGGACATTAAGTACCTTATTATTTGTGTTTAATCGTCCCCTTTCACAACAACAAAGTTCCAGTCTTCCATATCTTTCGCACTTCTCACAAAAAAGTACTTAGGTCGGGATATAACTCCTTCGTGTGCTACTTACTTCAATGTTTATTGCTCCTTTCAAAAATAGAGATGCGTCGCTTAACGACGAGGTTACGTTCTGAGAAATGCGTCGTTAGGCGATTTCGTCGTTGTGCGAACGTCATAGAGTGTACTTACACAAACCTAGATAGTGTAGCCTACTACACACCTAGTCTATATGGTATAACCTATTGCTCCTAGGCTACAAATTCTTACAGAATGTTACTGTACTGAATACTGTAGACAATTGTAACACAGTGGTAATATAATATTATTGGACTACCGTCGTATATGCGGTTCGTCGTTGACCCAAACATCTTTATGCGGCGCATACCTGTACAGTTTCATGAAATAACAATCTCGGGCTGTCCCAGATACGCTTATCAACCGACTACTTAACCTGAGCAGATGTTACTGACGATGATAATCCAGAACGGTCGTCAACAGCAATAAAAGCCCACCTTCATTCTAATCTTTCCACCATCCAGCAAGGTGTTAAGTCGACGCCGTATGTTACAGTCACAAGAAGCTCTTATTTGATCCGTAAATACGAGCGTATATGTACAGTGCGGTTACATTCTGTGCAAGTCTTGCGTTCTCGAAAACTCGCAAAATTCAAGACTACCGCAGGAATAAATGTAAAGGAGGGGGAATGGGTTCTCGGAGAGCACAACGCTACAACCATTGTAGCGTATTTTGTTTAAAACCCACTTTTTAAATACCTTTTAAATAAATACACAATAAAAGTTAATTTTTGGATCAGAATTACCTTGAACTTCAGAGCACAAAACTGAGACTATTAATACAGGGTTATTCGAGATGATTGTCGGGGTTTTAACAACTTGTCATACACAATACACTTGAGATAGGATTATATGTATTTTTTATATAATAGAACAACACTCCAAGTTTTTGTTACATACTTTACAGGTGCTCTATATGTGCACCCTTTGTGATTCTACAAACATCAACATGACATTCGAGTTCGTTCCAAACTGTTTGTAGCTTGTAAGCGGTGATGGATTCAATGGCAGTTCTGATTCGTACCTTCAGATCCGGGATACAAAGGGTGCACATATAGAACACCTGTAAGGTATATAACAAAAACCTGGAGTGTTGTTCTATTAAATAAAAAAAAACATATACTCTTATCTCAAGTGTGTTGTGTATGACAAGTTGTTAAAACCCCGACAATCATTTCGAATAACCCTGTATAACATACCGCATTTGATGGAAAACATCACGATGTGCTAGGAATATACTAAAATATTAAATAATATACGTCAAGCACAACTATTTTATAATATACGAGGCTACATGTTTCGACCTTTTTAAAACGGTCACCTTCAGGCCTTCTAACAGATTGAGTCAACATATGTTGTGTACATGTTAGGATCCCAATGTGTTTACATTGATAAAATACATAAAATCTAGTAGGTTAGTTACATAAGAAGGAATGATATGTGTATTGCATAACTATATGTAGTTAAAATATTTAAGATGGTACAACTATAATATCAGTTCCTGTTAATAGTTATTAACGGGAACTGATATGTAAAGATATTGGGATCCAACGTGTACACAGCATCTGTTGACTCGATCTTTTAGAAGGCCTGATGATTACCATTTTAAAGAGGTCGAAACATGTAGCCTCGTATATTATAAAATAGTTGTGCTTGACGTACATTAATTAATATTTTAGTTATACCTCGTTATTTTAGGGTAATGAAAAATGCTACAGCACTGCATTTTGCACTCCCCCTGAACGCAAAAATGAGAATATTGTTTGCTGTTGGTCGTAACGGAAGTAAAAATTAGTACGACTTACTTCACGACGTTATCAAATTATCTCAGGTTATGTGAACTGTGCAGGACGACTTGGGAAGTACCTACAATCGTGTTGAGACTTACGTCAACTTGGACAATTTTCCTGTACATGAAGATCAAAGCCACGAAAATTTTAAGACAGCAGAATCCGTTTTAAGGCAGCAAAATCCGTTTTAAGGCAGTAAAATCCGTTTTAAGGCAGTAAAATCCGTTTTAAGGCAGTAAAATCCGTTTTAAGGCAGTAAAATCCGTTTTAAGGCAGTAAAAT
>Ga0123352_10007961_pt1 | contig 16448 bp, 9 predicted proteins | sample TergutLab28metaG_FD_89700 | JGI IMG/M metagenome (GOLD analysis project Ga0123352, IMG submission 89700) | Labiotermes labralis P1 segment gut microbial communities from Petit-Saut dam, French Guiana - Lab288 P1 | ecosystem: Host-associated > Arthropoda: Insects > Digestive system > Gut ... | reverse complement strand
ACTAGTCTTTATGGAAAAGGTTTATAGGAGTAGTAAGTGATGAGAAGTGAAGGACTGGGGTGAAAGCGTGAGTGAATTAATGATTGGGGAAAAAAAAACAATTGCAATAAACTGCTTGGGTGTTTTTACCTTCTGTACATTTTGTATTCTAATTTGTCTCGCATGTATTGTTGCTAGTTTTAAGTTGTCTTGTGTGTATTGTTGTCATCTTATGTGTATTTGTTGTACTGTTGCTTTTTTTTTTTGTACTTTAGATGCCAGACTGGTGGCTAGAAGTCAGTACTCAGAAGGTCCTGCGACCGGCCATCTCGACACAGGTTTTTCTTGGTTTCTCTGTGTCTATAAACAAATGCTGAGATGGTTCTCAAGACTTCAAGTTGCCACTACATGCTTCTCATGTAGCCCTCCCGACTTAAATCTAATAGTAACCAATTTCATGTTTTGTTTACATGTAAAATAACCATTGCCACAGGTAACAACCCAATTGCAGTAAATAAATAAATAAATAAATAAAGACAAGTCACTCTACTTCGACTGTTTGGCCAGAAAGTGAAGGAACTGTGATCCTTCAGAATGTTGGTATTTACTGTTTAGTATGGCATAACATCCCAGGAGACATATGTGTTCAAACAGATACCTCATTGATGGTCTTTGTCTGAGATATCACAGAACCTTTTCTCAGTGCTGTAGGTTAAAATGAAACATAAGATACATACAATTTATATCATGAAAGTACAGAAAGATCACTTATGTATCAAACACAGGTCTTCAGGAATACTGATTGAAGGAAATACCAAACATTGTGTTTACAGTTGCAAAGTTTGTGAAGAGAATGCATTAAGAAACAGTTTTAACATACAAGAAAAAGCTATATCCTTGCATAATACAATTTTATTTTCTGTCTCTCATGTATCTTGATAGAAGGTGTGTTGTTACTGAAAATTTTTAATAAGCTTTCAGTACATGTTAGTAGCATAATAATTCTCTGTGTGAGAAAGTGCATTGTTTTACTTACATAATAGCATGTGTGCACAGAGATATCTGCACAGCATTATGAGGAACAATTGTTTATTGTATCTGTATTGTAACACTGTGCTATAATTGAACATATTTTTCCAAAGGAGTTTTACCTCAAACCTTAAAAAGTACTAGTTAAGGTTTACCTGGCATGGGTCTACCCAGATTCTTACAGTGACACCAGTTTGGGTTTTCTGTGAAGTGAACAAGTGATGTCCATCTGGGTTTTCCCTGTTTTGGGCACCCTGTTCCAAATTTTTGAAATAAAAAAAATCATTTTCACGGGGGAGCGTTTTTCCAGGGCAAATAACTTCTTATATTTACACTTTTATAAAATTAACTACTTCCACTGTCCCGTCTGATGCCTTTACCTTCTGATGCATCTCCTCTCTCACAGTCTCCATATCTACCTGGCCATTAATTCACTAATTTAAGATCTCACTAGAGTTTCTGAAAATGGTAATTGAAATTTTCAGGTGGATGTTCATGCTGTATTTGTAAATTTTTTAAAGTTCTTAGATTACAGTAAAATTCTTTTAATTGGCAAAGAAGAATTATAACGGCACTTTCCTGTCATATCCCTGGAACATGGGGGTTACTTGGAGGGGGGAAGGGTGTTAAAATTTTGGTCCAAATATTGAACACACACACACACACACACACACACACACACACACACAAAGGCATAATTATATGCAGTTGTTTAAGAACTATAAACAGCATGTCTTTGTAATGTGTCTGTCCAATATACCTTATTTTAACTAAAGTTTATATGTACTGATGTTTGATGACTTTTTTTAAGTTTGCTGAATTAAAATTTGTCCTCATTCTCCACCTTGTTTATACCAATTAGACAATTGTGACACCATGCTGTATGTTTGTGCATTCTGGAATTTGTCAGAGGTGACTAGAATGTTAGGAAATTCCATTTATTGAAGCCATGTGACTTGTTTTAAAAGGCAAACTGTATGACCTAACTGTCACATTTAAGGGACCAAAAAGTAAGCGATTGGCTGTGTATCAGTGCAGCAGAACACAGGGTGTACTTTTTTTTTTTTGCACTGCCCACAGTCAGGCTCACTGTTTAGAGATTTGGTTTTGATGACTGATTCATCTGGTTTCTCTACCTGACTTTGAATTTGCCATAATTTTTGATGAAATATGTCTTGAGTATTGACATTAGAATAAACTGTGAATTAATGAGGATTGGATAGAATGATTTCCCATGTTCATATTTTTCTGATGGACCTGAGGAAAGCCATATAATCCCAGTTATGTTATTGTGTTGAAATTTGTATATGAACTGCTTTCATTTTGTTCATATATAGAGTATTGTATAGGATTGGGTCCCGTATTGCATGCAAGATAATACCAATTCCTAAAAATATTTTAAAATTTGGATATCATTATACCATCAGGCATACAGACAGTGTACATTAATGTTCTATGTGTGAGTGATCTAAGGAAATAAGTCTGCACATCTTGTTCAGTAGCACCTCTTGAAATTTTCTTGCTCTTTGACTTTGGGCATGAAGTGTTATGTGAAAAGAGATCCAGAACCATAATTGCACCATTCTGCTTCTACGTCAAATAAAAACTGTGAAGAAAAGTAAGAAAGCCAGACTATATTTTGATTGGTTTACGACTTGTCTAGGAAGTCCAGAACTGCACTCTTCCTCTATTTCATTTTTATGTGAGCTCTGAATATATGCAGCTTTAAATACAGACTCTGCTTCAGTAGTCACAACAACATTTTTTTTAAGAATTCTATGATTAGTTAAAAATAATCAGTTATGCATTTCTCTTATATCAGCTACGATTTGTCTACATGCTCTAGATAATGGTGTGTTACAGCATACAAAAAACAATTATTTTGAGCTTTGTCTGTTGCTCAAGTTTTTTCAATCACAACATTTCATATACTCAATGTTTCCATTATTAGAAGTGAGGAAGGAAAGCTTCCTGCTTAGGTGGGACAATGAAAGAAGTTAAACTCTGCTTAGAACCATTTTCCAAACTGTGTCTGATAAAATGCAATATGATGGACAGTCACCTTTTTCATTCCTCATACAAATTTTGAAAATATAAAGAGACCAAGAAAGTTCATATTTGATTGTCATTTAGTTTTTAAGTTGTTTAATGGAGGTATATAAACTTCATGTATGTTTTCTTTTTATGTGGCATGAACTACGTCAATAATGTCTCTTACTTGATTTCTTGCAAGGCCATCCAAAGTTAGATTTGGAGGAACATGCATTGTAGTGAAAAGTATGAGAACATGAACATTAAAGAAAATGTGAAATGTGTATTAAATTTTAAAATTCAGGAAGCATTTACTATGACACATGCAATTTAATGTACTATACATATGTGATAAAAGATTTCCATGTTATAGCAATAATGTAACAAATCATGAACATTTCCTTTGTGGTCATACATTTTTAAATTTGCATTCTTGAAAGGAAATGTATTGTTTCCTGAAGTTATATTATCTACATTTGTGGATTTTGTTACTTGGGAACATTTAATACTGTGGTTAAATATATGTCGGTGAACTGCAGCTCTTCTGTCTTGATAATAATTTGCACTATTCTGGGATAATCCAGTTCCATTCCTTTTCTCCTGTCCCCCGATATTTAAGTCTATAAAGTGGTAATAAAAACAAGTTAATGTCAATAACAGCCTGCTATCAATAATTTTATATACAGTGTTAACAAATGTTTTTATTCTTCCAGTAAACACGTGTGTCCATCAGCAAAGTTTCATGGCAGTCATGTGGGGCTCATGGAAAATGGTCTAGAAAGATAATCATTATACTTTCTTACCAATAACATTTCTATTATAAACTGAGTAAATGAAAGATGAGCATCATTGCAATCCGTATCTCCTGTCAGTTATACAGAAAATCCATGTCCTGAATTGTGGACCATGAGATATCATTTATGTATTGCCATCCAGTACTGCTATCACAGTACTGGACACATGGAAATACAATCATAAAAGAATGACATAGATATGAGGTTTAATTTAGTATTTACATTACAGGGGATGTACACACTCATCCAGCTGTAATTTTAAGGCATACTGTTTCTTTCATGTTTATCACTACACCATCTAAAGTATAATTCCAAACTTATGAAGACACACAATTTGAAGTAAATGAAAGAAAGCATTTCTTAAAAACTGTAGTCAAAATTGTCCAGTATGGACCAAAAATTAGGTGACATAAATAAATTTTGATATGATCATTCAGTATTAAAATTATTTAAAATCCAGTAAGAAAAAATGTTCCCCCTTTTTTATGTGTGTGTAAGGGTAGTTAAAATAAGCATTTAGCAGTCCTTTAAATATTAATTTTCTTATAAAGTAAGCATATAGTATGGGAGAATTCTGCGCTGGTTACATGGCAAATTTGAAACCAATTGGATTGACACTATGTTCATATATCTACTATGCCTGAATGGCTATCATACACATACAAAGATTCACACTTTATGGGGGCTTACTCAATACCATTCCCAGTTGTAGTGTGGGACTGTGAAGTATCTGACTATTTAGGATTTTAGTAGTTCTGAGTTTCAAAGAGGGCAGTTTGATCTGAATTATATAGGTGTTGGTTTTATGAAGGATGATGTATTGGCAATGTAGAGAAGGTTGGTATGTGTTTGGGAATAACATTTGTTGCAATATTTACTGATTGTTTGTGGTCTCAAAATGGAAATAAAATTTCACTTTCTTTTCAGTATTGTTACAAGGTAATTCTGGAAGTGACTCTTATAATTATATGACACTTATTTTAGATTAGGAATAATGAAAAGTAGCCTACAAGACTGTCATTATTCTGATTGTACATGAGGCAATTATTAGCTTGATTTTACATAATTTTAATAATGCTTTGCAATGTTTTCTTTTGTATGTGTGCATATGTATTGTGATTCAAAGACACTTTTTAAACAGACAGAACATAATGATTTCCAATGGTGGTTCTTGAAATTTTTGGTGCTGAAGCAGAGTTACTTTTATAACTTTATCATTCTCCCCCTAGGCAAGAGTGTAGTGCCAGACATTTAATTGCCAGTTTGCTTGATCGGGTGTTAGTTTTGCACAAAAAAATTTGTGTATCTTGTGTGTGTTCAAGCTTTGTGGCATTTGACTGGACTGGGCATCCTTCCAAAACACATTTCCCCTTGTTTTAAGTCTCTAGGTACTTGTTCAGCCAAACCAGTGTGAACCAGGTCCAGCACACTGCTGCTCTTGGGTATGTGCTAATAACTTTGTAACATGTTTTAAATATGAACTGAAATAACACTTTTGTTGATAATTTTTCTTTTGGTGAACGCAACTTTCAAGCTGTGAATGAAGACTTGTCTTTGGCATCACAACATCTGATAACACCACAAGATTCCTTAGTCACAGTTGTAGGTGCTTCCTCGATATTTGCGTTCTTGACAGGCATGATAATAATTTTATCAACCCATATTAATATTAGATTGTTGAATGATAAAAACAAACGAAATCTTTGCTACAGAGGTAATGCATTCAGTTATCGAGTTATGGCTTGCAGTACTTTGGCTCTGTTCGTTGTTTCACACAAGACATCACGTACTTGTTACTTGTGTAGCTTTCCTCTCTAAATGTATGTATAATGAGCATTAAGTACTGATCAGTAGTGTCAGCTATATAATATAGTTGTAATAATGTTGCCACAATTATATGAAAACTGTAAAATCTACTTAGTCTATTATGAAAGACACACATTACAATGCCCAAGAAAGAAATTTTATACACACAAACTACATATGAATAGAAAGAATGTGGTAAAGATTTGAGGTTCTCATGGTGGTGGTGACTTGAAAAATACTGTCTTCTGTAGTTTTGTAGCTACCAGATAACATGGCCTCATATCTCAGAAGACAGTAATATTCAGGCTGATATAGAATTTAAAAGCTGCTAGGTGTGAACATGTCTCATGATGGTGAGGAGGAGGGTTTTGGAGGTGTTGGTACATTCAGAGGCATATTCAGCATGGTTGACTCCAAACAAGAGGGTTCAGGGTCTTTGAGTGGGGATGTATTTACAGATGTGTTTGGGTTTACTAATAAATCAGGTACATTGATGCTTGAAAATGAAGATTCTGTTGATGCAGGTACAGGTGAAAGTATTGGTTCCTCTGAAGAAGGTACAGGCACTGTTACTGGTTCGGATGATGCTGATTGAGGCTGTGGTGGTAATGATGATGATGATGATGATGATGATGATGATGATGATGAGCTCCTCCTGAATGACAGTGGTTTAATAGTGATGTGCTCCCGGCTGGCATGGAGCACCACCTGGTAGCGATGCCGGTACACTTGCTCACAGTGTTCACATTGAAATTTGGCCCTGGTGTGTCGCCATAGCTGATGGAATGCAAGACTGGGTGCAGTGTGGTAAGGAAATGTGTACATTTCCAGCCGGCACCAATTGCACCTCAGACCTTTCCGTGCCAGAAGTTGTTCAATGTATTTGTCCCTGAGTTGCAACATTTCCAGAGCACGGGTGTGACGTTTTCTCTTTGGTAATCTGCTTTTGAGGAACCCCGGGTGGCGCAACACTTGGATCTCCATCTCCAAATTGAGAACATCTGGAACAACTCTCCTTGGTTGGCTCTGTTTCCTGGAACGTTTTGATCCCGCAGTTCCATCACGACTGCTGTGGTCTTCTGCCCTCTGAAGCAAGGTAGAATGGTTCATGTTTGAATCAGTCACATCACTACTACTGCATCTCCTGTTATTGCATACATTGTTGTTCACGTTGTCTTTTACCATGCTGGCAAAATGGTTCCTCAAGATTGCGTCGCACAGGGCGCACTTCTCCAGTGTATCATGATGCTGCCCTTGGTGGCGTTTGATCACATCACCTGTACCAAATGCCAGCCCACAGTGGGGACATCGAGCTAGAGAGCAGCCACCTTCATCCCTGTGTAGTGTTGCAACATGTTCTTGCAGGGCATTGGCGCCAAGAGGCGTTGAGAAATCACAGCTTTCTGCACAGCAGTGGACCATAAGTCCCGTGTGGGTACGCATATGTTCCATCATGGCCATCTGTGATGCCAAGCTGCGCCCGCAGACACTACACTGGTATGGCAGGGGCTTAGATTTACTGCCGGTTGTCTCCACTGCAGGGAGTGGGCGTTTGGCATGGTGATGTGAGTAGTCGTGTGTCTCGAGCGAGGTATCGTCCACAAATTCACAGCCACACTCACGGCAGATGAACGGAGGTGGCTCCTCTTCTTCCTCCTCTGGGTAGTCAGTCCCATTCTCCTCAGGATCGGATGTATCTGAGGCCTCCATGTAATGGAACAGACGTGCAGCACCATAGTGCTGCTTGGCTGCTCGGTTGTATTGGTCCTCTCCAGTGTTCTGGTTGCTGTGCTGGATGGGAGGAGGCACCAGACGGCCATGCTGTTGCAACATAGCACTAGCTGTGGCTGCCTCCAGCTCAAAATGTTCACGTTTCACCATGTTGTGGCCATTGATAGTGGAGCCAAAGTTCTGGTTCCTGCAACAGGCAGAGGACTACATCAACAAATTAATACAACTTCCTTCCACGTGGAAGTGTTGCATCTAGATCCCTGTCACATCCATCTTGTCTTGTTTTATGGTAATGGAGCAGTGGCATTGATGCACTTTCTTGCAGTATGAATTCAAAGAATTAACTTGTTCAAAAATATTAAGTATAAAAAAAATCTTCCAAATTAAAATAAAAACAACAAAAATACTTGAATGGCAACAATCCAAAAAGTAAGTTGCCTTTTTACGTTTTTAAATGGAGAATTGGGCTCGAGAAATAAGGAGTTTTGGGTCCCTTGATATGTTAATTATGGCAGTAGGGTGAGGCTGCATCGTTTAGTACTACAGCCTCCAATGGGCCTATTGTACCGGCTTATGTGAGAGGGGTTATAACGGATGAACATGGAGCACTAATGGAAAGGTGACTTGTAAGTGAAAACTTAAATACTCAGTTCTGCATGGAGTGCCCTAAGATTAAAGTAAGGATTGTCACGTTGAGAAGTTGGCAATTAACTGCCTGAATTATTAGTGTCATGGCTTCAGATTTTGTAGAGAAATTTTGATCATAATATTCTAATTAATGAAGTAAACATTGTGAGACAGGTTTATTTTGTTTAGCATTCATGAAACTGTTTGTTGCAGCAAAAGTAGTTCATTTTTCCATTTGAACTATATGTATGTTCTCTCAGGGCATTTGATTCAAGAAATTCATAGGTAAACAAACTATATTTTTGCCGATGATCCCAATAATTTCCCTTGTTTCATGTGTCATATTTAGAAGAATATTAAAAGCCTCTTAATTAGAAATGTATTCTAATTATTTTGTACTAAAAATTATCCATATCATTAACCAAAGGCTGTAAGCAATAACAAAATTGTCATTAATTTTGTTTTTATATATTGTGCGCCAGAAAACATGGCAGTTCAAGTCTGTGGAATGTGGCTGCAAACCCATACCACTGTTCCAGTTACTACGACGTGGATGTGGACTGCTACATTTTGTACCAGAAACTAGCAGAACTGTATAAACTTGTACTTTAGTCTTTCACCTGAGTTACATGAATTTTTGACAAAAGTGCAGTGCTAATTGTTGCTTTCATTATTAATGTTAATGGATAATAGGGGTTTAAGGACACAAATATTTAATTTGACAAAATTTTTCTGCACCAGAGTACACTCATTGTTGTACTTTGATAGTGTGAACACATTTTGTCAGATTGAACGTTAGTGCATGGTACGAAAATGAAATGTAAAAAAAAAAAAAAATAGTTGTTTCTAAGAGATGAACAAATCTATGGAGAATTGAAGTAATCTTTTTCTTACCCAAAGGAGCCTGGCATTGATGGTGGATGGCTTGAGAAGCCAACATTTCGAAGGACGTTGTTGGAAGAACGATTGTTTCTATGTTCCAATGGACTGCGAACAGTGAGAAAGGAGGGTTGTGGTTAGGGTGATGTTAGACACACAGGTCGTGTTTTTTTTATATAATTCACACACATTATGTGGTAGCAGAATGAAGATGAAGAGTAAACAATAGCATCATTATAACATCAAGGTGCAGTAGTGCGAGCGAGCCAGCGAGCCAGAAACAGAGGGTTCAGCACAGTTGGTGTTGTGTGGTGCGCTATCGGACGGACTTGCGCTTAACAGTTTGTTAAGGGTTGGTTAGTTTGATTAGTTTTGATCACTGTCAGCACAGCCAGCAAGATGGTACTTACTGGTGCTCTTGGAGATGGACGCTGAGCTGAGCTTGGTCATCGGCAAGGAAGGAGCACCGTCCACATGCTCTTTTGTTGTGCACTTTGAGCACGTGGGTAGCGAGCCGTTCCGAGCGAGCTGCCTTGTAGTCACACAGAACACACACGAACGGTTTCAGATGCGTGTTGAGGTGACGCTTCAGGCACCAGTTGTCAACACCGGACCACGCACAATAACAGCAAGAGTAACGCTTCTCACCCTTCTTCTTTGTTTTACTGCCATGAGACTTAGCATTGCAACCGTTGTGATTGTGTTGCTGTGGCTGTGGCGACGGCTGTGTTTTGGGTTTACCGATCGGTGGAATATTTGTACCAGTTCTCAGGCCCACTGTGGAAAATCCTCCAGGGATATTGAGGCTATGGTGGTGGTGGACTTGATGGATCGGCGGTGTCATTATTGCTTGGTGGTTGTTCTGGTTGTCTTGTTGACGATGCGTGTTATTGGTCCCGGGTGTCGTCGAGTTGTTGTATTTATGATAGTAAGACATACCACTGGCGTTCTTCGGCGGTTGGCGTCGTATACGGTTGAGATCGTATGGATAATCGCGGTGCATGCGTAAAAAGTGCTTCTTAACATGGTCTGCGCGGTTGAATTGTTTCTGACACACGTAACACTGGAAAGGTTTCTCTTCGCGGTGGATGTTTTCGTGGCGTGTAAAGAGGTCACGCCGATCAGTGGCGTAAGGACAGTATGTGCAGCAGTAGCGTTTTGTACTCTGATTGTCAGTCGAGGTGTTGGTCCTCCCACCACCTGGAGGCTGAAGATGGAACTCTTGTTGACTTTTCTGGTTGCTTCCCCCACCATTACTGTTAGTGGTTGGTGGCGCCGTCTCCACTTTGGTCTTCAGCCTCTGTAAATATTTGGTAACTTCTTCCAGGACGGGGTTCTCTTTATATAAGGTAGCTACACCATCCCCGGGCACCTCGGTGACGTTGTGCTGGCGAGTGAGGTGCATCCTCACGCACCGCGCCCACGCACTCGAGTATGGGCACTGAGGACACTGGAAAACCCGCAGATTGGCGTGCGTTCCAAGCCAGTGCTCGGCCACGCGAGATAGGAACCCCACACATTCACACTCGGAGCAACGAAACAGTTTCTGGGCTGGGTTGTAGCTAGCAATCTTGGAGCTGGTCCACTGAAGCAGTTCCTCGCTGGAAACCCACTTGTCCTCTGCCGTGGCTACCGTATTACTGTTGCCGGCGCTAGCAGTGTTATGGTTATGGTGGTGGAGGTGAGGGTTATGACCACCCCCGCTAACTCCTGCAGCTCCGCCTCTGTACTTTGCCTCTTGAAAATGATGATGTGCACTCAACATTCCTGGGGGAGGGGGGAACCCGTTCTGCATTAATGCCAGCCCGAATGCCGTTAAAGCGCCACCATGTGAATGATGCCCATCGTCGGGTTTGAACCCACCACCATTGCCTTCCCCTTCATAGTCTGGCATCACTCCTACGCCTGCCGCAGCTACGGCGGCGGCTGCGGCTGCGGCGCGCATGCTCGTCGCTATGCCGCCCTCACTCCCACCTCCACTATTACTACTTCCTCCCCCAGTGCCCCCTTCGCCGTTCGTGTCCGGCAGTCCTTCCTCGCCGTAGAGTTTCCTCGTGATCTCCTTGAACATGTCTTCGTAACAATCCATATTGGCCGCCGCCGCCATGGGTAATGCCACCTCCATCATTGGTCACCGTACCCAGTCGGAGGAACTGGACACGACGGGCTGTCGCACCTCTCACCACTGCTCAGACGTGCTCCTGGCATCGAAATGGCTGCCTATCACTTTTGATTCAGATTCTGTAAGAAAAAGAAGAGAACAAAGAAAAACTCGAGGGGCGAAACGGCCTGCCCTAAGAACTCTCCCCTAAAATATTACGACGCACCAAACGTATATGTCGTAGCTTGCATATGACGTTTTCCCAAAATGCATTAGGACTACCTATGATTTCTTTCATACCTACCCAGAAACGCCAAATTATCGATCCAGATACGTAGCACAGGGCGGCGAGTATTGCTGGCGAATGTATAGTGTATGTATTTCATCTCGGGTTTAGTTACGCAATTTTAAGTAACTATTTTTCCAATCCCAAAATAAATGGTACAGCGCGATGAATTTTTCGCTGCGACTAGCGGTCAGCCCTACGCGAATGCGTAGAAACGACAAAGGTAATGTTGCCTTCGTAACCGAGCACTGGCGCGACAAAAAGACATAAATGTAATGTTAGAGCTTTGTTTACCTGAATTTAGTTGGAGGTTGTGATCGCCTGCACGTTCACACTGTTCCCCCCCCCCCCTTTCCCTATGGGACAGAGCCCTGAGTATCCATTGTACAGCCTGCACCTGCTGGGAATCGAATCCCAGTAGTCCAGCTTGTAACTTTACTGCTAACAGCAAATGACATCACGGTCTACACACCGCAATTAAATCATCTTCTTGGCGGTACAGTCCAAAATAAGCATTGACCTATTTTAATCGTAGTTTTTCTAATTATCATGCAGACGTAGAACTCCTTTGAGCGAGGATAAACTCACCGTACCACCTCTACCTCCACAAAAGACGAAAATAAACACCGACACACACACACACACACACACACACACACACACACACACACACACACACACACATAAATTCATGTTTCGATCGCGATTCGAACCTGCTACGCTACGGTTTAGGCCAGGGCCGAGAAATATGCGGCCCGCTACAGTTTAACAAACACAATATAACAGGTCTACAGAACATAAGATGGACAATTTATTAGCATAGAAAATGTTTACATACTTATTACTTTCAAGACAGCACACATTAAATCAACATTTCTTTCGTGTTTTAGCGAGTCAATAAGGCCTACTGCCTTGTCATTCAACCGCACTAAAGCGTATCTTATTGTCTGCAAATAACGGCGTTCTAGTGACTTCGATCTCCCTCTTCCCCCCTTCGATATATGTACACACGTGTGGCCCTCCGGCGAGTCCTTAATGAATTAAGTGAACCTACTGTGGGATGAAGTTGGTCAGCCCTGGTTTAGGCTATCTGACAGTGCACTTTTGTATGCAGCCACCCATTAAAATGTGAAATCTAAACATATTAACCGTCAAAATGTCAGTTAAGACGAAAATGGATTTAAATTACGTAGTCAAAACGTAACTTAGGTTTGAAAATAGTAATTAAGCAAGCCTGAAATCACGAATGGCATACCTTTACGGCGAAGCTACTCTGCGTCAAGTTTAGAGACTCCAGGGCTGCGTGACAGGCCAGAAATTTCAAGACAGCAAATGGTGTACACCCACCGTACACAACCTTTACCCGTGGCGAATCTTTCATTTTTGAAATGTCATACGGTTGGCGGTGTATGCGTAAATGTAATTTCTTGTACACCCCTACGAAAAGTGCGGCCTTCCCTGTTCCGCTGATTTTCACCAAATCCGGTTGACACGAAACACGCAACTTGTGCCAAATTCTATAACAAATTTCACCTAAATCAGCCAAGAAATAGGGAAGTTAAGGTTACAGATTCACTTACACCCTTCAGTAAAGAGTGACTGTTACTGTGACGATTGTAATGAGCCTCGCGCTTACTTAAAATTGTTGTAAACAACTTATCGAATTTTGTGAAAATCCGTTAAGCGAAGTAGTCGTAGATATTAGGTCACAGACAGACGTGGTCTCCATGTGGCGTTTTTTTTTATTTTTTAAAAAGAAAGTCTATGTACAGTACAACAGTAGAAACAATTATCCAACCCCCCCCCCACCTCCCATCAAGAGTGCAGTTACAGGAACTAAAAAGTTCAGCAATGGAACACTGAATACATTTCTGTAACTGTTTGAGAAGAAACAATTGGAAGAAGGCTTTCCTCGTGTTACACAAATAGTATAATATTTGTAAGCCTCATTCTGTGTTTTGGATATATATATATTTTTTTCCACGGCTTGACAGCCCCTAGTGGGCCAGAGCCTCCTCATTTTCGAGGCTTCACGATGACACTCAGACATACCACACTCGGTAGGACTTCACTGGACGACTGATAAGCCTGACGCAGAGACCTCTACCTGACAACACAAATACCCACAAGATACAGATATCCATGCCCAGGCGGGACTCGAACCCGCGACACTAGCAAGCGAGCTTCCGCAGACCCATGCCCTAGACCGCGCGGCCACTGGGATATAGAAATATCTTATCGTTTTCAAAAGAGGTCGATATAAGTTACTGCAGATTATCGTCAACCTCAGGCCGTGGGAGGTATAAGCGTCATTACCGCCTATCGTTATGTCACACGACTTAGCATGATGCAAGATTTCGTGTTTATTTCATTGTGTGTGTTCTATGTATGTTTACGTCCTTGTTGGGGTCAGTTTGTTTGACGTGGTGGAATTCAGCCAAGACTAAACAGGTGGTGGGCATTACACAGCAGATTAGGTTGACCGCATACGTGTGTTTGGTTCTGTATATAGAAGAGGGGAAAAAATACAGTGAAGCTGTCGCTTGAGGGTGCATCGAAACAGGTTTGAGATCACAAGAGGTGGGTGTTGTGGAACTAGTTCCCTCGTGAACTGTCAGTTGCACCGTTCGTTCTTTAGTGTGTAAGATGTAACGCAGAGAGACGGAGACAAGCAGGCATATTGCTGAAAGGTGTGATTGAATTTTAAACGTACCGTTCTTATGAAACTTATCATTTTAAAAAGTTAGTTCAGTAGATAATAGTGCTGAGATATTAACGGATCTTTAGTCACCGTGCTTCGGTTCAAATCTCGCTGTTTACCGACGCGACTCAGTTCAGGGATAACACGTTTGTATTACGCAGATACCTGAACCGATTAATAGCCGAGGTGGTAGCGTTATGTGGGCCAATCTTATTTTGTCACCCACGATTATCCTCACACTTCCTTCGACACCGCGCCAGGTCCGCTGCGGTGTTGATGGGTTGCCGAAGCTAAGCTATGGTTACTTTTGATCCTGAAGTCAGTTCTAGCGGAAGGGTACTCGTACACAATGCAGCAATGTACTGCTCCGGTAAACCTGACCTGCGGATGATGATTCGCCGCCTGAAGATGTATTTACTCTCGGCCTCTTACACTGGCGTGTACCATGGCGTTCGTCTTGTGCTTGTGTGAAAGCAGTCGATATTGGACGCAGTTTTATGCGGGTTTGCACAACAGGCCTACTTTAGGTACCAAAGAAATTCATAAAGACGTTTCCATTTGGGGTTAACCAGGTGGAATCGCGAGCGCGATGTTGCTTATCCTGAGGTTTCCCTCCGTACTAGGAAAATGCTGAGACGGTTCCTGGGGTGTCAGCTACAAACGCTTCCTTCACATTCCTATGCAGTTCATCCAATGAGGCCTACGGCATGCTCTCGTCTCGTTCCACACTACGGAATTCTAGTGGTGAAACACATCGTTAAAGAAATCAGCCAGAGACCGAGGAGTGATGTCAGTAATGGTATCCGTTGTTATTCAGTAGGTACGGGCAGGATACGGTATTGGTTAGCTTTAGTTTCATGTCTTGCTACTAGATGGAACATTAATTTTCTTGGGCTTAGCGTGTTCAGATAGAGTAATGCCATTTCGCGCTATACGAAGCAGCTGTAGTACGGCAGTTTTGTGGAGCAATTATTGATCTGTACATAGTGCAGCGGCGCCAGCGAATATTTTGAACACCAGGCTAGGTCATAGTTTTTCCCTGTTTTTCGTGTGGTTGTCGCCTTCCGTTTCCACAGTAATATTTTCTCACCGTCTGCATTTTCCAAATGTCCGTCGTCCATGACAGACTTACCAAGGTAGATATCAGACTGTCTCAGTCTTGTGTTGGCAGTCTTTTCTCCTTCATTCATTACATATGGTTACACCATCTCAGCGCTCTCATCGCTGATGCAATAACATCCATTTCCTCCTATCGTGTTTGGTTTCTGACTCTATTTTCTCTCCTTCGCCCGACAGTCTTAAGTAATGAAATCCAAAATTTTTTGGCGCGTTCGCAAAATTGCGAAAAGCGACTCTTAGTTACGTTATGTATATCTGTCTGTCCGCAAGGAACAACTCGGCTCCCATCGAACAGAATTTCATGAAATTTGATACGAGTATTATTCGAAAATTTGTCGAGAAAATTCAAGGTTCACTAAAATCTGATAGTAATAATAACAACGGACACTACTTGAAAACGAATTATATTTATGATCACATCTCGCTCATTTATCCTTAGAACGAGAAATGTTTTGGACAAATTCAAGTTCAAAAATTTTTCTCGGAAATGGTGCGGTTTATGAGATTCGAAAAAGAAAAATTGTAAGCCTTAAGGCCACAGATGGCAATATGGTGCATGCGCATTGCATATTGGATAACTAAGGCTACAAATATACACTCAGAATACACGTGTCTTAATTACTGTATTTCTATGTAACAATGGTTGCATGAACAAGCCTCAGTGTTACGTTATACGTACATTGCCGTTCTTGTTATTTTGGCCCTAAAGTTTTCAGTAAGTCGCCAAATTTCACCTCCGTATAAGCCAGGGTTGTCAGGTATTTTATGAAATACGGTGTTCCGCAAAACAACGTAACAATATTTTCAACGTCTTTAACAGACTAAGATTAAAAAGATGTAGTTGTTTCTACCTCATAGAGAACAGTCTGTGTGTCCATTATAGAGATCAACCAAGTAATGCTGTTCAGGAAATATGGTGGAGCTTTATTTTGAAAGTCATACGAAAAAGTGCGAGAGGTTTGGATGAAGTTTAGAGTCTCGGATATGACATCATGTCGAACGCTTAAATTAGTGACGTTTCGGAGAGTCTTGCTGACTCCATTTTCAGGGTCTAAGCAGCCCAAAAAATGCGATCCTAGGGAAAGATGCCGACAGTGTTTAATGTTAAACCTGACAGTATGTTTAGGAACTACTGAATTTTAAAAGGTTAACGTAGTTAATGACACGATTTGGTAAAGCAGTCCCATTACAGGCCCGAAGGTTCCAGGAAGTTAAGGTTCCCAGATTTCGTGACAAAGGCATAGGATGGTTGTAGGTTGTCAGCCTTACGCACCGGCCGCCTTTACCCCCAGGAAATACTCCTGGTACTCATTTCTGTTAGAGGCTGAGTCGACCCCAGGGCCATAGTGCGATCGGAAGGATTTT
>Ga0123352_10007959_pt1 | contig 16448 bp, 10 predicted proteins | sample TergutLab28metaG_FD_89700 | JGI IMG/M metagenome (GOLD analysis project Ga0123352, IMG submission 89700) | Labiotermes labralis P1 segment gut microbial communities from Petit-Saut dam, French Guiana - Lab288 P1 | ecosystem: Host-associated > Arthropoda: Insects > Digestive system > Gut ... | reverse complement strand
ATTTTGCTTTAAGCGTTTTACATTCACCTCAAATCCATGCATTATTGTACATGAAATTGTAATGAACGAAAGATTTACCTACACATCCTACGATAAATTAAATGTCCAATCGGACACAGGAAAATAAATCTATAAATTTGTCGGCAAAACGGGTGACTAATAAATAGCGGAAGCACACTCATGCCAGAAATAAGATTTCTGTTAAAGGAGAAAGTATAACTGCATGTAATTTACCTTTCATAAGACAATGAACATATTTCACGAAGATGAAGGATCATTTGTTGTTCGTCTTCAGGTAAAAAAGTCATGCATTCTGTTATGTGACTGTTATAAGTTAGTTTCCATATACACAGAGCAAAATATTTCTTCCAAAAAATTAGACCCACCTACCATATTACAGTGTCATAACGAAAAAGATCACAGTATCAATACATGCATACATCATCATTATCATCCTGATCTCAACAGTTTCCAAAATTTAAGACGGCAGTATGAATTCGGAGACGTCTGATTCTCTACGACTGACTACAGGCTAGACGGTCTGGAATCGAAACCCGGTGGGGATGAGATTTTCCGCCCGTCCAGACCGGCCCTGGGGCCCACCCAGCCTCCTGATAAATTGGTACCGGGTCTTTCCCGGGGGTAAAGTGCTGCCGAGGCGTGCTGCTGACCACTCACCCCCTTCTAGTGCCGCGGTCATGGAAGAGTAGAGCTATACCTCTACCCAACCTGTGGGCTAAACCGGGCCTGTAACGGGATCACTTTACCTTTACCTGGTCCCCTACAACTCCCCCTCCCCTTCTTTATTTGGTAGTGCTACGTCTCAACAGTCACAATGTTAATGGAATTACAATTGTGGAAAGCAGGTCAGTTTCATTATTTCGAAAAGCTGTGTCAATTTCGCTGTTGTTACTATACCTTTTCGACTGTAGGGTCTTCTAAACGTCAGTTGCAGCTGTTTATTCACTACATTCGAGAATCCAGAATGAATAAATAAGCATGTTTAATGGTGCCCACATTTTAACTAATATTACTAGTTCATTGTTCTTGCAATGCAATATTTATTGTAATGTATAACGTAAAATAAAAAGATGCTCGCTTAAACTAAATTAAGTACGCTCATAAATTATTCGCAAGATATTAGGTGCACATGAAATTCCTGTTACATGCAGCTTATTTGTTATAGGTTAAGGAATGTCTTATTCGGTTCAAACATTCTTCCACAGAAGTTAGGCCACAGGTTTCTTAGTAGTAACACAGTTTAATTATGGTTTAAAGACTTCTGATATAGGATGACATTTAGCGAAAATTCAGAATTTGTAACTTGATATCATAAACGAAATTTTGCTGAGGAGCTCTTCGACAGATGTGAGATATGTCAAGTACCTGGATGGGTGTTAAATATGCTAGAAGTCTGAGAAAAAAAATCTTTATTAAGATTCAATTCAAGTAGCGGCTTCTATGTTATAAATCAAAGACTCTTATCGAGCCTTAGATTATGATATTCAAGGCGTTGTTCTGCTACAGATTGATTACTGTCACTATGGGTTTGATTCCCACGGAGGGCAGACACTTTCATTTCTTTTGTTTGTCGTGTGTTGTGTAGATAGCCGACTCTGCAAGGTCTAATCACTCGTTCAGAAAAACTCAGCTGGTTATGAGTGATTTTTCGTTCTTTAGAAATCTCAAAATCAGGCGACCTAGACCCAGTGTGATGTGTTATGCAGCAGGAAGAAATAAAATTCTAAGAAAAAGATTAATTTATATTCCCTGCATATACACATGCACAAACTTTAACACTCACATAGTTCTGCAATATAACCTACAGGCTTATACGTGGAAGGAAACGTATAAATTGTGCTGAGGAGAAAAGGAGAGAAGGACTTACGGCGCTTTGAAAGAAAATTAATCGAATAAAACATGATTGAGAAAAAGCCAGAGAAAATAAAGTAGGGATTTCCGTTAATGATTAATAAAAAATAGAAAATCAACTTGATTTTAATGATTTTCCATCTAAATGTGTTGGATGAGTAATTGTACATAACCTATGTTAAGATACTTATGTCCTGCGGGTGAATCTTTTCACGATATACGATATTTGTACGTTCAAATGTGACAGCCATTTCAAAAGATCTTTCTCACATCACTAACAACGCCATCAGTCGCTGAGATTTTGTAAGGTCAGCGATAAATGAAAAAGTGTGAAATCTTTTTCGGACTGATACTGAAATATGAAAACTTAAATAATCACAAGAAAAGCTGTCCCAAATTTTCCAACAAACGTATGGTCAGGACTGAAAATGCAAATAGTCCACCACGATGTAAGGTCGGTGGCTAAATCCTAGTTCATGTCACGGCCCAAAAAACATTTTAAAATACACGAACATACAAATATCTATTTTAATTTCTTATTTAATTAATACATTACCACTTACCTTCCAATAGAAATTTACATAATAGAAGCTTGTGTTAAAAGTGGCACCCATGAATGCAAGACGATGTTCTGATTTTCGTCATTGACAGCCACTTAAATCCGTCTTGTTTTGACACAAGGTATGGATCTTTCGACGGGCAACAGCTTGTGGTAGCAGTGTGAAAAATAGCAGATGGATCTGGAGTAAGCTTGCGTCTTGGAAAAAAGTAAAGTTTTTGTTGTATCATAAAGAAGGGCCAGCGATTTACAAAAGCTGTGGTCCTTGAACCAGAAATAATAATAAAATTCGGCTTAGAAGAAGACGGAATGTGTGAGGCACACTGAATAACGTGTTCCTTGGGTTTCAAAAATTTGTGATATACGAATTTATTACTTTATATCCTCCGTGCATCTGACATTCATAAATAAGTTTTTTATGGGCCGGATAGGTCAGTCGGTATAGCAACTGACTACGGGATGGACGGTCCGGGATTGAGTCCCGGGGTAACGAGATTTTCCGCCCGTTCAGACCGGCCGTGGGGCCTCCCCATCTTCCTGTACAAAGGGTACTGGATCCTTCCAGGGGGTAAAGTGCGGCCGATCCTGCTGACCATTCACGCCCTTCTAGTGCCGCGGTCATGGAAGAGTAGAGCTGTACCTCTTCCCACCCCGGGCCTGTAACGTGATCACGTTAAATTTACCTTCTAAATAAGTTTATTACCAACAAATCGCACTTGTCAATATGCAGTTTGAAACTATTACATTTATTTTTGTGATATAAAATTTACAGTTTAAAGCATAGTGCTCCGCACTCATGTAACATAAAATGTCACATAATGTCCACACACTGCACAAGTCAAATTATTAAGCAGCTGCCAGAATATCTCACCTACTGCACAGTATCAGACCAAAAGCCGGCAAGGGTAGATCGAATGTTTCGTTATACAGCCGTGACAGGGAACGCAAACGTGTCTTATTGCCACATAGGCAGTTTAAAGATGGAATTCCTCTTGGAATCTTGGTCAAATGCCGTCATATACAGTGCAAATTCGATTTCTGCGTGTGAAGGCTGTCGTGCCGATAGAAATTCACGGCCAGGTTACTCGATACGATGCATGTGTAATATCACGGCCAGGGCTGTGGATATGGTGCAGATAACGGCAGGACAGGATGTGACGACAAGCAGCAGAGCGGAAATCCAAACACGTCTGCTGCGGATGAAATTGTGTGTCATGTAGATGTCTTTAACAGGACTGACAGACGCATTAAATCTGACTTGCGTCGCTCAGGAGGTAAGAAATTTCTTTGGGTTATGCGCACAGCATTGTCCACAACGAGCTGTATTAAAACAACCATTGTGCACCCAAGGTACCAAAGAAAGTCACAGAGGATCTCAAATCTCGCCGTATGGGAGTTTCTTTCCTGTATTTGGCAGGTTACACTTATCCCACAGACAAGAGTGTGCAGCTCATTGTTACAGAGGAAAATTCACTTCTATCTGTACTTTTAAAAGCATCAGGCTAACTAGGGATTTGTAGCAGACGTCAACGTGAAAGAAGCTGGCAGTTACTGGCTGCAGACACTCAACACCGATTTCTTTTAAGAGAGATTCGATTTTTAGTACTATGATGCAGAAATACTTAAAAGACAATGGTGACTACTTGGAAGTCTGATGTGTACCGCATGATAAGAATGTATCCTTCTTCTCGTACAATGAAGTAAGAATAATTTTGGCATCAGTTTTTCCTCAAGAAATAAATAAATGTTAAACGGATTCTACACAAACTTTAATTAAATTTTTATTGTTTTATTTATTAATATATTATAACACAAAGGTTATGCCTTACCTAAAAAAAGAATGTTCCTTACCTTGTCTTTGAAACGCCTTCCTGTTTATCTATTCCTATGACACAAACTAAAATGTTATATCTTGTGTTTATTGGACCGTGCATCATTTTGATAGTTGAATAAAGAGAGACCAATTTGATGTCACTTGCTTTATTATTTCATTATTTAATACTCAACATGTTTCGGATGTTAATACATCCAACCTCAAGAGCTTGCGACTTATTTGTTGAGTTATTTCATGGGTTGTATTGCTCTGGTTCGATTCGTGTTGGTGTTACGTTGTGGTTTGGCTGGGGTGGTGTGGTATCCGTATGCAGGCTGAAGCCTGCATACGGATACCACACCAGACCTACCAGAGCAATACAACCCATGAAATAACTCAACAAATAAGTCGCAAGCTCCTGAGGATGGATGTATTAACATCCGAAACAAATTGAACATTAAATAATGAAATAATAAACAAGTGACATAAAGTTTATCTCTCTTTATTCAACTATCTAAAATTTTATAATTTCCCGCACGTTATTGACCGAGCTGTCTGTTAAAGAAGATTGTTGTAAGAAGTAACCGAATTTTTAAAACGCGAGTGTGGTCGAACCATTGAGATAAATCTGGAAAAATGTGCATTCTGTGCTTCGTTGCGTTGCAACGAAGCACAGAATACACATCCTTAGCAGGGCACTCTTCGCAACATAACATTACACAACACGGCATGCTGCCACAATACCCAACTGGTACAGCGAAATTAAACTGACATGTTATAGTGTGACTTTAGCAAGGACGATATGGCTCCCTGATGATGGTCCTAGGACCGAAACATGTCCGAGCGTTTTTAATGTTTTAATGTGTAAATTTTATAAAATTTATATATGTGCAATGGTTGGTGTAATAATTGAGTGACTTGACAACATGCACGGTGTAACAACGAAAATAAAAAAAATCATTAATTACTTCATATATTTTCTTACACATCCACTGCAGATATGCAAATTAAATCCCACTTCAGATATCAATCGTCACGGAGATCATTTTTCTTTCTTTCCAGTTCCTCAAATTCTGACATTCCTGTCAGATTTTTTAAACCAAAATTTACATATTTATGTGTATGTGCACTTCGTGATATGAGTACTATCTGAAACATCATATTGTGACTTCGCAACTTAAAGTTAATGACGTGGTTAGACCCTAGCGCTGAATCTGGACAGCGGTCGTGTTATGTAATACAAAGTTACGTGCAATTAATTGAATATTTGCCGACTTGTAGTACGGCAGGAGGGACGGTGTACATTCACGACTGTTTCATTCATTTCACCTAAAATGAGCTGAAATTGTGGGTGGTGCTACCACCATGACAGCCGGGGTTAATAAGAAGGTAGTTCCAAGGAAATAATGATAAATTGAATTATTATTATTATTATTATTATTATTATTACTCACCCCCTTCTAGTGCCGCAGTCATGGAAGAGTAGAGCTATACCTCTACCCGCCCTCTGGGCCACACAGGGCCTGTAAAGGATCACTTTTATTATTATTATTATTATTATTAAAATTCTCACTATTTTGCTGATGGCGATGAAAGCATATATATCATACCAATACGTGTTGAGAGTGTCATGTGACTATAAAGCAAAAGTGAAACCTTTACGACACCTCCTCTCCACTGTAAAATTGAGACCTGCATTAGAGTTACTGGAATAACAGGTGGATCAGACCCCTTTTTATTGCCAAAGGAGTCTGCATCATGTACGCGGAAAGAAACGTCTTTGAACACTTGGTGGTATAGAAACTTGCCTGTCGTCTTACAGTAGAAGTTGTTAACATGAATGTCTAATACACATCCTGCACTTCAAACCTGATCTCGTGTTGCCACGGTCTCATAGAAGTAAAAAAAAAAGAAAACCCCCAACGCCAAAGTAATACAGGATTCCTACTTGAAAATTCGATTGGCTCATGCATTTATAGGAGAGAAAATTCGTTTCCACAAACAGAGTATGTTTAGAGAACATTCACGTAATTTACTTCTAAACTAATGCCATATTTTTTCCTGATGTTCGAGTAACGGAAAACTGTTTCCGGTTTTCTTTCTCCTTCCTTCACTTTCATCTTCATACTAAAGAGACCATGAGGTGGCGTCCCATACGTTCACAACTCAGTACTTGTATGTAAGGTTTGGTGTAATCCGGATAGAAATAGAATACTGAATTTTCATATTTTGTAACAAATGATTTGAAAATTTATTTCCTGGTGTAATAAATGTAAATATCCAGCAAGTGCTTCACAATAAGGTCATCTAGGTAACTAATATTATTCAACCTTAAAATCCAGTTTGTTTTTCTTCCTTTTTGTATGTAAACACAGTACAAAAGTCGTCATGACCACCACTTTATACGTCGCAATTTCGCACGTCATCTCTGGTAAGGTAAATGTAGCGCTGACCTTAGGCTCGCAAGGAGGCATGTGGGAGAGTTAAAGCCTACTTCATTCTATACGCAAGCAGGGAACAAATTGGATGTCAGGGATGAAAGTCAACAATTTGCCTTTTCACCGCTTGACAAGATGCCCCGTACCTACTAAATAGGAGGTTGGTTGAATCAAATTGCTAAAAAGAGCTTTTTGAGAAGAGAAATACTTCTTACTCCTGTTGGGAATGGAAATTCAGCGCAGGTCGTAGATGGGGATAGTATTTTAAAATCAGCAGAACAAGCTGAAAGTCACAGACAGCAATCTGTAACTACTGGCCAAGTTTTACAAACCTTCGTGGCAGTGTTATGCCATAGAAAATGTGTTTTGAATTTCTTAAATTTGTTCATAATTGGAGGAAACGAAATATTCCTTGCTGAGTGCAATCCAGGTGTCAATTAGATCAAACCCACAGTAGTGGAGATAAAAAGTAAAAACTTGCAACTTTTGTCAAGATATCCTTTTTAGTATTTTAAAGTTGAAATTAACAACTGCGCAAAATTTACATATCGCATTTTTTTTTAATGATCATCACTAGTCAGCGGCTGAATTAGGCCGTGACCAATTTGTTACGTAGGTAGTTCGAAGCCATACCTTAAAAATCTTGTAAAATTATGTTTAGAGTTTAAATTTACTAAATATGACGTTAGTGTAAATGCTAGGTTATTCACGTTGTAACTAAATATAACATTTATTGAAATAAGTTATTTACCCCAAACAAAGAAGAGCCACTACAAGTATTACTAGTGCTACTATCGCTAATAGTACTTTTTTCCTGTGGCGCTGTAGCCTTCCACGTTTCATGGACTCATCATTCTAGATCACACAACGACGCACCACAGTCGACAGGATTCTTCTGTACCAGTGATCAGCTCGTCGCAAAGATCTCCCCTGACATAACACAACACTCACAACAGGCAAACGTCAATTTTCCCAGCAGGTATTGGACCAACAATCTGAGCAGGCAAGCGGCCGCAGACCTACTACTATTATTACTACTACTACTACTACTACTACTACTACAACTACTAATAATACTAATACTACTATTATTACTACTAATAATAATAATAATACCAACAATAATAATAATTTTAACATATAATTGTGTTTAACCAACAAATATTTTTAACATCTATGGTTCCTGTTCTTCATTTACTGAGTATCCAGTAGTATAGCGTGACAACTCATTATCTAAGTGATGTTACTTTATATTGTCCAATTACAAATTTAAATTAGTTAAGATCATAAGGAAAAAAGAAACTTCTTGCGAAATACGTGAATGAACTAAATTTTACTGACACTAATGTTATTAGGAATATGATTTCGCACTTAACACTGGACAGTCACTATTTGATGACAGTCACAGAAGAAGTACGTAACGACACAAAACAAACTAAATATCCTAAAGAAAAACAGTAATATCTTCCCACGTTGATTGAAGACCACTAAAGGTAAATAGGACGAGAACAGAATATCTAATATATATTACTATTCGCTCGTTAAAATGAATGTACGCTACTTAATGGTTCATTCATATGTCTGAATCTAAATATACACATGTTTACTTTATGAAATGCATGCTTGGTGTCACAGGTATAAATCATAAGCCGTAATTGAATTTCATTGCCTAGTATCGGTCATAATAATCCTGTAACATGTTTATCACGGAAGAACAACGATCTGGAACCGGATTTCTGCGCCCAAAGCGCTCAAAGTGCTCAAAGCTACTGAATTTACAAAGAGCAATTATCCATGTCCGTGGTGATAAATGTATGAGCGACAGTAAAGTTTATGAATTGCTGAAATGATTCTAACGGATTAAAGGAATGTGGATGATGCGCTTTCCGAGTGGCCGTCAAATGTAACATGTTGTAGTGGCAGATCAATCAGCGTATGAGAGAAACAGAAGAATCACGACTGATGAAATTCCATTTGAAATGAGTATTAGTCTTAGAATGAGTCTGGGGTAGGAATGGCTCAAGTTCCAACAGAAAATAACTTGTTCTAGGGAATGTGTACTGTTTAAATAACTCACTTGAGAAGCCAGGAAAGTACATAAATTGAGATATGTCAGATATAGAGTAACTAATTTGATAACTTAAGAATTGTTTGACTGTGCATTTCTTCATGAAATAATTTGATAACAATTGTAATAAAACTGCATAACTTTATTATTGTTCTCTGTGTTACATTCCTACATACCGACATAAAAACAGTGCGTTAATATCAATTACTTTTGAAATCATGACACTCGAGGTTTTCAAAATGATGACTACGGAAAATGGTCTTGCGAGTTGTGACACTGCTTCGATTTTTAGACAAGTGACAACTTTACGAAGCAGGTACTGTGCATTTTCAAGGCAGAACACTGAACAAGCAGGCAACTAGTTCATAAAGCCCTTGATACCTACCTACCCTATTACAATCAGCCAACCGCCACAGCATCCCCTAATCTCAGTGTTTCCAAAACAAACATATATGAACTGTTATTATATGATACCGAGCTACGTGTTACGAATTGTGGCCATCAGAATCGTGAAAGATCTGCAAGAAAGAACAGATTCCTTTCCAAGTCTCTCTCGGTATGTCAAATATTAACTGTCAACATTGTAATAAGGTGACTTGTTCCTGATGCACAATTTGTGGTTCTCCTTACGACGCGTATCTAATCTAAGGTCTTCTGGCATCTGAAAGTGTGCAGTTGGTGAGATAGGAACATAAAATTAGAAGAAACCTTTACTTTTTTCTGAAGAAGGAGACAGAACTTTCTACAGAATGTTACCATCCAACAAATGTAATGCACTCTTGTACATACCAGAGGACTGAAAATGATGTCTTACATTACAACAGTGTCTTGTAGGGGAGTAAAGGTTTTGTGGCTGCAGAGGTGTGCAGGTATGCAAGTAGACAGCAGTGGGACAGAGACCTGGGGATGGATATGAGGAGCTACTCGGGCCACGCTGATGTCTTTGCCTGAGAGCTATTGGAAAGCTCATGACATTCTGATATATTCAAGTTTGGAAGTCATGAATGTTGCTACTAAACCTCACTCCATACCAAGTCTTGGATAATGCGGACAGTTCACACTCAGCAAGGCGTATATCATTTTGTCACTTATTGATCTGTGGAGGTATATATTAGATGTAAATATAAAACAAAATTGCTTCACTCCCGCTGACGTTTACTGTACGTCGAACATCTGATCTATCAGTAACACTTTTTTTTTGTAAGCAGTGCTGATGAAAATTTCTGCCTATTGGGAGGCCCTGGGGATTTGTATATTTAACTAGTTACATTTCCGTTGTCGCCAGACTTCTTTCCCAGGAGTAAAACGGTCTAGGTGTGACGTTGACCACTCAAATATATCTAGCGCCAAAGTTAAGGCGGAGTGGATAAATGCTCCTAATCCCCACACATGTCTTCAAGGCGCCGACGAGGACAGTTTTACCTTCTTTTATCTGGTAACTTTGTACCTAAGATTAAATCTTCATTCGACTTTCCGTTTAGTTGATAATAATAATATTATCTACGTCAAACATACGTGTCAAAATTTGAAACTGTGGTATTTTTTAGAGAGATGCTTGATTTTACTCTCAATATTCTGTCAGAGTGAACGGTACTGTTTATGTGAATTTCAGAATGTATCATACGAAACTGAGGAATATTTGTTATGTATGCAAATAATCAAATGTTCTGAAAAATGTACCAAAATACAATTATTCTTTCGTGGTAATAGGAGTAAAAAGTATTAATAATAAGGTACGAGTTTTAAATTGATTTGTTTCGTGTATAAAATATCGTTATATTCTGGTAAACTAACTGCAACTAACAACTAGGGTAAGTTTATAAACATAAATTTTAGTCACAGATGTTACATATTTTTGTACACTGTATATTTTATATTTTAGTGTAATTACACAACACACATAGACATAATATGATACCTACCGTAGATTTACTATAATAAGCTTAGACATAACTTGATAACAGCATGGACCTCCCCATGTAACACACACTGCCCACCGTTTATGAGAGATACGAGATCTCGTGCACATTTCACTCCCTCCCTTCCCCATATAAGCAGCCCAGTTATGTTTTGTATAACTGCTTAATAAGTATTTCATGTACAACCTGATGATGGCCGTTATCAATCGCCGAAACTTGTAGTTCTACCTTCTATAGAAAATACTTTATATTCTACCAATAAATATAGTTGTGTTAGACGAGAGCACACACACTAGATTAGTTATTTCCGGTAAAAAGTTGATGATGCTTACAGGAAAAATACTGTATTTTCAGGGAAATTCAAGAAGAAAGATCATTATTTTCTGAGTTGATAATATAGGTCGTCGTGAGAAGAAATTTTCTACTAACATATTTCTATTTATGAGTGGCTAGTCAGATACAGCTGTTTGAATTTAGTGCTCACACTTCTTCCCTATCTTCTTTAGATATTGTGGGGTTGGATTAAGAACGAAGTTTACACAAGAAACGTGGATTCACGAGACGCATTGCACGCACGCTTTTTGGATGCTGTTGCCCGCATAAAGAAATGCGAAGATCAACTCAGAGGAACAACACGCGATCTTTCCACGCGAGCTGCAAGGTACATTGAAGCAGAATGTCGGAATTTTAAACATTCGCCATAAACTCAAACAAATTTTTAATTTCTGTGCATCAAACTTGCCATTCAAACGTTAAATTAAGAGCTAGAACAAAATAACAGTAACCATATTATCTTTCTTTATTACCATTCACAATTCTTTTGAATTTGTAGATTCAAAAGACTGTACTCCTTTCATCGCTCAGAATTTGACACATTTTCACACAAACTTCGTGGGCCGGGTAGCGTAGTCGGTATAGCTATTGGCTACCGGCTGGGCGATCCGGGGTTTGAATCCCGGTGGGGGCAAGACTTTCCGCACCTGTCTAGACCGGCCCTGGGGCCCACCCAACCTTCTGTAAAACGGGTACGGAGCCTTTGCCGGAAGTAAAGAGCGGCCGAGGCATGACGCTGACCACTCACCCTATTCTAGTGCTGTGGTCAAGAAAGAGTAGAGCTATACCACTACTCCCCCCATGGGCCGTACGGCCTGTACAGAGCCTCAGTGCCTGTACAAGGGTGCACTTTAACTTTTTCACCATATGAACTTTCATTTCACAAAATGACCGAAAATATCACCTTTTAAAATAGTGACCTTTCCTCATGAATCACACCGTGTATTTATCTAAACGGGGAATCATGCTTAGAAAATAACCAAACTTAAGATTAACGGCCTAAGAGCTTCAAATGTTCTATGACGTAAAACCTACTGTACTATAAAAGTATATTAAACGTTATTACTCATTTCTTACAAACATGAGTGTAAAAATGTCTAAAATGTCTGAATAGTTTCGAAAAAATTATTCGCACCCTACTTAACGACATTGTCACACTATTCACTGAATACGAAAAGTCACTGAAATGATTCACGCACGAAGCCTGTCTGTCCGATTTCGCGTACATTCGTAATTAAAATTCCACTCCAGAACCTTCAAAATAGAATGTCATGGAAAATTAGGTCCTAAACTTTGCTTTAGATGCTTCCAGGCATAGTAAAACAGTTTTGCACCCAACACAGCGCGTTTTTAGATACTGATTGAAGACATGGACGGTAGCTGCGAGTATGCTGATTGAATTGAGCGGACAGCTCACATCTTGTGGCGTGCGGTTTGGTACAGAGCTAAGAAACTTTCAATGTAATGTGATGGGTTATGGAATTTCTAGGAAGGGATCTGAATTTACTTTTGTACCGAATAGGGTTTGTGATGAAATCATTACAGTGCCTCTTAGTTCTGTCCAATGGTGGTTTCTGGTTGTGGTTTATAGTACCTAGTTAAACTCGAAAGGTCAGATGCTAAAGACCACTTAGCAGGCCCAGGTTCATATAAGTTACACTGAATGAAATTATTAAAGGAAATGTATAATCTTGCAAGTTGGATTGGACTAGTTCAGAATAGGAATAACAGTGAGATATTGCAAACCTAATTGAAATTCGTTTCTTTTAAAAGAGAATGGAATTTTATTTCATATCTTAGAAGCTATGAGCTCCAAAATGAGGATGTTGCAGAGTACTAACATCTCTCATCGTTGCAGATAAAAGCTTTGAAGTTTTCATTTTACAGTTAATTATTATTCATGTGTTGGATTTAGCAGCCACAGGAAGAGAGTCTAACTATGTAGTGCATACTCAAAACACGGTTCTCTTTGATCTCTGTCAATGAAGGAAATGTGTCCTGTTGTCACGCAGTAGAATGGAAAATAAATTACAATTTGAAATAGTCAACTTTAAGCCAACAACCTTAAAATTAGTGGCAACACTTTTCACCTTATTCTTGTTGTTTAGTTACTAACGGCTTTGTGGTTCTTGTTTGAACCTTAAGAAGAAATTCAGCTTCTAAGCTGGAGAAACGTTTTTACACTTCATTCATATTCAAAGCACGAACACTTTCGGTGTCACATTCTCTCTGTCTGTCTTATTAGTTACAATTTTACAACTTACAAGTTTTATCGATCTTTGCCTGATAAGTCGCTCAAAATTAAAGTTTCTCTATAAAGCTTAGTTTTGAAATGGGGAAGAATTCAGCAAGAAACAAATATAGCTAATGGTAAGGTAAGCTTCTTTGACTTTGTGCAGTGTGCATTATATAACAATCTGTAAATATCAACAAGTAGACAAGGAGTTATTATCTGCCAAGTATGTTAAAATTTGTTTGGTATGATTGAATTTTGGGCATGCGTATTTACATTATCTTCATGGATGCCAACCCGTTTTTTTAAATAATGACAGAACATACGTCACAATTTAACAAAACACAAAACCTTATGTATCTAATATAATGTCTTTGATGTACACTAAATATTTCGGTCTATGCTGAGACCATCTTCAATAATGCTAATACAGAAATACTGACATGAAAATATTTAGCAAGTAAGCAGCAAGTAAAGGGCCCTTTTTTTTAGAAATGTTGTCATGTAAAATTATTCCATATAATAGTAGGGTAAGATTGAAAAATAAAACCTCAAAACATTTGTAAATTTTGTAACTTCAGGACGGTATCAGCATAGAACGAGGAATGCAGTAATTATACATGTAAGACAGTATACTGAATATACAAGTGTTTATGTTGTTTTAGGCTGTAAGGTATAACCTGTTAAGTGTCTTATGTTATGAGAGACAGTTTTAATGAGACTTTTTATTCCATAACCGCGGGCTAAATGTCACCAAATACGAAAGTAGCAAAAAAAGGTTCATTAATTTGTTACAAACCGACAAAATACAGCTTTTTTGATGGAAATTAGTTTTACTTCTAATGGTAAAATCTGGTCTATGGATTTGCATATTTTAAACAGAAAACAACAAATGCAATACAAATCAAACACATTCATAAATAAATATAATACATAATTAAAGATGTTGAAATACGCAAAGCAGAAGAGTGGGGCTGATCAGCACTGATCAAAAGCTTCTGTAGTGAAATAGCTTTGAAAAATTGCATAGTGACGCCTTCCTAAGTTGAAAATGAGAGTGACAGAGTATATCTTTATGAGACTGTATTACACCATAAGAGCTAAAAGCTTTCCCAAATCCTTAATAATTTGGTGATTAAGAAAACGAGATGATTAAATTAAAAATTGCAACATATCGCTAATTGTTAAGATAAACAAAAAAATCCGACTTGAGAAAAAAATTTAATTCCGCACTTAACACATGTTTTTGGGGCTTATTTTCAACTCGTCTCTGTTTCTATATATATGTATACGCTGGATGACTAAACAGTTTTGAAAAAATTGTTATCCAAGACAAGTAAAATTTAGGGAAATTGAAATATTTTAATCGATAATATTTTTTTACTAAAGAAAAATGTTGAGTCACAAAGTTCAGAGGACGTTCTGGATAATAAGACATATTTTAATTGCAGCTATAACGACTAACACCCAAGGAAAGGATGCACTAAAAGTTAAGAATTTTCGTATTGTCCATTCACACGTCCCTGAATTCACAATTCAGGCCATTCATTCTTGGTATAATACAAAGAAACTTACAAATGAATTACGATACGTAATTTAAAACCACGTCTTTAAAATTTTCTCAATTCAGTTATCAAAATCAGTAATCGTTACAATCAATCTGGACACTTCGAAGGAACGTATCAAATGATATACATCACGAAACGAAGTGTGTATTCCTCATGTGACAAGCCCTTCCCAGGGAGAATTTGCTGACGTAAGCAAAGGATACGTGAGCTGCTTACATAATGCTCTCAGGCAGGTAGATCTTTATATGCGTTATCAAAAATGTGCGGAGTTTCTGCAGAACCAGGCTGCCACTGCTGGTGATCTTGTTTGGATGAACGGTATTACTAAGGAAGACAGTACTGATAGTATCAGCAGTAATGACGATGAAGGTATTGTCTCTTATTTCGTCATATTAATGATCAGTTGTTTTTTGCTTTAAGTGTCAGAAATGTTTAATTCAGTAGAAAGAATGTTCTTTTTCCGGATAAAATATTCTGAAACCTGTCTCATAATTAGATGGATAAAACAGATTTTTATATCCTTATTACGAAAAAGATCGAGTATTATTTAATAAAATAATTGTTATTTATGAGATAAATTTAAATAAAATTGTTCCAGTCACTTTTTACAATACAGCATTATATTTTATATAAGTTTTCCAACATTTTAAGTGATTTCTTTGTCAATATATGTATAATTTTCTCTTAAAAATGCAGGATGAAATTGATTAATTATTATTAATGATCTAAGTTTATGAATAAGCAGAATATAAAGTATTCGAATCGGTATCAGACTATTAGCTTTTCTTAAGATATTAGTGATATTCCACGTTATGCAGGCGAAGGACAGCATGGTATCTTCAAGTAAAATTAATATCCACCTTAAAAATTTAACCTGTTTAAAAATAAACTTCATAATTTATCTACATGGACAAGGAAACTGAAAGAGAATTAAGAGATAAAAAAGTAAGAAATAAAACGTAATGACTTAATGACATATCTGGGTCAAGTCTTGTCATGGAAACATGAAAATTAACCTTTAAAGCCTACTAGTTGCGTGAACCAACAGGTTTAAAATTTTAGAATTTACATTCTGCCCACACTGTATTTATTTGTTTTGTATTTGTCTCAGGACAGACAGCGAATTCTGCCTCATATATAGTAAACTGATTGTTTTTTATAAACGAGATGAAAAATATTTACTGCGCGGTACGGACTGGGTCTTTAAATAAAGTAGTCTGCTCTTCGTCTTTAAAGGGTTAATATATTCTACCAAATTCAGAAACGACAATAACAAGGAAAATTTTAATATACCCAAGAGAACTCATAATTTATCAGTACGTAATTCACATAATATTCAATGAACATTAGGTGTAGAAATTATTTTCCTCCCTTCACTGAAGGAACGTTTTAACAGCACTGAGTTTCTCAACAACACTCATTTTATATCTGAAGGCGCCTCATGTACCGAAATAGGATCAACTTTGACGGAGAATATATAAAATGCGGGAAAAATTTTAATTACGTCTTTAAGTAAAGCAGACCTTCACAGTGCAGATATTCATGAAATTCCACAGATGGAGAACTCTTGTACAGAATTTCTCCCAAATTGTCAAAAATATGAAAAGTGCTGGATAAAAAATTACGAGATGCTCTGAGACGATTT
>Ga0123352_10007958_pt1 | contig 16449 bp, 10 predicted proteins | sample TergutLab28metaG_FD_89700 | JGI IMG/M metagenome (GOLD analysis project Ga0123352, IMG submission 89700) | Labiotermes labralis P1 segment gut microbial communities from Petit-Saut dam, French Guiana - Lab288 P1 | ecosystem: Host-associated > Arthropoda: Insects > Digestive system > Gut ... | reverse complement strand
CTATATTACTATAAACATACGTAACATACACAAATGTACACTAACTATATTACTATAAACATACGTAACATACACAAATGTACACTAACTATATTACTATAAAAATATATAACATACACAAAACCACACTAACTTTATTACTATAAAAAATACATAACATACACAAAAGTACACTAACTATATTACTATAAGCAATATATAACATACACAAAAGTACTCTATTACTATACACAATGCGATACAAAACTAAGACAGTTGTTATGCTCCATTTTCAGAAGGCTTACACAACGAAAGTTACAGCTATCAGGTACAAGACACATGCAAGTTAACCAGAAAGACGGTTAAGCCTATACAGCCTAATGATCACGCAAACACAAGCAAGACTGCCTAATTCCTTCCACTCTTGCAGTTTTCACTGCAACGCGAATTTTCCTGCTCACCAAACATTTAATTTCCACATTTTCATGCCCCATACTCTGTCTGTCTTCATCATCAGCTCATTCAGTGTCCTTCTGACTTCAGCGCACTGCTTTAATTTCCGTAAATTTCAATGTAATATCGGACAATCTACCCAACTCCTTACTTCTCTACCGACGGACGTAACGAAGCTACGGCTCGATGCCCGGTACCGTCGTTTGTATGTTTGTGTGTTTGCGAGTGTGTGTGTGTGTGTTCCATTTCGTACTTTCTACACAGACAGCGCACCGTTGCGTCACAGATATTGTGGTCCTCGTCTACCCTTTGTCTCGTCATGCTTTTCAAACGTTCCCAAGCATGAAGCGAGCAACCGGACTTTCTAAAATCCACGGCAGCGCGATGAACATTAGAACGTACCCTCTCTCTAACAAAGGATGTTTAACAATACAGTCGCCAGGCATCATTACCATGTACCACGGATAGCCACTGCGCCCCAGTTCTTTACTCTTATCCAAAGTTGCTGCTAGCACAGCTTATCAGCAGAGTTCCCGTTGTCACACGGCTTGTACAGATCGCAGTATCCAGCAATTCGATTTACTGTAACGATCTTGCAATTACCAGCATGAAATGACTCGGCATGTAGCCAGGCATTTCGCCCGCTTTGCGAACGGTTGTAATGGATACAAGGTTCGGTATGAGATCGGTCCTTGCAGGATGGGTGGCGGCCCTGGAAGAGCCCAGATATTTCATTAGCACACCAACTAATGCACATATGTAATTTCACATTAAAACATTTAAAATCGCTCCAACATGTTTCGATCCTAAGATCATCTTCAGGGAGCTACGCTGTTCCTTGCTAAAGGCAATGTGTGTCGTGTGTTGTTTGCACATCATACGACACACATAGCTAGGCGCACTCTCAGTGTCGTACGACTTACACAATATGACATGCTGCCATAACACTAAATTAATATAAGAAAATCAATCAGTGAATGTATTTTTAAAAAATGTGCCTTTAGCAAGGAACAGTGTAGCTCCCTTAAGATGTTCTTAGGATCGTAACATGTTGGAGCTATATTAACCGTTATCCTGCTGACGTGGAGAATATGGTGAGCTCCTAATAATGCCAGCAGATGGCAGATGGGATTTAACTCGGCGTTTAAAGGGTTAAATGTTTTAATGTAAAGAAATTACATGTGTGCTTTAGTTGGTGTGCTAATTAAATGACTCTACGAAATGCACGGTGCAACGATGAAGATAGCCCAGCTGTTTATTTATTCAACCACGCTCCGCCATAATACGAAGTTCAGTATTAAAGCATCTGGAATGGAACGGCATCAGCTGATTGGCAGTCTGCTCTAACATTCACTGGAACGGCCGACTAAAGGCTCGGAAACCGTCTTCCCAATCTCCGCTGACATCCCTGTACGTACAGGTAAGGCGGGACAGTCTGTGCTGTGCACAGCATAAGGTGCCAGTCAGTGCTGTGCACAGCATAAGGTGCCAGTCAGTGCTGTGCACAGCATAAGGTGCCAGTCTGTGCTGTGCACAGCATAAGGTGCCAGTCTGTGCTGTGCACAGCATAAGGTGCCAGTCTGTGCTGTGCACAGCTTAAGGTGCCAGTTCTTAAAATTACTGCCCCCTCCCCTCCCCAATAAAAGCCCCCCCCCCTATCTCTGTTAACACATTTCACAATTTCAACGGGTAAACGCCCGAAGATGCCAACATATTTCTATCTTAAGCACATACAGTAACTTTCGACACAAACACCACGTTTCGGAAGCAATTACCTTCCGAAATGCGGCGTTTGTGTTGAATGTTGATGAAGACGGAACAGGTCGTTGTGCATGCTGGTGACGGCGCTCACAGATCGCATACCTTCTTCCTGCGCCTCGCATTACACAAAGACACAGACCACCGTGACCCATACACAGAGCGCTTCTCAGTGCATAAAAGGTATGTGTCTAGCACAGAAGTGTCCAGTCAGACGAGCTTTGGGAGTCGCACTTTAGACGGCGACGTAGGCAACCTCGCCATGCATTAAACAAATAAAATATTTTTAATCACATTTCGTTGCTTTCTGTTCACCCAAATACAACAGGTTAGTATCAGTTAGTTACGAGCCTCCCTGCTTTAGACAATGTTCTAAAGACCCGTTCACGGTCAGTCTAATGTGCACGTAAGGAACCTCAAAGTTACTGTTTACAGGCAACTTGCTCGAGGCGCACAAAGTTCACTGTGATCTAGCATATCGCGAATATACGAGAAACGGTGCTTGGAATTACCAACAGATGGATTAATCTGAAAAAGTAAGCCACAGGAGTGAAGGTGGAGCCTTGCCTCATTCCACCCTTACACCCAGGTATGCGAGATTACACGATACAGTTATGTATATTGGATTAAACCGGCACAGTTGATCGAAACGAGTCTAAATTTGAGTCAATACGGGCCCAGAGACTTGTGTGTTTGGAAGGGAGTTGTGAGATTGAACGGGGTCTTTAATTGGAAAGACCATCTAAATTTCAGAACTTAAAGTCGTTGCTTTACTTCAACGTGCCAAATTTTAAAGAAAAAACCCTGCGATATACTGGGGGGGGGGAAGTAAATGTAGTTACATACTGGCATCTTTAACGTAAGTACGTCTAATGAGATCACATTTTCCTGAATTTCAAAGTTTTGCTTCACTTTCAGGCTGTTTCCCTTCCGTGCAACAGAGACGCTTCAGGATGCGTCGAGAGACGTCGCACGGGGACAGACAAGCTTCGACACCAAAGGCGACTTCATTAGAGCCTACACAAGTAGAAATTCCTACAAGCTAGCTAATTGCATAACTTAAAGCACCAAAAATGTGAAATCAAATATATTCATTTCCTTGGATTAAACTTTCGCGCAATATACAACATTTCTCCGGCATTTAAAATTAGCATAAAAAATTCTTAACAACGGACGGACTACCGATAGACGAAACCTTACAAATCCTTAACCTGAAGACCGACCACTGTGACGAATATTCTATGGAAGAGCTGACTGGCTGCCTGGCTGACTGACTGGCTGACTGACTGATTGACTGACTGACACATGAAGCCTGTAGGTGAGAAATTAACAGTTGTTCGGGTAGCCAAATAATTCACCGTATTTTCTCGAACTCGAAGGATCATTACAGTGTTCACGAAAGCCTACCACTTGTCTCTATCCTGGGTCAGCCGAATACAGTCACCGTCCTCCCATCTTATTTCTTAAAAATCCATTTTAACATTATTCTGTCCGCCGATACCTGAATTTTAAGGCGGTCTGTTTCTTTCGGGTTTCCCAAACAAATCCCTGTATGAGATCCTATTCTCTCCCACAAGTTCCACATAGCTCGCTCATCTCCTTCTCCTCCTTGATTTGATCTTCCTAATAACATTTATTAAGCAGTACGAATAACGAAGTTCCTCACTAAGCAGTCTGCTCCAGCCACTGTTACTTCACTATGCAGTCTGTTCCAGCCACTGTTACTTAACTAAGCAGTCTGTTCCAGCCACTGTTACTTCACTATGCAGTCTACTCCAGCCACTATTACTTCACTATGCACTCTGCTCCAGCCACTGGTACTTCACTATGCAGTCTGCTCCAGCCACTGTTACTTCACCATGCAGTCTCTTCCAGCCACTGTTACTTCACCATGCAATCTGCTCCAGCCACTGTTACTTCACTATGAAGTCTGCTCCAGCCACTGTTACTTCACTATGCAGTCTGTTCCAGTCACTGTTACTTCACCATGCAGTCTGTTCAAGCCACTGTTACTTCACTATACAGTCTGCTCCAGTCACTGTTACTTCACTAAGCAATCTGTTCCAGCCACTGTTACTTCACTATACAGTCTGCTCCAGCCACTGTTACTTCACCATGCAATCTGCTCCAGTTACTGTTACTTCACCATGCAGTCTGCTCCAGCCACTGTTACTTCACTATACAGTCTGCTCCAGTCACTGTTACTTCACCATGCAGTCTGTTCCAGCCACTGTCGCTTTACTCCTCTTAGACCCAAATATCTTCCTCAGCAGTCCGGTGGAACAGAGCCTTCAGATATTCTACAACTTACTTCCTACATCGCCGTATTGAGTTCGACGTCACACTAATTTAAGAATGCGTCCTTAAAGGAATCGCCATTACAAAATCCCGCACTCACCGCCATACACACTGAACCTCCACCTCGTCAATGCAGACGACGTTAACTGGCATATACGCACCTTGCCCCCGGCGATCGAATAGCCTTAACAAACAGATGAAGGCAACACAAATATTACAACGAAGCAGTACGTTACTTCATACAGTCGCTTACCTTCCTTAACGCGCGAGACAGATATGCATATTGGCTTCTTATTCGTTCTTTTTTAAATAAATCTCTTTCTGTCTCCACATCCTTTCGTATGTCTGCGCTCTGTAAATACCCTCTGCACACTCTTCTCCCCCCTACACGGTTGGGTACCCCTGTCGTACAATATCAGAGAAGACGCTCATCGCCACCACACAGTTCCTTCTATACTCCCTTAAAACAAAGTATTTACATCAATATATCAGAGGTCATATTTTCTTATTCGTAAGGTCATTCCCCACCTGTTGATTTCGATGTTAAGTCTCTATCCCAACTATGAAGTACTCAACATGCCACAGTACTTTATACAGCTTCTGTTACTTTTTACGACGACAAATTTGTAATTGAAATCGAAAACCACATTCGTTAAGCCAAGAGTAGCGTCATGACAATATTTCTTTTTCCTAAATATCGACAATCATCATCTGTTTGTATTACTGTGTGTCACTGTCTATATCACATGCACTTGCAATTAATCTGTACTCGCAGATTGGACAAGTGCACAGCCTATGAAACACAAATATATGTATTTGTAAAGTCAAATTTCCTGTTTTACAGCATTACACTGCACAGGGCACGGTAGTAACACCGTCTAGCACGCCTTGCATGCATAGTGGCTTGGGATGCACGAAACGGAAGTAGAACACTGTTGTTCTTATGTCTCACTGAACATACTTCGTACAAAGATTCGCGTCTTCATCATTAGAAGCACTGTTTTGTAAGTAAATTATTGGATCAACACACACACACACACACACACACACACACACACACACACTGAATTATAACCTATCAGACGACGACAGAATTAAACCCATAAATATAAGTCCAATTAATAACCTCGAGCACAGGGACTCGGCGCGCCGTTATGCTGCAGTGCCGCACATGTCCACGCAACGTCTTGTACCGTATCACCGAACTGTGTGATTCAGTAAGACGGTGCTGAGAGCTCAGGCTTACAACGTCTAGACACGTTAAGACGTTCGGTCTGTTCTTACCCACCGCAATGTGCAATGAGAGTGCGTACACAAGCTGCATGACTCCGAATCACAACATTACATAAACCGACGAGTTGGGCACGTAGCACGGAGAGGATCCGGTTAGAGCATCAGTTACGATATGTGAATGTTGTTTGGACTAAATCAACCAATCACCCAATCCTCTGACTAGTTAAATATTTACATAACCACTGATAAGAAGAACTAACATCCCAAGCCTTTACACTTTTCATACAGCGTACTGCCGGTCTGCACCATTTCTATTTACGTCGAATTAATACACTTTTCCTTAATACGAGTATTAAAAATGTATCTATATTCAATTAGTCCTTTATTTCACAAGAGAAATGAATCTTGAGTGACGCAAATCTAAACGAAAATACCGTTAATTTTAATTATACAGCAGATGGGAGGATAATATTAAAAAGCATCTTCAAGAAGTGGGATTGAGGGACACGGGCTGGACTGATATCACGCGAAACAGGGACAGGGGACGGAACCTGTGAATGCGGTAATGAAACTTCGGGTTCCATTAAATGCGGGATATTTTTTGACTAGTTGACAAACTGTCAGCTTCTCAAGAAGGATCAAATCCACAGTTAGTTACTTATACAGCATATATAATTTCAAAATAAATAAGCAAACACATATTTCGATCTGGCAATACACTGTACAAACAGGTGTCAAGGATTTAGATTTCATTTCCTCCTTCAAAGTGTGATTTATGTATGTCAGTTCGGTGGATGGCCGGATATACATGCCGAAACATGTCGCCAGTCCACGACTTCATGATTTAAATACAGTCACATTACAAACAAGTGGCGCAGGAAGCCGTCGTGGCATGTTTAAGGCAAAATTCGTCAGAAAAGCCTAAGGGAAAAGTCTGAAATAGAGACAGAGGTTGCCGATATCCTAGCTGAGATTCGAAAAGGTTAACTCTCGACTTTAAACCACACACAACGGGATTAAGACGGACTTACACAGGCCGTGGAATGGAGAAAAGCTTATACAAATAAACCCTCGATGTCAGCATATTTGAATAAACGTAATCCTCCTTTAACTGAGAGCTCAAGGAATGACAGCGAAAGAATGTGATTTCTTCCTAATTCCGACATGAAAGCGCACTGTGTAAATTTGATGAGAAGGAACCAATTGAGATTAATACAATGTCGCCAAATTCTCAGGGCGGTTGAAGACGCACTAATTCAGACGTTTGGAAATTGCGTCTGCTCCGACCTGATAAAAGCTGGCAGAACTGCACAAAAGGAAAAAAGACAAATAAAGGGCAAACCAGAGGCGCATTTCTACCGCTGTGTTGCTTCTGTCGGACTGCTGTTGTTCACAAGCGGTCGTGCTGTAAAATACCGTGCAATATGCAATTCCTTATCACAGCTACACAATTACATCGTACTACAGGCAACAGGTTTGGGCGAGGTCTGTAAAAAATAAGTTATCAGCGTAATCAATCTGTACGTGTGGATCGCATTGAACAAATGTGTACAGGAACTGCTGAAACAAAATGTCTGCACAGGAACTGCTGAAACAAAATGTGTGTACAGGAACTGCTGAAACAAAATGTCTGCACAGGAACTGCTGAAACAAAATGTGTGTACAGGAACTGCTGAAACAAAATGTCTGTACAGGAACTGCTGAAACAAAATGTCTGTACAGGAACTGCTGAAACAAAGTGTCTGTACAGGAACTGCTGAAACAAAATGTCTGTACAGGAACTGCTGAAACAAAATGTGTGTACAGGAACTGCTGAAACAAAATGTCTGTACAGGAACTGCTGAAACAAAATGTCTGTACAGGAACTGCTGAAACAAAATGTCTGTACAGGAACTGCTGAAACAAAAGTCTGTACAGGAACTGCTGAAACAAAACGTCTGTACAGGAACTGCTGAAACAAAACGTCTGTACAGGAACTGCTGAAACAAAACGTCTGTACAGGAACTGCTGAAACTTCCTCCTCCAACACACCCCCCAACGACAGGCGCAAAGCCCGCATAAATCCTACCTTCATTACGACATGCCACGGTACACAGTACACGGTACACGGTACACAGTACACAGTACACGGTACACGGTACACAGTACACGGTACACAGTACACGGTACACTGTACACTCAACATTGCTTTCCGTATTTCCCAACACAACGCCTTTCACTCAGTACCACCTGCCACACAATACATTCACCACCTTCGAAAGACACTCTCAATGCAGTGCGACCACTTCCCTAGAGATCAACCGACACGCTGATTTTTATAACAGAGGAGCAGCGTGTTTTCTGCGCGGTACGACTTACTTTAAATATTATCACACTTGAACTGCAAGCTCCATACAGTCACACATCGAACTTCAAACACTGCCATTAGCATATATAAATATGGGTTCAGGGTATCTGTCCTGCCGTGCGCTGCCTATGTACAAGCATAGATTTGTATTGATTTCCACAAGGATCATTGAACTATCCACCCTGACCTTCGTTACACCACATCGCTTCCGCCAGATCGATATGATGGTGGAAACCGTAAAAGCAGAACAAAATAATCGATGGTATAACGAGAATATCAGCAAATATTTAAAGGGCTACGCAATATTAAAGTTTTTCAGAGCGGTGTTACTCAAGTTTCGAGCCTTATTGGACATGACCTCTGTGTCGCTGGGAGAAGACGTTTGGACGTTTCGAAAGATCTTACTGCATTCCTTTTCAAGTTAAAGAACAAGAAGAAATACATCGTTAAGACTCTAAAGATAGAGGAATTAGGGTGGCTCGAAACGTCAGGAACTACTCGCCTAGCGACAGAACGTCACATATGGTAAGACAGGAATTCTCATCTAAATGTACGAGGTACAAGCTGTTCAGCCAGTCTCCGTCATGAACAATGATCAGGATGAACAACAGTTACAAAATCGGCAACCACTGGTGCTTCACTGTCAAGAAACTTTGGTCTGAATTTCGCTCCAGTATACAAGGAGACAGGAAGTCCGAAATTTCCGGGGATTACCCAACCTTCAGGCATATACCACAATGCCTAAGAGCGTAAAACTTAGCAATCGACCAACTTAAATGCACAAATTCTTGTTTTATAATAAGTTTATTATATGCCTCTAAATGTTTCGAGCATTATGTGCTCATCATCAGGAGGTCAAAATTGTATTATGCAGCACCTGCTATCATCACACTCTGTAGGTGGCCTTCCGGTGCGCAGGATACACCTGGGCACCGGAAGGCCACCTACATAGTGTGACGACAGCAGATGCTGCATAACAGAATTTGACCTCCGGATGACGAGCAAAACAGTGCTCGAAACATGTAGAGGCATATAATAAACTTGTTATAAAACAAGAATTTGTGCGTTAAGTTGGTCAAATGCTAAGATTATACTGATATGCACAGTCAGTAAAACATCAAAAATGCCTAAAAGCGTATTTTCGCTTGTCATTCGTAACTCTGTGCCAGACAACACAGTTTAAAGGAATAACAAGGAAGCCAATGTGAATGGGTTTAAGATTTCTTATCGTGTATCCACAAACACAACTCAGTAGGTCATGTTTGCTTACATTCGACTGTATGTACCTGTGTTTATAATCCATCATTTTCAACGTCTAAACTTGGTACACATTCAGTAATGTGGAGAGGGCCATCGGTTTGTAAATAGTTAATTCGGCGTGTCTTCCTTCTCATTTTAGAGTTCTTTCAAAGTTCGTACAAATTTGCCCTTTTACGAAGCCATTAAGATGCCCTTGTCAACACGTTAATGAAGTGTCTCAGTAACTACGATTTGTTCAAAGCCTGTAAATTCATAAGGAACGGTCCGGTGGTGTTCGCTGTTTTGTGTTAAGTTACTATCATTTCGGGAAAATACAGACACAAAATTCATATCTCCTGGGGTGTAGCGATGTGTCTTTGGGGGAAAAACCGATACCGACGTTTAGGGAACACCGTATCTTCATTTTCAGGAACAGAAGGTCTCTGTTTGGCCTGTTAGACTCTGAAGGAAAAGGAAGAACTAGCTATCTGAAGGTTGACAGCTACACAAAGACACTGCAATACAACCCACAGGACCTAAAACTTGATCAGCACCACTGTCAGACCCTAATTACCACACACACACACACACACACACGGGCACATTCAGTTTGTTCCTGTGACATATGTCGTTGGATGTGGACGAAAATCCTATATCTAGAGACAGGCCATCAATGTGATTTTTACCTTCCTGTCGCCAGTATTAGCAACACGACAGACGTTCTTAATGGCCGACGCACGTGGTTTCACTGTGATGAATGTCGAAATTTGCAAGCTGGAAACGTGCATAATTTACGATGATGATGTCATACTTAAATCATTTACTATCCCAGGCCCTGCATTGGTTGCTAGCGCGCGCGCAAACACATACATACATACACACACATACATACATAAACACATACATACACACATAATACATACATACACACATACATACATACACACACACATACATACATTAACACATACATACACACGTACACACACACATACATACATACACACATACATATATTAACACATACATACATACACACACACATACATACGTGCATACATACATACATACACACACATACATACGTGCATACACATACACACATACGTGCATACATACACACACATACATACATAATACACATACATACATACATACACACACACATACATGCATGCATACACACACACATACACACATGCATACATACATAAATACACACACATGCATACATACATACACACACACATACATACATACACACACACACATACATACACACATGCATACATAAACCCACACACACACACACATACACACATGCATACATACATACACACACATGCATACATACATACAGATTAACACCCGCAGGGGTGATTTGCACAAATTTATTGTGTAGTACAGTCAAGTCCAAATGACTGAGACCTTCGTAATTTATTAATCAACTCATCAGTCTTCTAACAGCAGCACATACAGTAAAATATGACTTATTCCCACTGACCAATAATACCAGACTTCGCACACAACAAATTTACAAGGTACAATAGGCACCAGCACCAGTAAATGTGACCCGGAAACATGAGCAACTCTCGTCAAGACAGTGTGCCGTGTGTGCGTGCGTGCGTGCGTGAGGTAGAGGAGGATCCACAGTGCCCTCCAGTCGCTCCTGCAACCCAATAGTGTTGCACCTAGACACATGAAATGAGGCGCAGCATGAAGTGTCCTTCGCAACTTGAGTTCAAATAATGCTACTCTGCAATACACATAGCTACAGGCTACCGGTGTGGTCAGCGTAACGTCAGATTGTGTGCGGCTCTACGCAACTGAATTTAGCTGCAAAAGCAGCCACTAAACTAGACAATAATTAATGCATAATGCCACTAAGTGTTGGTACACAGAATTGCAAAAGACATCACAAGTTCGTCATTGATCTTACATTTACTTCTGGTCAAATAAAGGCTGCAAGTTCTGAAGTGGAGTTCTATTGAAACAGAGCCGACTGTGTTTTCTAGTGTTCTCAGTGCCATTACGTACACCCCACAGAGTCACATTCGTCCCATTTCAGTCCCTTGTCCCTGCACAAGCAGTCTATCCCTGTTATTAGACCGCTGTAAGTGCCTACTTGTAGCAGGGCTGCCTTCCCGGGCTGCTTGTTATGGCCCGTCTCTGCGCGTGACACTGTCTTCAATCTCCCCCCAAGACAAACACAAGCCTGGAGGGAGTCAGTTTTCTGTCATCTTCAGTTTGTTTTTCTAATGAGGATCTCGCGCGTTCTTGATGAATTGGGCCAAGCCAAACAGTGGTGGAAATCTACCCTCTTCACACTGGATAGACTGCTGATTGTAAGGCTAGCGAACTCTTGTCAGTGGCGGATCCGTTTCCAGCCGCACAAGAGAGGTGATTGTTTTCTACATTTCGAGACACGACAGTACTTTAAGGTCTGCCCCCCCCGCCCACCCAATTTATTCACTATCTATTTAAATTCCTGCGGTTACTTTATGTACCATCACGTTTTAAGATGAAACAATTCTACGTTCTGCATATAAAATGTATTTATATGTTTTGTATGGATCTCGGATCAAATTCCGATCGCTTTCCTATGAAATATCAAATTACTGCTTCATACAACGAAGGCGGGGCTGGTTTACAACGCGGTACGAACTCAATATTTAAATGTCATTAATACTAAGTTGCGTCTTTAAGGGTTTTAATTACAACGCTGTTAGTTGCCAATTACGCAGTGGTCATGCAGCCAGTATGCAAGGCCAGTACGCAGGCCGCAGTTACAGCTGAAAGCAGAACAGGAATATTACGAAGAGAAATAAAACTGAACAGGTGATAATCGGGGTAAACCCACTTCTTAAAAAGCGACTTTCATTTTATGCAGAGGGAAGGCTGTAGCAAAGTTCGGCTAATAACTATACGGAGTTTAAGAGGCCTCAACAATTTGGTTGTTTGACAAATTTTCCGACATTAAAATCGAACTTTTTTGTCCAGTGCCACATGTCCTTGTGGACTTCGTGGTCCTCCCTCCTGGGCATGGCAGGAGTGTAACCGACGTCTGAGGTTGGGACGCCCATGAGGCGCAGTTACGTTGTCCCGAAGATGTGAGTGGTGATATAGGAGGATGTAGTGCCAGGGGGGCCCTTAAACCAAAATTCTACTAACCTACCCAGACCATGGTCACCGTGGGTATCGTCCCCTCCAGGAAAAGTTCCCACGGTAGAGCCGGGAATCGAACCAGGGACCCCATGATTAGTAATCAGAGACTCTTGACCTCTAGACCACGAGGTTGGTCAAATCGAACAATTCTAACATGACAATAAATTAAGGGATATTTTACATTTTTGGTGCTTGATTTGGCTTTCTATGCCCCGGGTAAACCCTCAGTGACAACACACAACTAACATTTTTACACAAGACCTCAACGAAAATTGTGAGCAGCAGTAACGGGAAGTGAGTTATTTTAATAAACAACACAAACGGGTGGTCACAGAGTTCGTTTCCTTTCGCGTACAAAAGGTCGGACATATACACTGCTACTGGCCAACAGAATATATACTAACCACTATGAAAGCAGTCAAAAATTGTCGTTAAACAAAAAAATGTTTTTCCCCTCATATGTTCAGGAAATCTGCACAGTCTATTCAATAAACCACACCGTGTGGCGGTCTTCTAGCACACTGGCGGTTCGACGTATTGGCCGGCCAATACTACTGATATTACCGAAATTTGACAGATGCAATTCCGACACGAGACCGCGCGCCCAAACTGATACATTTGTTACAATCTGTACCCCGACTCCAGCTCGATTTTTCAAGTTAACCTCACGAAGGAGGTTGGTTCAGAGCTGCAGTGCGGAGGGACCGGGTTACGATCTCAAACACAACAGTAGCTGTCGTGACGTCACGTCACTTGCAAATGCCGCTGGCAAGTGTATCGAAATAAGACGAATGCCGCAGGTCACACGACATACAGTTCAAGTTGCCGGTACATCGAAAACGTCGAGCCACACAATTTTCGGATCCGTGTCGCTGCCGTGTATGACATATCGCGAGGTTCTTCCGCCTCTCTTGACCTCTACAAAGACACATAAAAGGACCTTCCGCTCTTGACCTCTACCAGGACAAACAAGTAGCTTCCTCTCTTGACCTCTACAAGGACACAAACAAGGAACTTCCTCTCTTGACCTCTACAAAGACAAACAAGTAGCTTCCTATATTGGCCTCTACAAAGACACAAACAAGTAGCTTCCTCTCTTTACCTCTACAAAGACACAAACAAGTAGCTTCCTCTCTCGACCTGTACAAAGACACAAACAAGTAGCATCCTCCCTTGACCTCTACAAAACCCCAAACAAGTGGCTTCCTCTCTTGACCTCTGCAAAGACACAAACAAGTAGCTTCCTCTCTTGACCTCTACAAAGACACAAACGAGTAGCTTCCTGTCTTGACCTCTACAAAGACACAAACAAGTAGCTTCCTCTCTTGACCTCTACAAAGACACAAACAAGTAGCTTCCTCTCTTGACCTCTACAAAGGCACAAACAAGTAGCTTCCTCTCTTGACCCCTACAAAGACACAAACAAGTAGCTTCCTCTCTTGACCTCTACAAAGACACAAACAAGCAGCTTCGTCTCTTGACCTCTACAAAGGCCCAAACAAGTAGCTCCCTCTCTTGACCTCTACAAAGGCCCAAACAAGTAGCTTCTTCTCTTGACTTCTACAAAGACACAAACAAGTAGCTTCCTCTCTTGACCTCTATAAAGACACAAACAAATAGCTTCCTCTCTTGACCTCTACAAAGACACAAACAAGTAGCTTCCCCCCTTGACCTGTACAAAGACCCAAACAAACAGCTTCCTCTCTTGACCTGTACAAAGACACAAACGAGTAGCTTCCTGTCTTGACCTCTACAAATACCCAAACAAGTAGCTTCCTCTCTTGACCTCTACAATGACACACAATTAGCTTCCTCCCTTTACCTCTACAAAGACACAAACAAGTAGCTTCCTCTCTTGACGTCTACAAAGACACAAACAAGTAGCTTCCTCTCTTGACCTCTATAAAGACACTAACAAGTAGCTTCCTCTCTTGACCTCTACAAAGACACAAACAATTAGCTTCCTCTCTTGACCTCTACAAAGACACAAACAGGTAGCTTCCTCTCTTGACCTCTAGAAAGACACAAACAAGTAGCCTCTTCTCTTGACTTCTACAAAGACACAAACAAGCAGCTTCCTCTCTTGACCTCTATAAAGACACAAACAAATAGCTTCCTCTCTTGACCTCTACAAAGACACAAACAAGTAGCTTCCTCTCTTGACCTCTATAAAGACACAAACAAATAGCTTCCTGTCTTGACCTCTACAAAGGCACAAACAAGTAGCTTCCTCTCTTGACCTCTACAATGACACACAATTAGCTTCCTCCCTTGACCTCTACTAAGACCCAAACAAGTAGCTTCCTCTCTTGACGCCTACAAAGACACAAACAAGTAGCTTCCTCTCTTGACCTCTACAAAGACACAAACAATTAGCATCCTCTCTTGACGTCTACAAAGACACAAACAAGTAGCTTCCTCTCTTGACCTCTATAAAGACACTAACAAGTAGCTTCCTCTCTTGACCTCTACAAAGACACAAACAAGTAGCTTCCTCTCTTGACCTGAACAAAGACCCAAACAAGTAGCTTTCTCTCTTGACCTCTACAAAGACACAAACAAGTAGCTTCCTCTCTTGACCTCTACAAAGACCCAAACAAGTAGCTTCCTCTCTTGACGTCTACAAAGACACAAACAAGTAGCTTCCACTCTTGTCCTCTACAAAATCCAAACAAGTAGCTTCCTCTCTTGACGTCTACAAAGACACAAAGAAGCACCCTCCATCAAGCAAGCCCTCTCCCCTGTCATCGCGGCATCTTTAACCTATTTCCTTCCCGCCGTTTGATCGCTGCAATAACAGCACCGCCTTTATAATGAATGGTACAGATCAGACAGGAACCCATTGCCCTGTTTTGGCTGCAGCGTCACTGGTTGGTGTATTGATCAATTTGATGGTTGGTTGGTTAGACGGGGTATGTCCTTTTTTATCTGTGATTCTTTGATTGTTTTGTTCGTCGTTCATGGAACGGAAATGCTTAAAGGATTGTAACCTTTCAATTAAAAACCCCATGACATATCAGAAGAAACGAAATTAAGAAGCTCAATCACAGCATCATCAATTACTGCAGTCACAGATATAAAGTGACCATTAACGTTTAGTCTTGTTTGGCTTGTTTTTTTCCTGGCGCTACAGCCCCCAGTTGGCCACGGCCTCCTCGCTGTCGAGGCTTCACGATCACACACAACGATGCGCGACAGTCGGTAAGACTCCTCTGGACGAGTGATCAGCTTGTCGCAGAGACCTCTACCTGACATCACACACAACAAACAGACATCCATGCGCTCAGTGGGATTCGAACCCACAATCTCAGCAGGCGAGCGGCCGCAGACCTATGCCTTACACCGCGAGGCCACTGGGACCGGCAGTCTTGGGTTACGTCACTGAGCAAACAAATGTAATATTTATAACAGTACAATATACATCAATCGGGTTAAAGTAGAGAGCGAATTTATTATTCGTGGGTACTTGCGCCCCTTTCTATGAGGTTGAAACGGGAGGGGCGTGATGGGGATCTTTCACCTGCACCTAGAGCCGAGGTTAAGAACGGCTGGATATATAGCTCAACCCCCGTGTATGCTGCCATGGCACGCATAGGAAGAATCCAAACTACTACGTTTCTACTCCACAACAGGTCATTTGTCGCGACACTTTACACGTACCGCGTAGCGTCCTTTGGCGTCACGATTCGGTCGTTACTTTCGGTACCACCACCTGAACAACCTACATTATGCCCACACAGTGCACGTATGACTATTGGAACAAACTGCGATTATTTCCTACACAACAAAGACACAAAATAAACAAAGAGAACTCGGTAAAACGCACCACAATTATTACTATTATGGGGGTGGTTCGGGGGGGGGGGGGGGCCAAAAATTTAGGGCCCTTGAATGTTCCGGGGATTTGTCCCCCCCCCTTTTGTTAAAAGGGGAGCAAAAAAGGGGTAAAGGCGGGGGGGAGGAGAAAAAAAAGGGGG
>Ga0123352_10007957_pt1 | contig 16451 bp, 9 predicted proteins | sample TergutLab28metaG_FD_89700 | JGI IMG/M metagenome (GOLD analysis project Ga0123352, IMG submission 89700) | Labiotermes labralis P1 segment gut microbial communities from Petit-Saut dam, French Guiana - Lab288 P1 | ecosystem: Host-associated > Arthropoda: Insects > Digestive system > Gut ... | reverse complement strand
CGCATAGGTGCTTCGTTTGAATATCATAATGCGCATAGGTGCTTTGCTTGAATATCATAATGCGCATATGTGCTTTGCTTGAATATCATAATACGCATAGGTGCTTTGCTTGAATATCATAACACGCATAGGTGCTTTGCTTGAATATCATAATACGCATAGGTGCTTTGCTTGAATATCATAATACGCATAGGTGCTTTGCTTGAATATCATAATACGCATAGGTGTTTTGCTTGATATATGGAGTGTTGTTATTTTTATACGCTTCTCCTTGTAAATATCAGAAGCTCTCTGATAGTGGCCTAACAGGCGCCGAAACATGTAGCTGACTGATTAGAGCTAATTAGGGGTTTCTTCCTAAAAGGATAACTTTTTGGTTTTTAATTGTGTAACTTAAAAGGTAAATTGTCCGTAGTTCGGATGACCTGCCTGCCGAGTATAAGCAAACTGCTGCACGAGGTAGCTCGCTGCTAGGTAAATGAACTTGGACGCAGAAGGCGTCGAGTCTGTTCTCTGCAAGCAGCGTGCTTTCACACACGCGTTAAATTGAAAAACAATATACAGAGCGGAAGCGTGTAGTATTTTGCACGTGTAGAAAAGATGCGCTTTGTTCGAGGGGTTATGATATTGTTTACCTCACGAAATACATCGTACCTTTTTTACGTTTTGTTGACCGTGCATCCTGGTACTGTCCTTGTAAATTACCAACTTAACGCACAGTTTTTCGTGTATGTTCATTGCTATTCTCTACATGTTTCGGGCACCCATGTGCCCATCATCAGGAGAATTATTGTATCAATTGTGGATGACCGTCTGGTATGCATACCAGACGGTCATCTACACAGAGTGACATAAACCAGGTGTGGCGTTAATACAATAATTTTCCTGATGATGGGCACGTGGCTGTCCGAAACATGTAGAGAATAGCAATGAACATACACGAAAAACTGTGCGTCAAGTTGGTTATAATTTTGAAATGTGCCATCCCCGTTTAGGGTAATTAAGGCCAATAACACAACAATGCATATCTAATTGATGTTTATTAGCAAATGATAAAAATTACATATTTCGGCTAACATTGGCCATCATCGGGGTTTTCATCCGAAAGATTTGTATGCTGTAAGAGTGTTTATATAAAGCATGCAGCCGCGTATCGATGTTACTTTATATAAACACTCTTACAGCATACAGGTCTTTCGGATGAAAAACCTGATGATGGCAAGTGCTAGCCGGAGCATGTAGTTTTTATCTTTTGCTAATAAACATCAATTAGATATACATTATTGTGTTATTGACTGTAATTACCCTACCTATTAATCAAGTTGGTTATTTACAAGGATACATCATGGCTTGTACCGCGGTGGCACAGTGGTTAAGGTGCTGTGCTACAAATCGGAAGGTCGCTGGTTCGAACCCAGCTAGTGTCAGTGGATTTTTCATTGACATAAAATCCTTCCGATTGAACTATGGCCCTGGAGTCGACTCAGGCTTTAACAGAAATGAGTACCAGGAACATTTCCTGGGGGTAAAGGCGGCCGTTGCGTAAGGCTGACAACCTTACCACCATCCTGTGCCGTTGTCATGAAATCTGGGAACCTTAACTTCCTGGAACCCTCTGGGCCACCAAGCCTGTAACGGGACTGCTTTACCTTACATCCTAGCTTGTAGGAAGTTCCTAAAAAATTCTGTTTGTAAAAAGACCAATAAATGCACCTGGATGTATTAATGAAATTTTATTTTATAGTAATCACCAACATGTTTCGGCAACTGTTGTGGCCATCTTCAGGGTCGTGAGAACAGTAATACAAATACAATTATAACATGTCGAAGTTACTCCACAGTTAAAAACGCGCAATTTTTGTTTAAACACCGGCCGAATAGAACACATCGCTTTGTGTCAGTCTGTCCTTTACTTTTATTAAAAATCTGATCTCACTTTTATTTCCGAGACTGCTGTCTCGACATTTAATGATGTTTCACTTTCCCATGTCATTCCTATAGAGCCCAGAATTATGTCTCACGGTTATGTAATTATAAATTTACAACACATTTTCCTGCGTCATCTTACCCACGGACACCTGAGTGGCTGCGTGACGTAGCACTAAGATACAGACAAGAAGGCATCAGTTTGGAGAGGAATATCTTCTCTATCATCTTCATCATTATCCTCGCCACCATTAATTACCTTCATGTTAAATAGCTAAGTGAGTTCAATTCGACGTGCTAATGTTGAGTCTATACAATTAAATAAAATCATAAACTTTGTCTCTCGCAAGTTACACGGATATTGAGCTCCCGGAAGATGGTGTGACTGCACCGAAACATGTCGGAGCTATTTTAATGTAAGTTTTAATCTTGTTTTAAGACAATAACTTGTGCATTCGTTGGTGAACTAAAACAATTTACTATCATGTATTAGTTTATGGTAGTATTGCTGAATCCAAATGAAAATTTTAAACTTCTGTACAAACAAAACTTAGCTATGCATTTGATCAGCAACTGCTGTGAATGCCTGAAGGATTATACTGTTTTTCACTCTTTGAGCTGATGGTTAGGCTGTAACAACTGCGATTGGGGTGGTAATGTATTCGATTCTTCCTCTCGATTTGTTTCAACTTGATGAAGTCACGAACCATTTCCATTTGCCTTCTTCTGGTATCAATACTCTGGTGGCATTTCTACATATAACATTCTGAAGGTTTAATAGTCACTCTGCAGCTGGCAATTGGTCTGTCCGTCTTGGCGTCAAGCCCACACCTCGCCTCCTACCCTCTTCCCTTCCGCCTGGGGCTCATGACCAGAACCTACTAAGTAATGGGTCTGATAGTGGCAGTTGTGGTCGCCTTGGGACGTCCTTCCCGAGGGGACGGGTCTGTCTTGTGTCCATTGTCTTGGTCATTGCCAATTAAATATGCATAAATATGATAGGACCCAGGTGATGAAATGCTACTTACAATGACACACATATATACAACACACACAAGGCCTCTGTGTCAGTCCAGGCTTTGTAAAACGGATTGTGCCATATCTCGTTCAGCTCTGGCTACGCGTAACTTTCGCTGCCACATTAATGGTCGTAAATATGACCGCCGCCAGGTTTATATTTTTGGAGTTGTGCTTCGCCTTGTCCAGCGGTGCGAAATTTTTCATTCCGATTTTGTCTGTCTGCTTACTTCGTACGTAATTTTGTGACGTTGTACGGAATTTGTAAAGCCACATGAAAATCGCTTGCCTCTGTTTGATGTGAAGAGTTAGTAGCTGTACGGAGAACCTGATTTTGTTGGCACTCGAATTTCAAAAGAGGAGTTTTATGGTCTGTAATCGTCATCAAATATTATTTGGGCGTTCAAATCTAGAAGAATGAGATGGGCGGGACATGTGGCACGTATGGAAGACAGGAGAGATGTGTACAGGGTTTTGATGGGGATACTGAGGTCAAGAGACCACTTGGTAGACCTAGGCGTTGATAAGGACAGGCGCTTCGGGCTCCAAAAATGCGGAGAAATTTCTTGACTAGCTGGAGACTTGTTCCGTTCAGGAAGCACTCTGCTCATTGGAGTTATTTATTTAGTTGATTAGTTAGTTCCTTAGTTAGTTAGCTAGTTAGTCTGCTGCAAATTCTTGGGTGGAGACAAGCATAGATCATTATAGACATAATACGTATTGGGTGATTTGTGGAGGGTTAATTTGATTTCAGCACATAATCGCTCACGCTGACTCGAATCAAGTTTCTGAAGGCCTTGATTGGGGTCGCATCTGTATGACTTTTGTTTTGTACAGAAATTTGGTACGTACCTCTCAGAGAACACATACTTCATGCTGTTTAGGGGAATAGCCGTTATTTATTGTGAGGATCAAAATATGTTGCTCATAACATGAAATAATTCAATACTGTCAGGCACGGAAACACGGAAGTTGGCTGCGTTGCACAATTGTGAAATGTTGCCAACGTGGTACATATAGCATAAACTGGTCTTCGAAGCGATGGGGGAACTGCCTTGTAAACTGTTCACAGATGGTGGACATCCATATTACGAATAAATAATTTTATTTTAGAAATGAAATGAGTGTATGGAGATCCATTCAACCTTGTGCTGGAAATTTACTGAAGCTGAATATTTTCTCTGGTGTTACGTGTCAATGCAATATCTTTCTTTGACGTTGCCTCCTTCGCAGAAAAACTAACACACCATGTGGGTTGTGGTCATCCGTGTAGAGGTACCTTCTGTTCTTTGAGGAGTCTTTCAGATGGTTCCATTTCTGATTAAAATATAACTGACTTGGTGGGTGCTAAATGAACGCTTACTTGCATGTCTGCGCGCATACAGAGCGTATCTGCCTGAATGTTTATCAGAGCATAAAATGTTCTAAGAAAACGTTGTGAAGAAACCTTAACCCTATATATATATATTTAATGTTTTGCTGACCGTGCATCTCGGTATATTTATCTAAGTAATTAACGAACTTGATGTACAAAATTTTTGTTTTACAATAAGTTTATTTCATGCCTCTACATGTTTCGAGCACATTTGCTCATCATCAGGAGGTCAAAATTGTATAGGTGGCCATCTCGTGCACGAGACGGCCACCTATAAGTGTGATGATATCAGAGGCTGTGTACTGCAATTTTGACATCCTGATGATAAGCACATGTGCTCGAAACATGTAGAGGCATGAAATAAACTTATTGTAAAACGAAAATTTTGTGCATCAAGTTGGTTAATTGCTGAGATAAATTAACCCTATTTGTTAAATCGGTAAAAGTTTCTGTAAATTTTATGGATATCGACATAATTCAAACAGAATTGTTGTGTTTTTCTTCCTTTTTTTAACAGAGATATTTAAAAATTAAATGAACAAGGATTCACATTTGCCCTGTAGTATTTCCCCTGTTCAGCTGTTTTTAATTTAGTGCTTATAAACTTTTCTTTCATATCAATCATATTATTTCTACAGTGCCGTCAGCTGCAGTGTAATAGAAAAGCAATCGATAATATCCCAAATATAGGACCTTGAATGTGACCCTGCATGATATTCGGATAATTGATCGCTTGTGAATTCATTCTTTATTTCTCTGCGGTCAAGGACACCACGCTTGTTGCGTCACAGAGCATAATCATGAGAGCGAAGCTGCATTTACTGTTGGCGGCTAACCTAACACAGCTCATTCATCAACTGAGGTAATTTATAGCTCCTTTCCTCTGTCACTATAGCTGGTGTTTAATGCGCGAAGTGTCAGGTGTCGGTTACTGATGGTCATCCGTAAAAGAATGGCATAACTGCGTACAGCAGAGTCTTGCTTGAGAAGCTAATAGTGTCTCAGCTAATCAGGGGGTTTGCCTGAATTTTGTGGAATAAAAAGGTTAATTCTCCGTTCCTTAAACGCTGAGGAATGTACCATTATATTAATGTAGTCGGTCAGTATACAACAATCCAGTAAGACAATAATACGTATTTATACCTATTTGTGCAATCGGACCAACATATTGCGATTTCCCAGATCATCGTCAGGGATTCACAGTAACTGCACTATGAATGAAGTCCTTAAATTTGAATTATATCGATCTGAAAAATCTAAAGCTGAAATACACAGTCTTATTTTTTTAATTTTAGTCAGACAATGTTTCCTTTTTTAAAATAATTCCGTTCGTCGGCAGTATTGCCTTCTATGTACTTTCGCTATCCAATATTTTTGTACATTCTGTACACGATATAGCGCCAGACACAACACTTAACAAGACTAAAAGTGTGTGTTCTGGTATGTATGTGTACTTGTATACACACTGACATATGTCTGCAAGTGTGCATATATGTGTGTGTATATGTGTAAGTATGTACGTACGTATGTATGTATGTATGCATGAATGTGTGGGTGTATGTATACACATATATGTGTACGTGTATTATGTGTTTACAGACCAACACACACACACACACACGTGCCGTACTTTATCAGGATCTGGATACTGTATTGTTCTTAAAACAATCTGATAAGGAAGGGGGATGTTTTTCCGATGAGACAGTAACGAGTTGCCCCAACTTCTATGGGAACTTCGGTGATAGTACAGAACACTAACCGCTGATTTTAAAAAATAAGTCTAGCAAACAATTTTTTTTAACTCGCGCAACTCTGTTAAAGTGTAGTTGAACACTTTCTATTGGAAGTTGCGATTTAGCTTATCGGGAGTTCCTTGTCTCCTCGTAAGATCTATAAATTTATTTCACTCTTCCATCTTATTTTATGAAATATCTGGACTACAGTTTTTATACACATATTAAGACAATAAATTTTGCATTTACATTCAGGTACTGAAACGATCGCGCGTGACAGATTATTCATAAAAACAGAAGGGCATTCAGATTTTGAATTTTAGATGTCTGTCTTACGCGATCACCTATGACAATAATTTTTCCATTCATACGTAATAATTATGGAACTACGACCGTAAAAATTTCAGAACAACTCGAATTTTATACAAAAGTGAAGCAAAAATGGCCAACAACATTACCACTTTCGTAATTGGTACCTGAGATTAATGTTCTTATAGTTATTTTAGATTTATGTATTTATTAATTTACTTAAAGATATTTTTAGTAGTTCAGAATAGGCCTGTAGGCTGCAGTTTCGAATGACATAGGATTGTAAGTAAAAGTAAATTAGAAAGAATTTAGAAGGGAAATGTAATCTAATTTTAGGTACTATCCGGAATTTGTGTAGAAATGCTCGGTAAAGCCACGGACAACTAAAGAACATCTATTGTCCGGGTTCTGTCGAGTAAAATTCCTCATTTGGTAGAGAGACTACAGTGGTGTGGGTGACGGTTACATGACCTATACTTCAAGAAAAATGAAGAAACGCAATCTTTCATCTTCGAAGACAGAAACTCAACCACCTCATTCACGACTAACTAGCAGCAACAGGTCAGAATATTATGAAAAAACGGTTCATTAAACGGCTGTATTAGGATGTTATTTAAAATACGGAGTTTATTTGTCTTTTTTTCTGACACGCAAAACAGATTAAATATGCAAATTCTAGATTTTTAAGGCAAATGAAATCGACTGATATTTTCGGAAATTCAGTTTAACAAGTTTATACATGATTATGGACCGCCAATAAGAATTTAGTGTATCCAGTTCGGATTAATTCTTAATAAGGCTATTTCTGCAAACTAAGGAGTGATGGGGTAATTAGGTACAAGATTTACGCAGTGAACGATGACGTAGAACTTTCAATAGTTTAACGCCTGAAGGAAGTGCTGTGGGCTCCTATCTCTCTCCACAAAGTTTTCGGAGGAAGAAGGCCCGTGGATAAGCCTGGAGGAAGATGGGAGATGGAGCGATGCTGCAGGACTGGAAGACCGCAGCAACGCACAGGGAAGGTAGGAGGAAGGAATTTGGGGAGGACACGCGCCATAAAGGAATGGAATTCTCATTTCTTTCGGTAAATCTGTAAAGTTAAGTTCAACGCAATTAATTGATTAGTCAATCGTTTTTTTACGTCCTAGTTTTTCTGACCAAGTTATGTGATTTCTGGGCCTCTTGGTAAAAAGCAATTTTCCACTTCCGGTACTGGGTAGACATACATTTATAGGACTTTATAAAATGTAGGTTTTCTTTTCGTATTTTCGTAAAAGCATGTGCAGATTTTTGTGGGCAAAAACAGTCAGATGATTTAACAAATATTACGCTTTTCATTGCGTATTTGAATTTTTATCCATCACTGTTGGGCCTTAAGCCCTCGCAATCTGCTTATTCTTTTACGACGTGAGGCTAAAACCAAAAATTAATAATAACAGGCTTAAAAAATACAGTGAGAATAAACTGGGTGAGCTGATTTAGGAACTAGCCTATGTCAGTAAGCGCTATCCGCAATTCTTACCACATTTGGCATAAAAATGTGCACACAATGTTAGTCGCATATTCATGAGTATGAATATTGCCCGCGGATCTTCCGAGAAATTTATTTTACGGTGTGACGATAAATTTTATTGGAGATTATGGATATTGGTCATACAAGATGTTTCGTTATTTCGCTGAAAGGCTAGAAACGCTATGTATCTGCATTATGGTCATGATCATAGTACTGACTGGGAAAACAAACATATTAATTCACGTGGAAGGAAGATATTTCAAGGCAGTAAACTCTAATTATTTCTCCAGAAGACATTTGCGTCCAACAAAACCAATCCTTCGATCTCCACAGTTGTTTTGTCCTTTGTGATATTTTCCGTTTAGGAGCACAGCCTTGAATGTCGTTGCTGCTTAATTTTTAATATAAACCGATAAAACAATGAAACATTCTACGGATAATTCTTTCCGCATTTTTACCATATATGAACTTCGTCTTGTTTCCTGAAAAGGAAGTGCGGAGATCTTTCACAATCTCTGTCTGTAGATCTTACTTACATAATTCATTCTTTCAGACTGTAAAAAGCGAATTACAAAAAAAGAACTGCGTTTGATGTCGTTTACAGGAGTAGTATATGGAAGACGAATTTGACGTTCAGGTGACCGTGCATCGTGATAAATTCATACAATAAAACCAACTAGATGAACTAATTTCTCAGATTCATTTTTGGATAAAACTCTACACTTTTCGGACAGTTCCTCTGTCCATCATCAGGAGTTTTTCACTGTACACGCAGCAATGGTACATGTCATAGAGATTTGCTGACAGCTTGCGAGCAGGATTAGGACGGAACCAGTTCCGTACTATAGAGTTTTATTCCAAAAAATAAATTTGAAAAATTAGTGCATCTAGTTGGTTTTATTATAAGAATGGAAGACGAATTACACAAAAGTTTAAAGGAATATAAATGGTGTACCGTATAAGAGGCAACCCACAGATCAGACATGGAAAAGTACTCCAACAAGTACACACGGAGCTGCACCGCCGCTGTAATGGACTGTTCCAACACTGGCGGTGTGTTGCAGCACAAGTTCACCGCCCTGCTTCAGTTTGTTTGGCTACCGGTTGCGCGGTATTTTCGTAATCGACAGCATGTTTTCTTTCACAAGAAGGGGTTTATGTGTTGGGCATTTTGTTTTTTGTTACGAAACATGGTTTCACTTTAGTAGATATATTATTGGTCAAAATAGTAGAATATGGAGTGCTGAAAACCCACATGCACTGCATGAAATCCTCTGATTTTGTCAAAATCGGTTTTGAGTACCTTTTGTCTCGTAAATGAATTGTGGATCCAAAGTTATTTGAGGAGAATGGGGCAGAGGTTGCGTTTTCAGCATCGGCTCTAATTACACACCGTTTGTGACATTCTTGGCCTCTTCGAAAAATAAAATAAATAGTTAACATTATTGGGTTGCATTTTGCACGATACATCTTATGTTACAAAATACGCATGTGTTAGGTAGTGCTACTGTGGTCGGTAATTTAAAGATTATTGAGGGACATTTGCTATACCTTGAATTTTGTTGTATTACTTTTGTAACATTTTAACGCGAGGTGTTCAAGACAAGGCGAATGTCATTAAATCGATACTGAAGGTACATGTGACAGTGCGTGTTATGTGGTACTCGTCATTGTAAATATTTAATTACTGTTCTGTTTGTAGTTTGAGGAATCTGCCAGTAACTCCGTCAATGTATGTATATCGGTTTCAAAACGTCGTTGTACGTAGTCCAACATCTAGACTCCATTGCTTTCTGTCTTCCCACTGGCCTTCATTTAGGTTTCTTTCGTTCATGGCCTTCCTTATACCTTCCATCCAGTTTTTCTTCGTTCTTTCTCGTGCTCTGTTCTGTTTCGGCATCCACTTCAATGCTATTTTGGGTAATCTTCCTTCTGCCATTCTTTGAACATGGCCGTACCATGTAAGCTGATTCTGTTCAGTTTCTTTTATAATTGTTTCCCCTAATCCAATTTGTTGTCTTATAGTTACATTTCTAATTCTTTCTTTTCTTTTCTTGATAACTCTATCTACGGGCTTAAAATGTAGAATAACGGAGTGGCAGTGAAGAGGAAAGTATATGTAAGAAGGCAGTAGCAGCTTCATTTAAAGTACAACCTCGGCATTTTACAAGAAGAACTGAGGAAGAAAAGGAAAAAAAATTGTTCTGGGTAATCAATATCCTGGACGAAACTCGATCCGTTCATGTCTTAAGTAGCTCGATTCATCTTTTATCGTTCATTGCTATACAATGCTATATAGCATGCCTGTTCGTTGAATAAAACCCCTTGACGTGTTAGCCTACTGAGAAAATTGTAACGAATTCGGACAATAATTAACATACAAATTAAAATTACAGAATTACAGGTAACCTCGGACAAAATACCTGGAACTGTGTCTGTCGTTGTAACAGCCCTAACTGGCTACTTCCGACAAATGCAAGAACGATAATAATTATTTTGTTATAAGTCCCACATTTTGAATAGGTATGGTACATCGCTACTGTAACGCACATGAAATGACATTCGGCCACGAAGGTCACCGGATTTGACACACTATTCTTTTGTTAGGATTATATAAACAGTATAGTTAATTAAAGGAGGAAGTTGGAGGACATGTAGACGGTGTATATTCAGAGCTTTCAAGCGTTTGTTTGCGCATCAATATCATCTTCGCCGACAAAAAAGAGAAAGCAACATAATTATGTCTTGGTGGTAATTTTCCAGGAATCTAAATCATGTACGTAAATTTCTTGCAAAAATTTTACCAACACTGTGTTAATTCCTACGTTTGTACGAGTATGTCTGTATGCCTATTCATCTTTCGCAGGTGTATGTAGGTCCATATATATATACACACATATTTCCCCCCATGGTGCAGGAACCCCTAATGAGCCAGGGCCTTCTCATTATCAAGGCTTTACGATCACGCTCAGACACACCACACTTGGCAGGACTCCTCTGGACGAGTGATCAGCCAGACTCAAAGACCTCTACCTGGCAACACACAACACTCACAACAGACAGACATTAATGTCCCCGGCCGGATTCGAATCCACAATTCCAGCAAGCGAGCGGCCGCAAACCCACGCCTTAGACTGCGCGGTCACTGGGATCGGCATGTGTGTATGCATATGTTTATTATATATATATATATATATAATTGCATGAGATCATGGATATTGATTCTACTTGTAGATAATTTACCGGCCAGACATGTTACGTTCTGTAAATATTATTGATAATGTTGGTACAGTGAATAATTACGTAGGCCTGCATCAGGTACGTCTAGACTTCACACAAAGTTTAGCACAGAAATACTGTGCGAAACATCTGTTTCGTTTTAAATATCAAGAAAATTCTTTATGTTAATATAAGTGCAAAAATACATTTGGTAAGTCAGGGATATATTGAAGGTTATTAGTAAAGTCAATCTTAAAGATAGGCAGTGTCAAGTTGTTGACTGGATTCATATAGCTCAGGATAGAGTCAAAATAGTAAAAGAACCAGAATGGCCCCGGGACCTACCCGCGGATAAAGTGACCAAGTTGCGAAGCTGACCACTCATCTCCATCTAGTGCCGAAGCTAAAAACGATTGGAGCTAGAAATCCACTCCCCGATATTATATTTTCCTGGCCTGCGTAGGGACAGCTTTATTTTATCTGGCATTGAGCACTCGGGTTTCAGCAAACGTGAGAAATTTCTTGTCTGAGTATGGGACTATTACCCTATCCAGAAGGACTGAGATTCCTGTAATTACGATGTGTTTGCAAGAAGAGCGCAGTAAAGGTCCTTTAACCAAAGGATGACCTGCAGTAAACGAAGCTTCATCTCTATTGTAGTCCATTCTACCTTTGGCGTTACCGGGAGGAAAATTTAAAAACTATAAAGGTTGGAACTGGACGGAAATCATCGGGTATTGAACTGTGGATGGTGTTAATTTGTTAGGACAAGAAACAGCAAGTCTAACATACGCTAGCGAGAAGAGAGGACGCTTTCGCTAATATTATACAAGAGTGGAGTTGTGACCACTCAAGGTTGACCTTCTTGGTATGAAGTCTAACTTGCTTCAGTAAATGTTGGTAGATCTAGTGTTTAAGAATGCCCATCGAATGTAATATCCGAAGTATCATTCGAAGTGCCACCTTCGTTTTCGTAGCTTGGTGGCTGTCCTCCATCTTCTACATTAAGGATTTGACAGTAGTGGTGGTACTGTGAGAATATGCTTGCACTGGATGGTTTTAATATACATTGCAATATCCACTATGTCTCTCGGAATCAGCGTATTGATCAAGGCGATGGCCATAAGAAGAGAGAGAGAGAGATCGAAGGTTGACTTAACAGAAATTTAGAACAAGAACAGGGGTAGAAGTAGATTCTCCAGTCGTAATGTACATATTTCCAGGTATTTTAGGTCCGTTGGCTGCACTGTACTTATAATTGCTGTTCCTACCTGAGTGAAGTCTGCCCCAATGAAGGCTTGCTCCATGCCAATCCATATGGTTATAGGTATCAGCAGCTGTTGGTTGGGTTTCCTCAGATGCGATGCTGTTGCTGCTAATAACTGTAAGCCAGTGAGATCACCGCTCTCGCCTTTTTGTTGCTTCTCACCATATCTGAACAGAAATAAAATACGCGTTACTTACATATGTAACAGACCAGTTTGCAGTGAACATTCAATTCTGAGATGCTGTGACGTGTCGACTGGGAAATGTTTACAAGTAAATTTAAGTGTTCAAGTTGTAACTACTGGTCTTTCGTAACTACTGGTCTCTCAGCATATGACGCTGCATAAGTTTGGCGTAATAGCCAAACGAGGCTAGGTCGGCTCGCTTTTCAAGCACGTTCGCAGCATCATAATTTGAAATACCCATAGTTTCTAGTAAATAGTTAATTTAAATTTACCTTTATTCAATAGACACACATACAGACATTTTGTTCGATGGTTTATTTAATTTATTTGCTTATGGTGTAAAATATCAACGGTGTAAACATGAAATTTAGGTTACTCATTTTATAATTTGTGCTGCTCTTGTATCCTGTGAAACTTGGTACCATTCCGTAAAGGTGAGTGGATAGACAGTTTGAAATCGTTCATTCTCTAACGCGCAGTGATCTTACTCAATGCAAAATCATACCATCATATGACGTCATGACGGCGTGATTACTGAATGGCAGAGAAAAGGATGCTCCATTAGAGAATGTATGGACCTAAGATAGGAGGAGAAAGATGAGGGTGAAGATAACCACCCAGATGAACTGGAAGTAACTGAATTGGTGGGCTGGAAACTGTTATCGTGTATACACGCAGATGTGTTTTGTCTGGTCGTTTGCCACTGAAGTCGGAAGAGGCAAGCTTTTGAAATTTCCTTCACGAAACGGATTTCTTGTTTCTCTGTGTTCTCCTTTACTTGTTTCTTTTGTTTTTTCTTTCCCTACCTCATCCATATCCATTTAATATAATAATAATAATAATAATAATAATTTATGAGTTCATTTTCAAAGTATGTTCCTTTGGATATGCCTAACAACACCAAGATTTTACGAGTGCACATCCCCTGTTTTGCTGGTGTTAATAGTTCATCTGTACTAGTTATTATGATTTGAGAGGTTCTCGTCTCATCCATGTTGTTTAAAGCACTTCAATCGTACATACAGTTTTATCCTTGCATGTTCCAACCTCATTTCTACTTCTTAGTCTGGCTTTCCCGTTTACAATTATTCTTGTATGCTAGGGTACCTAAGTTTCTCTGTTCAGGCATTTTTTGACGGTATCTTACTGATACATATTTCCTCGTTCATTTGCTCTTCAGGAATTCCTCTCTCCAAATCTTGTGTTGCTGGATATTTCACAATAGGTGGGATTCGCTCTCCTCCCCCGCGCATAAAAGGCATCCGCCCCTCTCCTTACCTCCCCCGCCACGCTTCTTTTATTTTCCAAATTCCCAGCCCGAACCACGCTGTGCCACTTCTTTATCACACTCCACAAAACATTTTACACGTGCATTTATCCTTTCTCTAATACGCGGTATATTTTCTGTCCATCTCACCTCATTTATTTGAACGCCTTAGAACTGATCCCTTGGGAATAAGTGTCGCAGTTTCAAAGCCATATTATTACAGTAACTTCTAGGTATTTAACATGAGAGCTGAAGTCACGTGACAAAGAGAGCATGTTGTGTTCCGTACAGACAGAGCATGACGTTGATGGTCCTGCGAAGTCGCAACTTACGTGTTTGTCAAGTGTACCTTTATGATTACAGTAATTACTGTTCTTGGGTTCTACGTGAGCCTCTGCTGATGTACCTCGGAGATACATGCAAGGCCAGAGTTGAGACATTTCCTTACAGCATAAGTTCAGCTTTGTTCTACACTATAATTGTGACAAAAATGAATTCAGTCCTTCATAGTTGCGACAGTGTTACATAACAATCGCGCAGTTCTCACGACTGAAACATGTTATACCGTCTTGTTTTTTTTTTTAACATGGATACCTCGGATAGGTTGATTTTTTTTTTACTAGTCGAGTCATTCGAATTTTGCAAGGACAACAGACGGAGCTGTAAATTGTTTTCCTGGAACAAAGAATGCAATTTCCGAAATACAGTAACCGGTGTGTTTTTCAGAACTTCACCTCTCGTCTTATTACAGGCCTGCGGTTTTAACGTGGCCGGATCTAAATACGATGCGCAGAAGACCAAAACCTGTGGTGACGTGTTAATGGCTCGCAGGCTTATATCTGCTTTAGCGCAGCCCAGCCGCCAGCTTGTAGCAGCTTCTCTGTATCACGACGGACACTACCTTCTGCCGCTTCTTACTTTAAGTGTAGCGTGACCTGAAGTTTGGCCGAATTTGTCCGGGAGTTGTCAGTTTTGAATCTTAGCCAGGACACTGATTATTCTGATTGAGGTTTTACGTGGCTTTCTCAGGCCTTCCAGCCATACGTGTTTGCTCACGGCCGCTTTCTTCCACATCCTGTCCAATTAGTTAAGCTCTCCCTTACTGAGATATATAATCTTAGGTACTGACATCGTCATTAACTACTCTTTAAATAATAAATTATAAATAATGTAACTCCTCGCACAACGCGGTTTTCTTCCAGCGCAGTTGTGAGTATACTCAGTTGAAAAAAATAAAATATGTGAGGGAAAAATTTGCCGATCTCTGAAGTGTTTAAATACACAAGGATACACGACGGCAACTATTAGTTACCCAAACACCGGTAAACCTGGCAATATCAACAACCACCCAAATACTGTGTAAAGCTTTACTTCCAAAAATATGTGTATTGAAACCGTTGGGGGGGGGGGGGTCCGTACGCGTCCGTATTAACATACGCTTTTTTTCCCCCACAAGGAGTTGGTTCAGCGCGGTTTTGCGCAATACGCCATTATCCATCCCCCTCCTCCCCAACCGCTGCATTTGTTGCGGGATCACTGTGCAGGGAACAAATTTTCAATGTAGACTCACACGAAAATTTAAGTTCTTCAGTTCAAATGTACAGTCAGTTTTAATGAAATTACATTATTAATTAAGGTGACCAAACTGAGTGGTTGTGAACGTTTATGCGAGCCGTCCTACTATAAACGTGCTATGATGATTTGGTCTTACCTGGACAATGGATCCACGAACATTGCAATTATTCCAACTGCGACGACAATACAGCACAAGTAAATACTGCTAATTTCATAGATTTCCACATCTGGGGGTCGCTCTAAGTTCTCGTTTCCAGCGGTCGAGACCATACAGAAATTGGCCCCACACGTTTCCAAGTATTCTTCAGACTGGTTTGCGTTTGTTTGGCCTCCTCCTCCTCCATGCCCTTCGCCAGATGACAGTACTGTGGGATTGGGAGAAATAAATATATGTCAATTCTAAATGTTTCCATATATTACTATAAAGTGCAAAGGATGTAACTCTCACCAACGTAGCACTGAGAATGTGGAGGCATACGTAGTTAGTAAATTTATTCTTATTTCAAAAATTCCAACTATAGCCCCTCTAACAGGGCCTGACCAACTAGGACATGATGCAGTATTCATGCAGGCCTGTATTAACAATACGCACTTTTATATTAATAATAAAATTGTGTTATTTAATGCAGAGAAAGCAATTTAAAATATACAAAATCTAATACTTTGATGGAAATTGACCTTTGATATCCCAGTTTTACATGTATTTACTGCCTATATTTATGAGAATTTTATTAGCGTTCACACTTTCACACTACCAATTTTTCGTTTACATTCGTGGTGCCGTGCATCGTAATTCTAGGTTGAAGAAATCCAACGAGATACAACAGTATACAGATATTTATTTACTGCTAAATTACTCTACATGTTTCGGGCGTCCATCGCGCCCATCATCAGGTTACATAAAACTCTAGTTGCAGCTTGCTCCCCAGATAGTATGATCCGTACCAGAAGCTGTAACTAGAGTTTTATGTACTCCTGATGATGGGCGCGATGGACGCCCGAAATATGTAGAGTAATTTAGCAGTAAATAAATATCTGCATACTGTTGCATCTCGTTGGATTTCTT
>Ga0123352_10007953_pt1 | contig 16455 bp, 11 predicted proteins | sample TergutLab28metaG_FD_89700 | JGI IMG/M metagenome (GOLD analysis project Ga0123352, IMG submission 89700) | Labiotermes labralis P1 segment gut microbial communities from Petit-Saut dam, French Guiana - Lab288 P1 | ecosystem: Host-associated > Arthropoda: Insects > Digestive system > Gut ... | reverse complement strand
TACCCATTGCGAATTCCAGACCATAAATTAAGGAAGGTCTGCAGATATTATAGTACTTTTCTCGCTTCCTCCACTCCAAATTCCAAGATTTCTGTATGACACACACAGAATCATAAAGTTTCTAGATGTATAATATTATAATTTGTTTCATACTTTGTCCTTTTCAGGTCTGAATATTTTTCAGAGCTTTTGTGATGTATTCCATGAATGTAAGAGACCCTGTTTCACACCTAGTCAAAAAAGAAACTGACAGTGTTATTTATTATTTTGCATATACTATTTTCAATTTTGTACAGTGAGATGTGACACCATGTAGATCAGAAGGTGGGCTGACATCATGCAGAGAAGCATACTGTCTCATTAGTGTTGGTACCTACACATTGTGACATCCCAGAAGAATATAAATATTATTTTCTCCAATATGACTTCAAATATCAACTTTGCAATTTGTACTGCTGGAATTGTGGGCCAGGATAGTGTAGTTGTTATAGTGATCACAATGGGTTGAACGGTCCAGAGATCAAATCTCATTTGGGGGTGAGATTTTCCACACCCAACCAAACCAGCCCTGGGGCCCACACAGTCACCTGTGCAATGGGTATCATGTCTCAGGGGAGTAAAGTGCCTGGGGCATGTCTTTAATTACCCACCCATATCTAGTGCTGAGGTTAAAGGAAGAGTAGAGATATACCTCAAACCCCCCCCCTCTGGTTCTTCCTGGTTTAGGGTTAACTTACCACTGGAATTAAGGTGCAGGAAGTCTGGGACATGAAGATGTTCTGCTTTAAAGATAACATTTATAATGTTCTTGATTTTAAGCTTTCACCGTGTCCTGTATGTAATATGTTTTCTTTTGGGTAATTCCCCGGCATCACAATGCTAATAGCCGACGTTTTGGAACCCTCTATCAGTTCCATCTTCATAGGCAGGTGGATGAAGTATCCACCTGCCTATGAAGATGGAACTGATAGAGGATTCCGAAACTTCGGCTATTAGCATTGTGACGCCAGGGAATTACCCAAAAGAAAATACATTTATAATGTTCATATGTAGGGCTGTATGAACTTCAGTAATTTGAAACCATACACAATTGAGTGTATGTTACCCTGTATGGTGATGTACATGAATGTTTTCTTTCAGTTAATCTTTTCTTAAATTGAATATTTTAAACTCGTCAGAATTGATTGACGTGTACTTTGCATGAAGATGAATGGCTTACTCACAAAAGAAGTTTGTTAATTTACAAATTTAATTAACTTTAATGCTGGGAGTTTTGGGTCACACTGAAGTCTAAGATTGCACTTTAAAGTACCATAGCCAATTGGAATTAGAATGTCAATTGAAGGTAGACATTAATATGTGAGACTCTCTTTTTACTTACTGAACATGAAAGTCATTCAGACACAGTTTGTACAACATGATATAGAAGTTTTAATTATGCACATTTGTTCATTATGAGTGTTTCTCTCTCTCCAGAAACCAACAGATGCGTGTAAATCAACTCTGTGCTTTTGTTCATAATTACATTAAGACAGAGTTGAAGTTGTTTGCACTTATCTCTTAATAGCTACACATATAATAAATATTACAGAGCCAGGAGCATCCAGAGCATGAAGGTTACCATTCAGCTTATCTAGTGTCAAAGTTGCTCCAAATGTCTTGGTATAGGCCTGGATAAGAGAGTGATATTATCCTTTAGGGAATGTTTTATTACATGTACATTACATAGGCTTACAAATCAGCATATTATAAAACGCGGTTACATTGCTATACAGTATATATAATGTTACATATTATTACATTCTGAAAGTTTAGAATGAGATCTTGTAATATAAGATTAACACATGTGTTTCACTCAAGGTAGTCCATATATTTATTAATTCCAAAATGCTCATCCAAAGTTTTCTCATCTATAGAAAATTTGTTCTTGCAAAATGACACAATGAGCATTAAATTTGAAACCCACCTATTTGCTGCTTCTTTTGCAATCTGAAAAAGAAATACACAATTTAAAATACAAATGCAGTGAAATGAGAGTGAATATAAACCCAAAATGCAACAGACTCAGTGCAAACATATGATTCATCTTATTTTACTGTGAGAAACAGCAAGTGTTTATCTGGACCATGGTAAATTTTTTATATGTGTAATAGCTCATTCTGTAAACTAACTAAGATGCAGGCTGGACAACAGAGGAATTGTGGTGCATACCAGCAAGGGCATAAAGCTAGCCACTCACCTCCATCTAGTGCAAACATTAAGTATGATCATTGCTATATACCTGCATTCACTGATATGCCTTCACAGCATGATGCTTTATTCTACACAATAACTTTACCCTTTACCTTTCAGCATGCGACTTCATGGTGCTGTATGCGTTTAACAGGGATTACAGCTCATGAAATGGAAAAATTTCAAAGAGGCAGTTTTAGTCATTTAAGAACAATACTCAAATTTAGAGGGAGCAGTACAAAAAACCTTGAAGGAACTGTAATAGGCATTAATTAAAACAAAGGTTCTTAGAGTTTTGCAGAAACATACTCACTGCATGATTATCTGTAACTGTCACTGTATTTGGTAACTCTGTGCCATGGCATCAGTGGTTAGTCACTGGCCTCTCACTCTGGAGGCCCGGGTTTGATCCCAGGCCAGTCCATGTGTGACTGTGGTAGTTGATGGGACACTGGGACAACACTTTTTTTAAAGAGTACTTTCATTTTCCGCAATGGTGGTTTTCCTCAGTCCTTCCAAGCAACCACCAACATAGTTCCTCAAAGTAGGCCTTGACTGTGTGCTTCAACACCCTTTCCATTTTATTGTTCGCTTATGATCCTATCATCTGACGATATATAATCAGAGCTATTGAAAGTATCATTACATGCACCAAGAGCTAAGATAAATGGGTCATTGAATACAGCAATAAATGACATCTTAAGGACTACATTTCAAACCTCGGATTCTTTTTTCATTTTCTCCCATGTTTCATGAGTCTTTATTTCTTTTAGCAAGGCCTCTTCTTCTGCCTTTAATTGGGCCACGTTCTTTAAAACATCTTCACGTTCTCTTGTAGGTTCTCGTCCATTTTTCGTAGCTTTAACATTTTCCTGTGATATTTTCAGTTTCTTGTTCACATCATTCAATTTGTCTGTTATATTCTCCAGTTGCTTCATTTTGGTATGCTTAGCTTTGCTGAAGGAAAGAAAATGCATATAATTTTGTATGTAGAGAACAAAACAGTTCAGTTTAGTGTGTACAGTATTCTTCAAAACAAGCACTTTGCAAGTTTTAAGCATATAAATACAGCGTGTTTTGAGGAAAATACTCATAATAGTCGGTCTTCAAAAGCCACAATATCAACAACAGAGTATGTATAGTAGGGTCTCGTTTTACGACAGGGTTACGTTCTCAAATATTTGGTTGTAAATTGAATCATCATAAAACGAGTACTATTTAAATGGTTTAAGTTGAGATAGGTTCATGGGCCAAATGAATCAGTCAAATAATTTCATAAGTTACAATATTTCTTCACATTATGACATACAGTTTTAATTTAATGATTTAGGTATATAGAAAAAACACAGATAATTGAAAAAAATATCCATCAAATCACTTTTAATTTTGTTGAAGAAGGTCCAGGCCACGGTTCAGAAAACATCAAGAAAGAATGTAACGTCAACTGTTTTTATTTTTTCTTCTTTTCTGTCTCTTTGATGGACGTCATGGGTGGAAAAATCACAATCAACTTAAAAGAGCTGCACTAAAATAGAAAAAAAAGAAACACATGCACACCGGAAAAGAGCTAGAAGTGCTTTCAGTAGAGAAAGAACACTTAAGTTGCGACAGTGTTGCACCACAAGTCAGGAGTGCTTTTTCCGACTCGACAAGGGTCATAAAAGTGAGTCGTTGTAAAACGAACCATTGTAAAATGCGACCCTACTCTACTTTTATGTTCATACCATGCATATTGAATAATAAATTATTATATACCAACATATGCACAAATAAATACCATAAATTTCTATTGGTGGAAGAAATGTACAAATATGGGATTGGAGATTCAGGAAACGACAATATATTCAATGCTATTTGCAGATGACCAATTACTAATTGCACAAGATTATGAGGATTTAGAATACATGACAAGGAAACTAATAAATGAATATGAATTGTGCGGCTTAAAACTAAATGTTAAAAAAAACTAAATATGTGACCATAGGAGACACATCAAGAGATTTACAACTAGAAGACGGGAAGGGGATAATAAGTCATGTAAATGAATATACTTATTTGGGGATAAGAATAACCAAAGATGGAAATCACAAGCCAGAAATTAATGATAGAATTAATACAGACTGAGCAGCTATAACAAAGCTCAACAGCATTTTGTGGGACCATGATGTGACCCCCAAAACAAAGACTCATATTTATCATGCAGTAGTTAAAAGTACAATTACATATGCAGCAGAAACGTGGTGTTTAAAAACAAAAACGGTAGCAAAACTAAATTCTACAGAAATGGGCTTTTGGCGGCGCTCAGCTCGAATTTCCAGGAAGGACAAAATTAGGAATACTATTATTAAACAAAAAATGAATGTAGTAAGGTCTCTTTTAGACGATATTAAAACCAAACAACTTCAATAGTTTGGACATGTTCAAAAAATGGAAGAGGGGAGACTGCCAAAAGAAGTTATGAAATGGCGTTCCCCAGGAAGAAGAAAACGAAGTACACCTAAACTTACCTGGGCAGAAGGGATTAGAGGACTGATGGGAGAAAAGGGATTAATGGAAGAAGACTGGAATGACAGGAGCAACTGGAGGAAGAAGATAATATAATTGTTAAATGGGTGCAGGAAGGTGTGGAAACATTGTACAACCTGCTAATAAAATAAAACATTTCTATTAAATTACAGTACTTGTTTGTGTGTATTTTGGTATATAATAGACAACAATGTATACGTTATCTTTAGAGTCTGGTTTAATACTGTAGTGGTTAATATTAAAAAAGTCCCAATTTATGTTCTCACTGACTGCACAGGCTAGATTCTTGGAAAGCTCAATTATTTCCCTCCATTCAGGATCAGCTTTTGACCGATTCAGCATATGTAGTAGCTGTGTGGAGTACCTGGGAAATGCCCAGAAATACACTGATGTTCCAATCTTGTCTGTGTCCACCAGGCCATCATCTACCAAACTTTGAACCACTTCTTTGACAGACTGTTCAGTAATTCCTTTCTCTTTTGGAGCAATTTTCTCCAGTTCCTGTGAAGAGAAAATGTGTTCTGTGTTCAGGCATAAATGCAAAATCAAACAGTAATTGACATCCATTTTTCAGACATCCTTACTTTCAACTGAAAAAATTCCTTTTTCTCATAGAATATCTGCAGCATTCTGGTTCGTTTTTCTTCAGCACTGACCCCTCTCTGCTTTGACATGGTCTGGCCAGTTATTGAAGACTGTAAAAAGAAACTTGAAATGAAACATTTTGAGCATTTATTAAAATATACCATATGTATTTCAGCATTGCAGTTGTGCTTGTGTATAATAAAGCACCATGTCATGAAGGCATATGGGGGAGTGGAGATATAGCTGTACAGAGGCTTGACTTCACTATAGGTATAGGTGAATGGTCAACATCATGCCCCAGCTGGTTTTCCCTCAGGGAAAAAGCCTCTGATACCCACTAGATATGAGGCTGAGTGCACTCCACAGGCAGAGCTTTGGAGAAAAAATAAATCTTGTACCCCTGCAAACCCTGAAGTCTCAGTAATTCAGCATGTCCCCTCATCATTTAATGGACAGAGCTGTCATAACCTCTGTTTTAGCAGTAGCTTTCATTACATAGTTAATCATGTCTTCCATTTCTAAGCTATAAATATGACTATTGTCATGTGATGCTTGTTTCCTGCTTCTGTCAAAATCATGCAAAGCAGGAGATATATAACATGTAATAATTGGGGTTGTACTCGAAACACACAAGCGTTTGACTTTTCAAGACTGTGTTAAACATGAATACACTTTTCATACACACTGAATCACAACAGTAAACAACTATGCAGGGCAGAACACAAAAACATTAACGCAGTACATATGTTCAAAAGTAGTAAATCATGACTGTGCATCGGGAGTAGATCTTGTTGAAGGCAGCTGGGTTATCAGTGTTAGGTAACTCAGATGTTTGGGTGAAAGTGGCAGGCAGACCGAACTTCAAATAATGGACGTGCATATAATGAGACTTGCCTGTAGGTAAATACAGTTTGATATAGATAATCTTTATAAAAGTTTACTCCATATTTATGCTTTTAATCTGGTTGGTCCATCAGGACTACTGTAAATTTGCACATGTAATTTTAATTTATCTGAGTAGTGTTGTCTGTTTTATTACGTATGATTACAATTTTGCAAGGGTCTTTGCATTGTAATGTGAATCCTTGTGTGTACTGGGTGTAGATACTCAAAGCATGCAAACTGAACCATACATGTTACTGGACCAGGGATACACAAATCCTGGGTGCCAGGTTACTAAGGCAATTGCATTTGTATGATGATGTTTAAAGTTTGTGGGTCCTTAGTATGGAATTCACCTTCTTGTGTCTAATTTTGGGATGGCCTGTAGATTTTTTTAAACCTTTGTTGTTGAGCACTAAACACATTTCAGAAGTGAATGGTTTGAGATATTATTAGTTATCAGTGCCCCCCCCCCCCTAATAAAGAGGTGTTATTTCAGCATATTGACAAATGCAGTGTAGTCTGTAAAGCTATATGGCCCAAAGAGGGCAACATTCTGCTAAAGATTGCTTTATTTAATTGGCTCCCCAACAAAGTAGATTACCCTATTTATGTTTTTAGGACAGGGATGGAGACAGATGGTTTAGAATGCTGTATTTTAATGAAGAAATGAATAAAATTCAACTGGACTCCCACAATAACAACAGTAACATGTCACTGTCATTACATTTCAGAATTTCAGATTATGTACATCATGAATACATTTCTTTTTTCAGTGATCATGCCATGAAACAGTTCCTCTTGCATCTGGATGAAACAATGGCATTGGGAAGGAAATTTATTCTCCAAGATTTAGATGAGACCCATCTGTTCATTTCAGCTGATATCCTGGAAACCTTACAATCTCGTGTTGATGACTTAATGGACCAGATTAGTTTTCCTTTGGCTGACCGAGGACTGTAAACTGAAGTGCAAGTGTAAAGAATTATATTTAACAAAATGGCAACATCTAGAGAATCTGGACGTTTGAAAGATGCAAATCAGAAGAGGATTCTTGATGAAGCAGCCCGCCGAAGAAGAACAAGAAAGGCGTTGGAAGCATTGGAGCAAGACAACTTCCATGATGATCCTCATGCTGATTTAGGTATTTGTAATAAGATTTTGAGACATGTTTCACTTGTGATTGGAATATCACTATTTTAATAGACCTTCTACTAAATATTTTGTGTTGATTTCTTTTTAAATTACAGTGATGAGTAAAAAGGTTCCAAAATTTCAGGAGACGCTTGAATCTAGAGGTGGAAGAAGGAAGAAAACGCGCAGTGCAGAATACTACAAACAGAGGTAAGATTATTTTTATGTGTAGTTCTAGGCTTTAATAGTGATGAAACTGTAGTAGTTGTACAGTCAGAAGAATAACAAGAGGATACTCTTCCTGGAAATTGCATGGTGTAACAGAGGAATACCATGAAGCTTGGATATTATGTTTCTGAAGCAACAATATGAAATGAATGTACAGTCAAGGAAACAAAAATATGCATAGCTATTGAAATTAAATATGGTAAATTAATACTATATGGCATTAGAAAGTAATACAATTGAATGTATGTCATTAAGAATGTTATCTAATTCACTTCTTCAACATGTCCATTAAAGTAAGTTGGTGCTTCTTCATTTACTGGTGAGCCGAGTACACCTCATTCTCAGTACTGCTGAGGTCAACGTTTGTGTTACTGGCATCAAACTTTATGAGGTATTTCCTCACTGTGCCATTTTAACTCCACTGCTGACCAAATGTTACTTTAGTTTCACTTCTGACAAAGCAGAATTCTTTGGTGGAGAGAGAACTGGTTCCTCTGATTCTTATATACATGATAACCTGCTCTGGATTTCAAATGATGCTGTGTGATGTTTGATTCAGCACATTCTGTACTTTATATTTTATCACCTCATATGTAATATCTATTTCATTGTTTCTTCTAAGAACACAGACTCAGCAGTTCCTTGTTCTAGTTCATGAGAATGGCCATACTTGTGTCCTGCAACATTATTGAGTAATGTTCACATTTAGCAGCTTCTCCTTTGGTTGCCTCCACAATTGAAAATGCTCTTCTGAAGCCTTGAAGCTTCTTTGCTGCATTACAATTACTTGTCTTCTCAGCATGGTTAATCAGCTGATATCATGACTCTGTGTGATCCAGTTTAGACTTTTTTAGCAGTGCAATGAATGAACTATAACTGCTACAGATAGTGTGTTTTCCTTTTTTGGCTACACTCGTGACACTTTGGCAACTTACACCTTAGTTTGTCCCAGCACTGCCCAGTTTGGCTCTTTGTATGTGACACAATGATCCCACACATTTAATTGCAAAATTTAAGGAAGAAAATATGTCATTGCATTTAGGTAAATGTTGTACTTAAAATAACAGCATGATGCCAATTTACACCTAATTTGAACATATAACTGAGGAACTGGGTAGAGAACACAGATGTGTGTTACAAGAAAATAAACATTGTTCTTGTGGAAGTTCTGGCAGGACTGGTAGAAACGTGTGTAAAATCGAGGAGAGTATGGGTTCAGAGAACATGAAATCTATTTTCAGTGTACTACAAAACTAGTCAGGACAGTTGGTCTGCTGGCTGGGGTTTATCCAGCAATCTTCTGAATGTGTAACAGAAATTTTGTTACAAAGTACAGTGCATAGAAGAATAAAAAGAATAAAGTACATGAATAAGTAGTGAATATACATAGTGTACATATAATAAATAATTTCAATATATTGTAAGTGTTGCTGTTTTTTCCCTCAGTAAGTATGTTTCAAGACACCATTCCCCTTTACAGGTTTCGCAAGACATTTGCACAATTAGTAGAAGAAGATCAAAATTACAGTACGCATCCACCTAATTACATGTCTGCTCAAGCTCCACCATCGAAAATCCCCGAAAGACATTTCTGTGCTGTATGTGGTTTCACAAGCAACTATAAGTGTATTCCATGTGGAGCAAGATACTGCAGTGTAAAATGTCTTGGAACTCATCTGGATACCAGATGCCTGAAATGGACTGCATAAATGAGCTGCAGTATGAATGTGGAAGCATTAATGGATTATATAATCCAAAATAAATGTTGATGCATAAGTTATCATTGTTACTCATACACAGACATAGCCAATTTCTGAATTCATTTTCAAGAACTGCTTCAGGTTATCAGGGGGGGATCGTCTTAACAGTATAAAATAGGTTAATAGAACTGAAAAGCAGCAAAGTTTCATTTCTCCATTTACTGTTGCTGATCAAGTGTGTGCCATGGGCAGTTTACATGATATACACATAGTATCCCCATTTGGCTAGCAGTAATCATTATGTAACACTGGTGAGAGTAACAGAGAATGTGTTTCTTTATTGAGGTAAACCCAGGAGAGAGAAATGAGAACTTAGTGTTACATCTAATGTGAGAACATATCATATTTATGGAGTGGAATCAGAATGAAACACTGATAAGTGCTCAACATAAAACTTGGGTATTGTGTGTTGTTGCATATCATACAACTTTCAGACAACACATATGTAATCTTGGAACAGTGTTTAATGCCACAGAACTATTCATTGTAAGAAGTTTTGTGTTCTTTTTGTTTATTTAGAGTAGTGTTGCTCATAATAGTTTTTAGTAAACTGTGAATGTAGAGCCAATAAGCAATCTGTACTTTTCTGTTGCTGAAATAAAGGTAAACCGTAATGGATTTATGAATTATGGTTGTTGTACTTTAATGGCAATTGGTATCCTGCATCAGAAAATACCCGGGCAGTTTTCACATTACTAAACTCTTGGATAATTCAGCTACAGCAGAGTTGAAATGACTAAGTTTTTAACACTATTTATACTTAACCCTTAAGTATATCTGGTAGCAGCCTCCTGGTTCTGTTAGTTACACATGCTCTTACTGCTAAGTGCTTATATCACTTAATAATTACTTGTAAAACTCAATCCCCTGAATAATGACTGTTTTATTCAAACAACCTAGCCAGTAGACACTTCTATACTGTATATTGGTGTTGTAAGAGTGAGGCCTAACAAGTAAAAACAGCTGATTAAGGCTCCAGTCAAGCTAGTAATGAATGTGTGATTTTAAAAGAAGTTGGCTGGGCAACAGGATGAGGACCAGAGTCATAAATTTTAAGTAGTAAACATGGTCAAAAAGGACAATTTGGTAAGAAGGCTGGTGACACGAACACAGAAATATGATGGAGCATTTTATAATTTACACCATTGCTCTAGAATAATAAAGATATGCAAATGGTACAATAAAAAATCCTCTGATAAATATGGATGTTGAAATGAGGCTGAAAATGCGAAGAACTTCAGCACTAAAGGGTGCATTAATGTAGAGTAGAGATGTGGTTTGAGTCTTGCTATACAAGGTAATGGATTATAGTTCTTTATTCACTAACACTTCAGGGCTCCACTTCAGAATACTATTATTGCACTTCTGTAACTGAGTATGTTTACAACAGAACAGCATATGTGATCAGTATACATACATGTCTTTGTGTGTGTATTACATGCCATGACTTGCACAATTCTTGCCATATTATGTCAGGGTTCCAAAAGCTCCGGTCATAGCTTCCAGTATACATTCAAAAAACAGCACAAATAATCCAGTATGGTATGTTTATATGGTGTTTAATGATGCTGTGAAATACTTAGTTTATATAGTGTTGGTCCAGTAAAGTGTGTGTATGGGTATAAACTAATATTGAGCTTTGAGTATTTTGTGTATAAACCAAGGTTCCTGTGTGAACAAAGGTTAGTTTTGGATTTCTCTGTGAACAAAGGTGTAGGCTGTAGCTTTGTGTGTGCATGAACCAGTGTTGTACAAGACATGAATAGCAGGGTGGTTCAGTTACATGAGTATACTTGCAATGCATTGTCATTTGCATACCTAAATATTATTGCTACATGCAACTCCCAGTTAGTAGTTTGTGTGTGTGAAGGACTGCAAATGGTTTGGTATTACTAAGGAAGTAATTTGTGCCCTTACTACACCCTAGATCTCTTAAGGGAAAAATGGGATGGCGTGGGAGAGCAGTATGAGTGTACTACAACCATTTTTTTTCCCCTGTCATACTCCTTCAGTGCCTGCTAAATCCTGCTTACACTGACAAATTTGAGGAAAAGAAGTGGAGGCTACAATTCGTATGAAGATTCAGATGGTATATTTTAAAAACTACTGTCATTTGAGAGCAATTAGTACAGACTGGAAAGTGTATATTTTGGACGTGATTTGAAATACTCTGTAGCAACAGTAATTTATACAAATCCAAAATGATACGTTGTTGATAAAGTCATGAAACTTACTTGTGCTGAAATTATGACGAATGAAACACAAATCACAAGTAATACTTCCAAGGGAATCAAAACTGAAACCTTCTTACTCGAACTTGAAAACAAGCGGCATGAAAACAAATATGTTATTCACGAATTGCCGCGAAACGAACACGTCAGGGGTACCAATGGTTAGGGACCCGTGGGGCCAAGTCGAGAACGACGTTCCGTGTTTCATTGAGACACGTTGGCACCGGCATGCCATGTCACGCTCATTTCGTCTGCTCGGCCGTTTGTTTATAGAATGGTCGTGGTTATCAAGTGGCGGAGTGGTAATACTGGGTGAAGTGTGTTGACAGAGGATTTCAGCCATAGGTGCTCGTTTGTTGTGTATGTTGAGGAACAATGAGGATTATAAGCGAATACCGTTCGAAATCATTGCTGGGTTTTCCAGTTGTGTTAATTAAAAGACATTTAATTACACTTCGCAAGTTTCGTGAGTTATATAGGGAATTTTGGTATCCACCCTTGTCTCCTCCACCGTACAGTCATATTTGCCAAATTGGAGATCCTATTCTTCGGTATAACGCGGAGGAAATAAATCCAGAAGATATTAAGAAAAGTGAAATAAAAAGAGTAAGGAACAGGAATTGTGTATGAATTTTTACTTTGATTGTAGTGAAAGTATTGAAACATCAAGAGGTGGTTTGGAATGTTCTTGTGTTGAATATTTTTTTGTGATTTCCCTAGATAATGAAATCCTGCCGCACATTGAACCTAGCCTAGCATTACTTAACCTAACCTCTCTGATCTAAGAGTAGGTTCCATTAGTTGTGATTTTACAGAGGCTCTGCATGTTGGACATGGCGTAGGTTTCTTCCCATTATACTTCAGACGCATGTAGACAAGGCTCCAAGTCCAAGGAATTATATGACATGATTAGCCAGTCCTTGGTGTGGAGTCTTCTTTCTAAAACGTTAACGTAGTTGTTACAGAACACTTTGATGGTAGGATGGTTTTGTACTGTGTCAGAAGTCTTGGCCATTGTCAAACGTACACGCTTTTTTCAGTATCTGAAAGTTTGTACTTATAGGCACATATGCCTATGTGCGCATACCAAGTGTGCCTACAGTCACTGTCCTGAGATAGTGGTGATTCTTTTCACTTGTGTAGAGTGTGTGTTTTCAGCAGTGGCAACGCTTTGTTACACTAGCACTTTTTTCAGTCTGCTCTTTTGTCATTGGTGTGTGTGTACATTCAAATATGATTAGAAAATCAACAAAAGAGCAGATAGTTTTGCTGGTGTTAAAGGGACAAAAGGTAAAGGTAAAATTGTCCCTTTACATTCCATGAAGTTATATAGGGGGCATAGAAGTATAACTCCACCCATTCTTAATGGTGGAAGAAAAATGAAAAGCCACGAGGCATAACTTTAGCATTTGCCGAGAAGTTTCTCTGAAACATAGTGATGGTGAATGTGGAACGGCACCATCACCTAAGATGTCTGGTCTCATAGTGGGATGGAGGTTGACTCCATTTTGGGTGCAGTGTGTGCACTCTTCCCGGTGAGAAATTTCCAATATGGATTAGTGGCTATGGATCAGTTGATTGGCCCCAAAAGTCCCCTAATCTTACACCTTGTGATTTTTCCACATGGACCACAACCAGGCAAAGTATGTAACAAGAAGTCGCCTCATGTTTTCAAAAGAAAGAACAAACCCTGTGGAATTTAGCAGTTGAAATGCAGATGAGAGACTCTGTGCACAAGTTTTTGAATTGGTGCTTATAAGACAAGTAATGTGTCTTGAATGTGGTGGGCAACAATTTCTGTAGCTCCTAATTGTCACTTTCTGGTGGAGGTTGGTTGTAAGTAAAGTAGTGTTTTCCTGGAACTGAGCATAATCCCAGAAAAGTGACTTTTAGGACACTTTGTATATCTGTATGTAAATTAAACATTTCTGTATTGATATCTGCAATTAGAGAAAGCCAAACAATGTGACATGGATATGTCATAAGAATGCATCAGGATTGTCTGTTAAAGAAAGAAGGGTGTTTCACTTCTAGGTTACAGCAGTTCAAAATAAAGTGGAACTCCACTTATCTGGATGCTGGTTGTCCAGATCGCTGATTATCCAGATCAGCTTGACCCTTGAGGTAAATTTGCCAAGAATTCTACAAAACTAACTTGCCTTGAAATTATTGGTTATTGGATCAAGTACAGTACAGTGTTATGGCTTCTAGAGCTTTAAATCAGGTGTGGTCAAATGGTTTAGATGCAGGTACATACTATAACTAGTAACCGCCAATTTTCAGGATGCCATTGTAACCTATTTTCAAGAAAAATTCAATTATCTGTATTTTCTTCATATCTGGGTGGCTCAACATCCCAATTAATCCAGATAAGTATAGTTCTACTGTATAGTGTTTGATGCTGGAGCAGGCCATGTGGCCATATAGTTACCGTATGATGATAGGTTTAAAAACTGGCATTTTTAGAGAACAGGACAACCACCAAATTGATGTACTGTTATAATCAATTTGCTTGTACTTGTATAGTACTTGTGTCATGCAAGTTGAAATGTGTACTACATAACATTATTTATCCTGTATATAACATAATTTAACCTCTTGTTGAAAATATGACAATAAACTTATGGTCAGTAGTTTATATTAGCAAAGGTTAAGTAGAAATACAAGTTGTAGCTGTGTTTAATGCAGCGGATATAACAAAAAATTGATTGGCTGACTTTATAACTGAAAATAGCCATGTTTCTTAAATATTCATAACAATTTTTGTTTCAAGGGTAGCATCTAAAGTGAAACACTGATAACTACAGAAATGTCACAGACACACTTAGCACAGATAAAAGAGAAAAAGAAGTGACTGTACTGTAATTATCATGGCAACAATGAATTTTATATTCATGAGTCCGTGCATCGTGAATCAAATTTAGTAACTGTCCAACAAGATGTGACTGTATTCAGTTTATTATATTTCTGTAGGCAGCTCTGCATGTTTCGGGTGTTGACATCCATCATCAAGAGCTCATGTAACTGTAATTACAGCTTCTGGCATTGGTCAACTGCAATGAATAAAATTTGCTGCTACTAAATATAATTTAAAATTCTAGATTGATTATATTGAATGTTACTAGCCCTGACAGATAAGATATATAAAATAATGGTGGATAGTTAAAAGGAGTATTTTAAAAATATACACATAATTTTAGTTATGGTAAAATTCTATCAGAAAATGCAATACCCAAAGTCAGTTAATACACTTTTGTGCATACCTGATTTTGTTATTATAAAACACTTTGGGAATAACACCATTGAGATCAAATTAAAATAGTCTTTACATACCTGGGTCTACTACCATCCGCTCTTGTTGTCGAGTTGGAACTGATTCATGTGTATCGTACGGTAGGTGTTCATCTGTTATGGAAGGGTTGTGATGTAAGACCGGTGTCAATGGCTAGCTGGAATAGGGGATTTTGTTTGCCTCTGCTTTGTTCTGTGATGAGATTACCATTATGATGAAAAGTGTATGAAGAGTTGTTCATAGGGTATCAGCACTGAGGTCTTGTGTATTGGTTTAAGTAAAGTCATAGTGTCTGTAATGGTCCCATATTCATGTTGGTTCCTTAGAATATGTTGGGCATATGCTGAATGGGGGTCATTATTTCTGATGGAGCAGATGTGTTCGTGGTACCTCTGTGTCAGGTCTCTACTAGTCTGCCCTATTTGTTTTCTTCTTTTGTTGTTCTTATGTGAGCTTTGTGCTGTATTTGTGTTTTTAGCCTTGTTATGAGTGTATGTCAAGACTCAAAACATGTAGAGCTGCCTACAGAAATATAATAAACTGAATACAGTTGCATCTTGTTGGACAATTAGTAAATTTATCATGGCAACATTTCTTTAATATAAACAGCTGGCGTTTCTATTACCTAACATCAGTAACAGGCTGATGTGATAACATAATACTGGTGCTTCGCCCAGTGATGTTCCCCATGGCAGCAGATGATGCTAATGCTGAATGTTTTAAGAGTTTGAAGATAATGAAGAAATTGAATCTTCATTTGTGCAAGAAGGAAATGAACATGGAATTGAAAACATTCTCCACTTAAGCTGAAAGGCTGAAAAAAATTCAAGATACAACTTTAATTTAAAAACAAATAAAGCAAGATTCTCAAACTTGGCACCTTTTGTTTTGCTGGGTATTTTGTCAGAGTTTGTAGTCCCACTAGTAATAAAAAGAAAAATCTCTTTTCCCAAGAAGCGCACATTTAAAGTTGTTTACATTTTAGTGTTGTATTATCCAATTATTGAGACGTGAGATCTTACTCTGTTGATTGTCAAGTACCACTGGATGCAAAACACTGTGCTAGAACATGTGGAAGATTTAAAGGCATAGTAGGCCAAGCTGTGACTGAGACACTAGTGAATCAGTTTTGTTATCCAGCCTTTCATTGTTGTCTATTACAGGGTATGGAAGATTATTTTGTGGCTGAGCAAATTTCTTTGTTGCTGGTACCCACACAACCTACTTATGACTTGTGATATGAAGTTGGGTGACACCACTGAATAGAAGATAAAGAGCTGGAAGTGACAGCAAAAAACAGAACTAGATATTCTGTATTTGTCAGTCCAGGTGTTCTATTCTTGCTTTGCTTGGGCACCAGTTATGTCAGACGTTGTCCATCATAATCTCACAGACATGTAGAGCAGCTTGTGTCATGTTAGGAATCTAATAATGAAACTACCCTTTCTTTATGCGTATTGGACCATGCATCATCTTGATATTTGAATAAAGGTTGACCAACTAGATGACACTTGCTTTATTATATATTGCTCAACATGTTTCAGACGTTAATACGTCCATCCTCAGGAGCTAGCGAGTACTTGTT
>Ga0123352_10007952_pt1 | contig 16455 bp, 7 predicted proteins | sample TergutLab28metaG_FD_89700 | JGI IMG/M metagenome (GOLD analysis project Ga0123352, IMG submission 89700) | Labiotermes labralis P1 segment gut microbial communities from Petit-Saut dam, French Guiana - Lab288 P1 | ecosystem: Host-associated > Arthropoda: Insects > Digestive system > Gut ... | reverse complement strand
TCTCCTCAACACCATATTCTCAAACACCCTCAGCTTCCTTTCCTCCCTCAATGTCAGCGACCAAGCTTCACACCCATACAAAACAACCGGCAAGATTATAGTTCTATATATCTTGATCTTTAAAAGAAAACAAAATTACAAATCATAATATACAATGAACTCAGAGCTGTCTTAAAGCATGTATCACTAAAGTAGCACCCTTTTTCCCCCATGGCGCTAAAGCCCCTACAGGGCCAAGGACTCCTCATTATCTAGGTTTCACAGTCACACTGAAACACACACACACACACATACGCGCGCGGTATGACTCCTCTGGACGAGTGATCAGCCCGAAGCAGAGACCTCCACCTAACAACACAACACACTCACAAGAATCAGGCATCCATGCCCCCCACGGGATTCGACCCCGAAACCCCAGTAATCGAGCGGCCGCAGACCCACGCCTTAGACAACGTGGCCACCGGGATCGGTTCTTAAGCAGCACATACTGATAAAAACTGTCACAAAACCAGTGCCAATGTACCAATATATAAGAGCTCCGAGTACACGTATCTCACATGTTCCTCGCCATTTGGCTTTTCTCAGTGGTGTTAACGTTAACGTATTGAGGACAAGAATCTGTTTTTAACAGAATTAATCACCATTTAGGGTGCTGAGTAAGATATTTGGGTCTAATACGGAGGAAGCACAAGGAGGCTGCAAATATTGCACAATGAGCAGTTTCAGGATTTGTACTGCTCGCTAAATGCTCGCCTGTTGCTACTACTATCTGTATAGATAGTGGTACAGTCGGGAAATAATCGATTTTGTTCCTGATTTATTGGCTTAATTATAAGTAACGGGATTTTGTTGTTGTTAAATAATAGGATTACATTACTCGTACAGAATTATAAGATGAAATTATTATTACCATAATTATTATTATCACTCTTTCTTTCACTTCATAATATAAGAAATATTTTTCGTGAGGTCTGGCCTTATCGTATCACTCAGAATTATGAAAACCAACTTCGTTATTATTATTATTATTATTATTATTATTATGCATACCAATATTATCACTGATATGTCCAGAAAATATGTTTTCCCATCAACAACATTCATGTTACTACAATATCATAGTGTATTATCTATTGTGACGTGCTTATCAAACCAAACAGATACTGCTGTCTGCTTGCCAGCAAGCAGACAGCAGTATCTGTTTGGTTGTTGTATGTACAGTCTTGAACTCCTGATGATGGACGGAAAGACCGTCCGAAACATGTAGAGTGTCATTTCCAAAATAAAATAAATTTGATACACTGATGCATCTAGTTGGTTTTACTATAGAAATAATATTACTATGCACGGCCCTATTTAGGTCAAATTTATACAAAATGTTTTTAAAGTAAGGTAGTTTTTCCACATAAATCATAACTACTAACTGACAAGCTAAGGGAACGTATTAACGTTTTGAAGTCTACTGTTTACCTTATATCCCACCTGGTTTAAAGGCACGGCGTACTTTTGTATTTTGTATGGCTCGCAAACGAACACTAAAAGACAGGATTTTACAACGAAGACGGAGAGTGTTTGCTGGCGCCGTACGATATTGGTCTTTATATAACACAGACTACTTTCCATCCTGAAAGGATTAACTAATTTTTCGCGATTTTTGAGATCTCACAAAAAAACATGAAGTATATATTCTTCATACTTATGTTTACCTTTTTAAAAATGTTTTTATTTGACACCTTGATGATAATTCTGTAGTGGACCGAAACATGTAGCTGTGTTGCAATAAACGTGGCGTGTTGGACGGATATCTATATATGGGTTTATACTGATATATAAACAAAATGGGATGACAGTCATCAAATTTACTACATCAGAAAACTTAACTCGACTGTGACTTCTTGTTTCTGCACGATATTTTCAGCAGTATTTATACAATACCTAAAACTTCCAGAGAAATGAAATGTCCCTACAAGTTACTAAATTTCTTCTAGAGAAATGCGGCATTGTAACACAAAATATAATCGTGTACTTATTTCATTATAAGCCTGCTGTAAGTGAAAATATGTACGAAAGGTATAGGACACGTGACTTGAAAGCTAAAGCTTTGAACGAAGCGCAATGTTGAGCCGACTAATTCATGTTGTCCCTGTGCATGTTCTGCTGCAGACTTGAAAGGGTTTTCTTGGCCTGGATTGTGACATTTTGTTGCAGATGGTATAGACTGTCTTTACAAAATACTTGCTACTTTCAGAGGAAGCAACTTTCTCCACCTGTAAGAAATTTCTTCGAAATAATGTGATGTAGCTCATAACATACTCGTTTATGCGTGTGTTAGTTAAATGACAAATAAAGTTAGGTGCCATGCAAGGACACATATCTGTGTGAAAATGCAGGAACCCAGCGCCCGGTGTACAGCACTGAATTTTATGTTTTGCTGACCGTGCATCCTGGTACGACTCTGGGCAAATGACCAACTTGATGCACAATTATGTTATATAATACGTTTATTATTATAATCCTCTACATGTTTCGAGCAACTCTGTGCTCATCATCAGGAGGTCGAATCGTATTAACACAGCATCTGCCGTCCGGTGTGCAGGTTGAGAAGGAGTTGCACAATAACATTATATAATACATTTATTATTATAACCCTCTACATGTTTCAAGCAACTCTGTGCTCATCATCAGGACGTCGAATTGTATTAACACAGCATCTGATACAGTATTCTCTGTAAGTGACCGTCCGGTGTGCAGGTTGAGAAGGAACTCCTTAGAGATGCTCCCACAATGTAGTTGAGAATTTGTGAACTTCGTGAAGATCTGCTCGGTGGAGGTCGTAATTCTCGTATTAATGAAATTACATTTACGTGTGCGTTGTGAAACCTCCTGACATTTTGAAAGTAAAAAGGCTTGAGAAGGAACTCCTTCTGAACCTGCACACCGGACGGTCACTTACAGAGAATATTACACCAGATGCTGCATTAACACAATTTGACCTCCTGATGATGAGCACAGAGTTGCTCGAAACATGTAGAGGGTTATAATAATATATAATATATTATAATAAATAATAATAATAATAATGAACGTAATTGTGCATCAAGTTGGCCATTTACCCAGCGCCCGGCGTCAGCACGTTTTACTTGAGACGTAAAAGCGGTTTCGCTAATTCAAAGGCAATTTCTTTTGACTCTACAGGAAGCATGAAGTATCTAAGGGATGGAAACAATAAACTTCAGCACATAACACTAAGAATCACCTGGCACTGACCATGTCAGTAGAGTTACCAGCACTAAAAGGAAAACTTCATCCCGTTACGTGTAACACAATATTGGTATTCAGTTCTAACACCTGTAATATCTCACTGTGATACACTAGATCAGTGTTTCTCAACCGCCGGGCCGCGGCCCGGTTCCAGGCCCTGGCATCAATTATACCGGGCCGCGAGAGATTCTCCTGGAATTGATAACTAACTTAAATGTAATTTTATATTTGTCAACATGCCACATCGTACAAATAATTGCACTAATACTCTTTATGATTATGCCATAATTAATTATTAATGCTTATGTTAGTTTAATGTATGAACTTAAAAAAAAATTGGAAAGATACTGACGAGTAAATCTGTTGGGACCGGGCACTCGTCTTATAAAAAAAAGAATTTACTGGGCCGCGGTCTCACAAACGTTGAGAAACACTGCACTAGATAATATTTCCCCTTTATACAGCATAAATTAACACACTCCAGATGGCTTTTTAAAAAATGTTGTCCCATTCATATCCCAAAATAAAATAGCGGCCATTATAACTATGATTGTTCAGGTTCAGCCCGTAAAGATGAACTGACAAGACGAATGCATCCGTCCATCTTGCTAGAAAAACGGTGTACCACTTTCGACTAAGGTAAGGAAATACCAGTTCTTCTTAATTATGTTCATCAAGTATGCCTCAGCGAATCCATCAGTTTCAGATATGTATATTCCTCAAGTTTCTAGGTCACTCCATTAAAGCATTATGACATACTTTCTAAAACATCCGTTGAATAGTATGCGTGAGGGATATCAGTAAATCGAAGATGCTCAAAGTCCGACCTAATGCGTACGACTACAAAAAGCTAATTATAATTTATAAGATTGCCTGTAAGAAAATAAATTTAAATGGCTTGTAATTTCACAACTGTTAATTTTGCAATGGCTCTGTTTATAGCAGGCGAGTAATAGTTTCAGGGCTGTAAGCGAATATAGAGGAGACAAATTGAAAGAAGATCTCGAGGTAGAACAGCTGGACACAACGGCTGATACCTCAGGGCTCGAACTGTCATGTACGAAGAACAGACCACTTCAAACTCCGCAGGACAATAAATGTTCCAGTTGTGGCGAGGTCTAAGTGGAAGAAGTAGCTGAACAGAAGTACAATTGTTTTAAACGACAAAGAACCCAAAATGTATGCACTATAAATACACTTTCTGGCCGTTTTCTAGCAGAAGAGTAGCAGTGTTGCATGGTGTCTTCGTCCATATTATACACCATGCAGCAGACTATGTTGTCTGTATACACGGAATTTCAATAACACTAGATATTTGAAAGCTGTTAATTGTGGCCTATCGTACAACAGTGAAATAAGTACAAGACATAGCGTTACATTTTGTACTGGTAGGAAAACAATGAATTGGAAGGCATTTGGTAGTAAGCGGTCGTGACCTGACAGAAATACCGTCATGATATTTGCCCTGAGGTGAAGAAAATGAAGGAGATATCAGATAATATACCCGGTGTTCAAGCCTGTGTTCGAACCAAGCACCTTCCGAATATAGGTATACACCAAGCTGCTTTATTAAGATGTAACTGCCACACGTAATTCGGCTTTAAGAAATAGGAATATGCTCCACAAATACAGGAATGATACTCAGATGCATTTAGACCAGAGAGGCAATGTATGTATAACGGTACAATGAGGCGCGTTCGCGTAACCATGGTTGGAGTGAATAAGCAATAAGTATCTGTGTCTGTATTCTTGTCTTAGTCGTCATCTGGCCCGTCTGGCTCTACTGTATTTTTCCACGTTATCTCATAAACGGCACAATTTTCGGGCGGGGAGGAGGGGGGTTACTGAATGGAAAATGTGTATTTTGATTTACTCTACAACTTATTCTGAAACATCTGTCATTCTAAGAAGAAATGAGCGAGATATGATCAAAATTGTATATGGTGCTTCACTTAAAGAACCCTAACGTTATTCTTGTGAGGTTTTATTGAAACTTGAAATTTCTCGGCAGATTTTCGAAAAATATGCAAATATCAACTTTCATGAAAAGCCTTCCAGTGATAGCCGAGTTGTTCCGTGCGGATGGGTAGACAGATGTCGAAGCTAATAGCTTTCGCGAATGCGTCCAATTTATTAATTAGATGTATTTCTTAACAGCTGAAACTCCGATGCAAGTAACTACAGAGCACTGTGTTACGTCAGGTACAGTCAACCGTCCAGATGAATATCCTAAAATAATAAAGCGGTATTGCTGATGTCCTGTGCACGTAGCTAACATTGTTTTGAAGGCTCACGTCTTCTGAAATATGATGCCGAGTTGATTTGTAATAACCGTCGTTTCGGATCTTACTCGAAATAAATCTAACAAGAATTAGGTCTTTTTGAACAGTCATTAATTATGTCCTTCAGTTTTTAACAGATATCAAGAAGCCGGTGTAATTAACCGAAATAAGGTGTCAACGAAACAAAATGAGACAGACGATTCTTCTACTCCTTGGAAGAAAACAAACGTTATAATGAAACGGCACGTTATGGGACTGCGGATGACACAGGGGGCTTAGAGGTATGAGAAGGTGGATGCTTAAAGCAGTGTTTTTCAACGGCCGGGCCCTGGCATCAATTATACCGGACCGCGAGAGATTTTCCTGGAATTGATAACTAATTTAAATGTAATTTTATATTTGTCAACATGCCACATCGTACACATAATTGTACTAATACTCTTTATGATTATGCCACAATTGATTATTAATACTTATGTTAGTTTAATGTATGAACTTAAAAAAAAATTGGAAAGGTACTGACGGGTAAATCTGTTGGAACCGGGCCCTCGTCCTATGAAAAAAGAATTTACCGGGCCGCGGTCTCACAAAGGTTGAGAAACACTAGCTTAAAGAACATGCTTCATGCTTCCATCTCGCTAGCAATAACCCCTAATCCCAACAAGAACTGTCACACTGGGCCTTGTATTTAGAAGGATTCTCTCAAGTTTAGCCCAGTGCACAATCGCCAACTTTTTTTTAAATCGTTCGGTTGCTACGGAATATTAAGTGTTCACCGACCCATTAAACGAGGGCATCTTAAGCAGCATCGCTTCCCACGTATTTTTTGTCTCGTAAAATCTCTAGCATCTTGCAATAAAATTTTTTATAGGCCAAGCCCCAATGACGCTATATAATTTAAATCTGTATTAAAAAGACAAATGGTTGGCATAAAATGTTCACAGGTGGTACGAAAAGATCAACAGGACTGTTGTTTCAAATTACGGAAAGTGATAAATGTTGCCTTTAGGTGGATTTCTGTCGTTAGTACTATATAAGCTGTTAAGGTGTGTTAGAAATCTATGCGTGATTGTTCCTTTTATTTTCGACGAGACGGTTTCAACTGCAGTGGAAATACATAGCAGAATAGTATAGGGAAACGATCACCGAGTGTCAGTGGGCAAGGTTTTGGTAGGCAGGGACTGTGGCCGAATTGATGGCACAGTGGCAACATTCACGTACAGACTGGCTAAAATCATACAGAATCTGGGACAGGACAGCCAGGAATCCTGGCGTGATTCGAACTGTGTATCGCGCGAATACAGGTTTAGACAGCGTTATTACTACGAAAATACCTATCTGCAAAGTGTATGAAGGACAGAAAAGTTAGGAAACCAGGCGAAAGTTCACTTCGCTGACCAAGACCCTGGCCTGGCACAGATTTATTTAATAACGGATAGATTCAGCTGATTATCAACAGGTTAGAGTGATGGCCTTTGGAGCCCACGTAGGCGAAGTTTAGGGCCCGCAGAGTTACTGCAATGAGATACACTACGTTATTGCGTGTGAGTGGCTACGTGGCTCATTCATATGAAAGCTTTCTTCTGAGATCAACATTTCTGCGGGTAGTTCAACGACCTTGTCATCCAGGTGAGAGTTGCGGATTGCGCTAAAATTAAGTAGGTCGACGTCTGGTGAAGCTGCTCTCGCATTCCGGTCATTCCTGGGTTAATGTTACGTAACTATTCAAGATGGTAGCCGTTATGTACACGTGTCGTGTCATTCCACCTGGTTATCGGTGTCGATTTATAAGTAATATTAACGCAGTAGCCGCAAGAGAATCTCGTCTTCTCCTGAACGTCCAGACCGGCTCTGCGGCCCACTCAATGAATACCGAGATTCTTTCAAGGGGTTAAATTGGCCGAGGCTTGATGTTGATCACTCACCTCCGTCTAACGTTGAGGTTAAGAATGAGTGGAGCTGTATGTCTACTCCCCCTCACGTCTTCGTGGCGCTGACAGGGATAACCTTGCCTTTTTTACAAGAAAGATACAGTTACCCTTTCTGCACAAAGGCCTGGGTGTTGCGTCATCAGAAAGAAGAACGCTGTCGTATAAGGGCAGTGAAGATCCTTCGAAAATACATAACGTTCAGTTGCGTGACAACAGATTTGATACTGCTATTTCGTGCAGACTAAATCCGATAATTCGTTTCTGCAATGGCATAAAATATTATATATCCCTACGCCAAACACAAAGATCTAAAGAAAATAGAATTATGATAAATCAGCTACTTTATATCTCTGGTATTTCATGAACGTGAAACTTGGACTCACGCTCTAAGTTAAGGAGAGTGACATACTTTGATAGCAAACAGATACAGATATTTTGAAGAGATGTGTACACGATAGGCAGAAAAAAAATGTTTGATAACACGTTGCACGGTTTTCCTTCACTGGAATTTGTAAAGGTGATTAGATAGACGTAAATTATTTATGCGAAATAGGTGGCAATGAAAAATACAAAAACAGTTTGATAGCAAAATCGGAAAAGAAGAGGACACTGAAGAGAATTAGGTGTGTATGGGATAATAATATTAAAGCGGACCTGAATGAAGTATGTAAAATATAAACTGCATTGAGAACTAAAGGGCAAAATGGCGAGCCGTGATGAAAGCGATGACAGACCGGCGGGTTTCCTAAAAGTAGGAAATGTCTAACAGCTGAGTAGCTACACAGTGTCAAGGAAGGCTGCACTGTGAGGTCAGGTATTTGGTTACATACGTTCCTTTGAAATGTATAGACCGCTTCCTGTTTGTTCCGTGTTGTGAGAATCAGTCTTCGGGAAGTTTTGCTTGCATCAGCCACTTAGAACTGCTGCAGTAGTTTCAACCTGATACTTTGAGTGTCAGACCTTTCTCTATTTCTTCTGTGCGAGTCCTTTTAATACGTCCGGGAATTCTACTCACTACCTAAGTTCAATTGCAGCCCGTCAGTAGTCATTAAATTAACGTGGTATAGACCAAGAATCTACTACTGGTATATGTAGTTTATTTTAACTTTTTTGAGTTTTAACCCGAGGTCAACTCCAACACTGACAACAAACTGTCTCTTACTCAAAGCATCCAAACCAGCTCTGGGGCCCATTCAGACTACTGTTCAGTACGTACCGGTAGCTCTTGTCCCTGGGGCAAGAGCAACTGCAGTGCGAAACTGACAATTCGCTCTATACACTGCTGAAGCAAATAAAGGGAGTTTCTGTTCGTCCAATGCCCCATACCCCATTCATGTCGCGCACAGTGACAAATTTATCTTCGGATTGTGGGCGCACCATATATGTGTAAGATGCAGACAGGTGAATGGACGAGACAAATGCACACAGAATTTCACTGAGGGCGTCTTTTTGGAGACATCCACTTTTGAGTATCGGCAGGGAATTAAGAGGACAATATGTTAATCTTCTACATCTTAGTAATTACTCTATGTACCACCAGGTTTAGCACTTGCAAATTTACATTCTGCCAGCGGATTAAACGTATGTGTTGTTTCAGATTCGCATGGCTCTCAGAAACAACAGAGATTATTTTTCTGTATATTTATATCGATTCATTTTATAACCGAGACGAAGAGTGCTTACTGCGTGGTACGAGCTGAATATTTAAACAAAATTTGGGTGAATTTCGTCCTTGGAGGGTTAAGGAAGTTGGGTATGATACTATATAGTTGGAAGTGGATCAAGAATCGTATCCAATCGCGGAGTTTCGAGTTAGCAAGCGGATTTTACCTTCAAAAAGTCCTGTCTTAAATGTCACCTTCATAGCTTTTCGAATCGCAGCCAAGGAGATGGATAAGAAATTAAAATTTTCCACAACGTTCTTCTGTCCTTTCGGATCCGTGCTGCAAAACGCATTGAAATGCCTCAAGAGTTCTCCCTCCTCCCATCCTTAACATTTACCGTTAATCATCACGAACTTAAATCTTGGTTACTAGTTCGATATCGCAAATTAAATTTCACATAAATAACCTGGATATTATACAATTCAGTGCAATATTCTGGCAAAACATATTTTTTTTTGTAAACAAATTTAGCAGATCACTAACAAACAAACCATACACTGAGAACTGGGTAATTAATGACTTAATAAACGTCCTTAATACTAAACCATTCGTGTCACAGGCAAAATTAATACTACAATCACTTGTTCTTCACATAGTCCTTTTTTATATTAGTGGCGAAGCTTGGAACCGAACACGTTACCATTCTAATAGACGGGATGTGCAATTATCACCACACTACCACGCCTTGATAATATTAAAATGTAACCACTGAAATCTGAACTAGACACGTAAATAGTAATATTAAGTAATTCAGTGCTAATGAAAGTGATGAGCTGTAAGTTGATTAAAGTACAGGGAAGGTGTAATGACATTATTGTGCACTGACACAATGTCACGTGTTACCTGCAGGCTAATTAGCATTTATGTATTTTGCCGTTTCTTACCTCAACATTTAACTTAAACTTCTTCTGGAAACGTGGACATCCGAGTTTCCAAGTGAACTGTTTCTTGATGACACTCATGTTAGAACACCACCGAAACACGTGAAGTCGCCAGAGCGACTAAGACTTGACCAACTCTCTACATTCACAACTCTCTCCTCTCTCCTCTCCAACAGTGGTGGCTAGTAAGGCCGCGTAACGAGCTGGTTCTATCCTTTCTGCGATTTCATGGACCTTTCACTATTTACTTTGAACTTATCTGTCTGTCTGTCTGTCTATCTATCTATCTGTCTGTCTATCTATCTGTCTGTCTATCTATCTATCTATCTATCTATCTGTCTGTCTGTCTGTCTATCTATCTATCTACCTACCTATCTATCTATCTATCTATCTATCTATCTATCTATCTATCTATCTATCTATCTATCTGTCTATCTATCTCTCTATCTATCTATCTACGTACACAGATGTATACATACATACATCTGTAGCTTATTTAGCGACGCTACAAGTAGCTAAGTCAACGCTACGTGCAATGATAGGATGAGAGTAAATTATGAATTGTTGACGAAGGAAACACAGGATTGATTAATTTAAGGCATTATTCCACAATTTTCCTGGAGGGACTGAGGAAAGCCACGAAAACCGTCTATGTCCTGACCGAGGTTCGAACCTGGAACATAGCTAATATTGTTTGATCCAATTTCGTCGGTTGACTGGAGTCATACTAACGACATATGAACCACCACGTATGGATCCAGCGTCTAATGGCCGATAATTGTGCACTGGAAAGGGAATGACAACAAGACGACGTGGTACTGCGGTGTCTTTTGTCCGGAGAGGCTGACGAAAAAGAACGGTAACTTGATTCAGCACACCTGCCTTCCGGGGCCACCGAAATATGAATCAGTGCTAACTGCTACACCACACTGTTTGAAAATGCAATACCTACATTTTTCTATCACACGAAGAACAAATATTTACCCGTCTGTTAAATATATTTGAGTATTTCGAATAACTCAGTGCGGTTTCTAACGGAAGATAAGAACCGGACCTCTAAGAAGTTGACAGTTCTCTGTTTGCTATCTGCTTGCAGCGCTGTTTCAGTTCTGAAACTGTGCTAATTCGGTTTTCAGAGCCTCAAAATACCGGAAACTACTGACTTCATACGTATACGATTTGTGTGTGTCACTTCAACATCTACTCCGAAATATTGAACGATAGACGTTTCTTTGATCCAATTTCTCATTTCACTAACCAAATTATTCGGTGAGAAACGTATATTCACATATTACAGATTAACATCTCTCGTGCCAAATAATTCTACTTGAATGAACAAGAAAAAGGGTTGACATGTGACCAAGCAGCGGACGTTCAAATACATCTCCACGCACGATGCGAGTGATCAGCTTCACGTTCCAGCCACATTAATTCAGCCTCTATCCATTAGATGAAAAGGACTAGTTATCTTGGGGGGGGGGTGGGGAGGGGTGGAGTGGAGCTGAACAATCAGCGGCAGCATACACAGCACGCAGATGTTTGCATTCTTCAGAAAGTGCTGCGTATATTGTCTCAAAACAGCAACTGCGCGTCAGCTTTCCTCTGCCGCTCAGTTCACACAGCTTGGGCTTCATGTGTGTATCGAATTGCTGTGAAGAGAAGTTTCTACAAACATTCCGTCCAGAAACTTTTTCTTTACTATTTGCTATATCAGAACACACAAGTATTACAATATATATAGAAACGTAACGTTGGTTTCATTCAAGCTTTACACTAATCGTTAAACACAACTATATGGGTATAATATACCGGTTATTTATTCAGCACTGCTACATCAGCCTCTCCTTTTTCATTCTTTTTGTGAACCGATGCCTTCCTGATGATGGCCCATGTAAAAAAAGGTAAAGCAGTCCCGTTACAGGACCGGAGGGACCCAGAGGGTTCCAGGAAGTTAAGGTTCCCAGACGTCGTGACAACGGTACAGGATGGTGGTAGGTTGTCAGCCTTACGCACCGGCCGCCTTTACCCCCAGGAAATATTCCTGGTACTCATTTCTGTTACAGGCTGAGTCGACTCAAGGGTCATATGGCGGTCGGAAGGATGTTATGTCAATGAAAAATCCACTGACACCAGCACCTTAACCACTGTGCTACCGCGGTCCCTGATGGCTCGTGTAGATCTAATGTATTAGATCTGTACGGTAGTTTATCTCAGTAATTAACCAACTTGATGCACAAAATTTTTGTTTTACAATAAGTTTATTTCATTCCTCTACATGTTTCGAGCACATGTGCTCATCATCAGGAGGTCAAAATTGCATTACACGGCCTCTGTTATCATCACACTTATTGTAAAACAAAAATTTTGTGCATCAAGTTGGTTAATTACGTAGATAAATATACTGAGATGCACGGTCAGCAAAACGTCAAAATCTGTACGGTAGTGTTTGACGGTTAACATAAAACTTTAACGATAAGAAATATGCAACGTGACGATGTCAGCTAAGATAATTATGGCCGTTTTATGTGAATATACGACTGGGTCTCTCACATTAATGTAGGCACTACACAAGCCGAGCAGGTATTCGAGAGTATGGTGCTGAGCAAGATGCGTGGACTGAAGGTGAAGAAATGGAAGATGGAGGAAACAGCATAATGAATAGTTTCACTATTTTCCACTCTTCATCAAACATAGTTAGGTTGATAAAGCTATGGAGATAAGCTGAGCTGTGCACGTAGTACACATGGGGAAGAAAATAAATTCGTTTTGATGGTGAAAGCTGAAAGGAGACCACCCATGCACAAATGGGAGGATAATATTAAGATGGATTTTAAATAAGTTAGATGGAAGGGCACGTGAAATGGATTCATCTGGCCACGGATGGGGAAAAGAGGCGGGATCTTGGGAACTCGGTGACGGAACTTCGGTTTCCGTAAAACGATGGGAATATTTGAACAGCTGAGTAACTACCGGTGTCTCTAGCATGGCTCTGCCACATGCAGGTAATTTAGTTCAATCAGTCAGCTGTCGGTCTCGTAATTTAAGGTCGTGTCACGGCAGAAGCGACTATGCCCTAGCTTCCAACCTCGGACTCTCAAGATCATTCCCACTTGATTTCGTATTAGATTCGTAGTGGACCACGTGGTCCTAACATTGTGGCAATTTCTCTGTCTCAGATCCCCCTGTTTTCCCCTGCCAACAGTCATACCACCACTGCTACACTCTCCTGCACCACAGTCCCTGGGGTGTTCACTGGATATGACCACTAACCACTTCCTCGGTTCTGCAGCTGGTAGTTTCTCTGTGCCTCACCACTTATCTGGTTACAGGGTAAGGGTAATCCACCATTACAACTTCGGTCGAGAGGCAATGTTTTGATGTCACAGCCTGCCGTGTTACCCGGTACGGCTATTACGATTCCTTGTTACCATTACAATGATAAGATGGTACACTCAAATACGACAAGAATATCTCCTATCAGAAGCTTACTACTGACAGTTTGTAAATCCTCCCATTTAATTCGAATCACCGACGCTATTCCAAGCAATTTAACATTCGTATGTCCGTGCATTGCTAAAATATTCTCAGAGCACAACAAACAAGATGCGAATTTTTTCAATTTATTTATTTTTGTAAGACGCTCTACATGTTTCAGACGGTTTTTCCGTCCATCATCAGGAGCTCAAAACTGCACATACAGCGTCAGGTATTTGTCAGACCAATACTGCTACCTGCTGCTAGCCGGCCAGTCTAGCAGCAGGTAGCAGTATTGGTGGACATTACCAGAAGATGCAGTTACAGTGATATGCTCCTGGTGATGGGCGAAAACATCGCCCGAAACATGTAGAGCTGATTAGAAGTAAATAAATCAGAATAGTTGCATCTTGTTGGTTATCAAATATAATTATGCAAAAATGTGTGTCTGAGTTCTACTGGGGTCGATTTCCAAAGACAGGTGACGTGGCTGAGTCCCTTTTGTGTCTTTTTAAAATCAAGGGCTGAGATAGTGTTACAAACATTTATTATCATATTTGTTCCTAATCGCACACTATTCGCACAGCGCAACGTACTGGACAATTGGTGTGATAGCTGTTGCAACATTTGGCATCCATTAGCGGCGCTGGCGTGCCTGGTTGCAATCTCCATGCGAGGACCGGATGTTCTCACCTCACTTCGTTTTCTGCCTTCTCAGGCGAATGCTGGGAAAGTAATCTCATTTTTCGGTAAAATCTGTCAGGATCAAAGCTAAAACCTCTATAAAATATAATTACGTTTTAGTCACACTGCTTTGTTCAAAACAAGTCTATATTAATTTGAATCAGTAAAATAAAAAGCATTATCCCTGGCAGTCGACAAAAGTCAGAACAGATCCCACCCTAATTATCATCACAGCGTCCGTTGTCTCCATTTATTTGTTCTACACTCTCCTTTCGTGCATATATGGAAGGCTGTAACCAAAATACGGCAAAGTATTGTTCTATTCACAATCCACACACAGTTTAACACTGTACATAGGCTGCGGAACAGACTTCTCTTTACCGGAATTATTTTGTCCACTTCTAAGCCTGGAATATGCTCTACAAACGGAGGAAAGATTTAGGAATCATCGTTGGTTAAATCAGTTATGAATTATGAGGCATTCTTGTTCTTGACAATAATATCTTGCAACAATGGTCTCTTTCAAGCTTCATACATTTCTATTTCTAGCGCCTAACTCAAATACTACGTTTGTCTTTGTAGTGTTTACAAGCTTTGACGCTAACAAACTGTCACGTCGACAACACATACTGACATTATTATTATTATTATTATTATTATTAATCTAAACAACCAACTAGATGCAACGATAACAGTTTATTAATAATTTCCATCAGCTCAATATGTTTTGGGCGTTAACTTCACCCATTCTCAGGAGCACTAGAGTGTGTTTACAGCTTGTGGTATAACACACCAACAATGGTGCCTGCTGGCAGCATCGTTGGTGCATTATATCACAAGCTGTAAACACAGTCTAGTGCTCCTGAGGATTGGCGAAATTAACGCCCAAAACATGCTGAGATGACTGAAATTATTAATAAACTGTTATTGTTGCATCTGGTTGGTTGTTTATATTATTGTTATCAATGATGCACGGTCACACAAATATAAAAAATAATAATAATAATCAGTGTCCTCCGTACAGCTCTTCGGAGACTAAGGAAATGCGATGATAACAAAAATCATCCCGTATTTTTCCGCAGTGTGCTCTGCTATTTGATTAAGTGTTACATCAGTCGGACACAACTACAGTACCGTCATCAGAACAGCAGCCACCACCATCATCATGTGACCTTGAGAGCACAGCTCTCCACAAACTAAGGATGTGTAAGTGCCTACAACAAATGATCATCAACTTTTCTTGAATGAGTTCCACACCAGCCGCCCATGGTAACCTCCCCACTGTCTCTCCTTCATTTGTAGAAGAACGTTCCTAGTTGGATGGAATTCCAAGACGCAGTGGGTCATGGTAAGGAGGTCATTACTTGGAGCTACAGGTGCGTTACACATCGAGCCGGGTGCACAAAAACTAGTTTGTTTTCTCCGTCACATGGCTGGTTCACACACACACACACAAAAATCGCTTATGTTTAAAGAGAACTTATCACTGTCCAAAATCGAACGTACCAAATTACAGGAACCAGCCGAGTTCCGTGAGGTCGGCGAATTCCAAAACTGCTGTTTTGACTTATCTGTAGGCTATTCATTAGCGCTGAATCATACGCGTTTAAAATTACGTAACTTTGAATGATCATTCGCATTTCCGATGATAAATTTCTTTATTGTGTTATAAAGGTTTCACTGCACTGAATAAATATATCCCCCCCCCCAAAAAAATAGTTTCTCACGTTAATTTCAGTGTGCTTTGCAGTTCTCACTGCGTTGACCATGAAGACTGTTTCCGTCTTGGACGCTGCGCCATGTGCTGTGTTAGAAGTGTATGGATGTTTAGGCGGTACCTGCCCACTTCGTAATCAGCATACCCCACTGCGCGGCCTATCGTGATATGCAGACAGATCTAACCAGCCTACCGACCGCACGGCGACACACACACAGCGCCGCTACAGTTACGTAATTTGTGCTCGCATCCGACAACAAACGGAAACACATATAAACGGGTACCGTTTATTTTGAAAAATAATTACCCCACTAAACACAAGCGGGGCCTGGTTGAGCAGCCCACAGACAGTAAAAGTACTGTTTGTGTCCTTGGTGGTCTTACTTGGCTTCGGCAGCTTCAGAGGTTACCTGCTGTACAGCGAGAAATCAACGGAGAATTACTTACTTACTTACTTACTCCATGGTGCAGAGTCCTTCTTGAGAAGCTAACTGGTTTGCAGCTAGTCAAGAAATTCCCCGCATTTCACGGAACCCGAAGGTTCATTACTGCACTCACAAG
>Ga0123352_10007950_pt1:0-12500 | contig 16455 bp, 8 predicted proteins | sample TergutLab28metaG_FD_89700 | JGI IMG/M metagenome (GOLD analysis project Ga0123352, IMG submission 89700) | Labiotermes labralis P1 segment gut microbial communities from Petit-Saut dam, French Guiana - Lab288 P1 | ecosystem: Host-associated > Arthropoda: Insects > Digestive system > Gut ... | reverse complement strand
GTTTATTGATGTGTACTCCTCCGCAAACATTATTCGGGGTCGAAGGTATGAGAATGAGATGGGCGGGGAATGTAGCACGTATGGTGGAGATGAGAGATGTATACAGGATTTTGGTGGCTAAATCTGAGGGAAAGAGACCCCTTGGAAGAACCAGTCTTAGGTGGGAGAATATTATTGAGATGGATCTTCAGAAAATGGGATGTGAGGCCATGGACTGGAATGATTTCGATAGGAATAGGTTTCGGGCAGTTGTGAATGCGGTAATGAACCTTCGGGTTCCATAAAATGCGGGGAATTTCTTGACTAGCTGACAACCGGTTAGCTTCTCGAGAATGACTCTGCTCCGTGGAGTGAGTAAGTATGTAATTAAGTAAGTGAATATGTAAGTTAAGTTAAGTAAGTAATTTTATGCAGCACGTTCCTTATTAAGACGCTACGAGTTGCTCAGCCGGTGAATAACATTCCATTTATGAGAGCTGCATATTTGCAACTATGTACGCAGCAGCTACAAGTAGGACGCCGTGCCTCTTAACTAACTCGTTCGCACCGCTGTCGTATAGCCACTGTAATTAGTGGAAGTTTTCTACAGTATTATGCATGTTGTACTTGTTGCAAATCGGTCCACTTTTATGGTCTAGGTGTGGCAGGGCAGAGCTTAGTGTAAGATTGCGGGTTTGTCGCGTGTATCTCTTTGAAGTTTCACCGGCCACACCTCAGAATGAATAATTGACATACATTGTAGTAATGTGAACTGGGCGAACTTTAATTGTAACGGAGGTATTAATGACGTTGTTAAATCCTGGTTAAAAACAACGACGTTTAACTTTTTTTACCCATGTCGCAACAGCCCCCAGTGGGCCAGGGCCTCCTCAATTGCGAGGCTTCACGACCACACTCAGACACACCACACTCGGTAGGACTCCTCTGGACGAGTGATCAGCCCGACGCAGAGACCTTTACCTGACAACACACAACACTCACAACAGACAGACAGACATGCCCCCGGCGGGATTCGAACCCGAAATCCCAGCATGCGAGCGGCCGCAGACCGACGCCTTAGACCGCGCGGCCGCTGGGGTCGGCGGTTTCATTAGTACTGTAAAGATTTAAAAAAAAACACGCGTCCTGCTAATGACTTACACACATTTATTATTGCAACATAATTCAGAAATGCAGTGACACGAACCAAATAGTTTACTATAGCAATGACCCTCTGAACGAATCTGGTTCGTATCTGTATCATGACACCGAGTATCTAGAACAAGGCTGTGTGTTAGTTTGCTTCAGTCTGTTTAGCAGAGTTCTGTGAGAGAGGCTTCGAATAATAAATTATCGCCTTTTTGTTTAAAGCCATGGGTACTTAATATTTAAGAACGTCTTCCCATATCATTCCGTGTGGTGTGACGTGTACAGTTATAGCAGCGTCGTTGAACAGCACAAGAATAAACCCAACCTCAAATTCGCGTAAAATTTAACAAATTCTCTGACAGTCTTTTTTTTATGTTTTCCATCCCGAAGTGTTATAACATATAAATACAACACGACAGGCGATAACACAACACTTTATTCATATACAAAAATGGTATATTTTGTCAGGACGACATGTTTCGACCTTATAAGTTCATCCTCAGACCCTCCAAGAAGACATCCAAGAGTTGTTTATGTTCCATTGTATTGTGGGATCCCAAATGCTTACAAGTTTTTGTTAGAGAAGTGTAAAATACATAAGTTTGTATATGTTGAACTTGTGTAACGACTTTGACATAAAATTGGAACCTTATCTGGAACGGCAGTATATTAAAATCACTGTGTATAAAATGTATAGAAATTAGTTTAAAATTAGTCAAGTTAAATATAGTAAATTAAAAGCTACCGTATATAAAAGACAGCTTTACTTTGTAGTATTTAGAAAGTGAACTTTATGGGGCTGGTATGCAGGAGCATATGCTCCTGCATACCAGCCCTATAAAGTTGCAGATAAGGTTCCAATTATATGTCAAAGAGTCACACAAGTTCAACATATACAAAATTATGTATTTTACACTTCTCTAAAAAAAAACCTTGTAACCATTTGGGATCCCACAATGCAATGAAACATAAACAACTCTTGGATGTCTTCTTGGAGGGCCTGAGGATGACCCTATAAGGTCGAAACATGTCGCCTTGACAAAATATACTATTTTTGTATATAAATGAAGTGTTGTGTTATCGACTGACATGTTGTATTTGTATCTCTGACAGTCGTTTACTATGGAATTGCAAGTGCAGGTAAATCTAGCTGTAACTTGATACTGTTGTTAAATATACATAGACAGACAGACAGACGTGCCATCAGTCCATCATTACTTGTGCTCACACATCCATTGACAATAAATATAATCTGAAACTAATAGTCAGCTTGAACCTATGAATTTGTCAGCTAGGCGTACGTGTAGATTCAGTTCACAGTGCGACTGTTTGTGGAGACTGTACCTGCAGCGTCACTGTGTGTTGGCATGAGGGAGATTAGTGAGCGATAAATCAATATTTAGTAGAGCCGCTGCCAGGTAGCAAGGCGCCACTGCCGTCAGGTCCGTCAAAAACGACACTAAAACATTGGTAACAAAATTCTAAGGGGCGCCCTGTGCATAGCATTTTGCCGACTCCTAGAACGATCATATGGCTCGGTAGGGAATAAATTGCTTTCCTTAAGTACCGGGTTTCTAATGCCACCAGTTTCGGCTGACCAGGACAGTGACCTGAAGTGAATCTGGATGATCATTTGGAATTCACAGTGCGTAATTACCTGTCCCCCTTCGATATGAAATAATCCCCCAGGTTAACGCAACAACGTACAGTAACATGAAATGAAACTGTTCAAAAATGGCCTAACTCTTACTGCTCTTTAGGACGAGGTCGCAAAATTGCGAAGAGATGCTATTAGTTTCGTGTCTGTCTTTCTGTCTGTCCGCATGGAACAACTCACCTCCCTCTGGTCGGATTTTCACGAAATTTTGTATTTTGGGCAGTTTTCGAAAATGTGTCGAGAATATTGAACGTTGATAAAAATCTGCCAAGAGTAACGTGTACTTTGCGTGAAGGCTTACGAACATGTGTGATAATATCTCCCGGAATTCTTTTTAGAATGTGAAATATTTCAAATAAAATTTTCAGAGAAGATCAACAGAGACATTTTATTCTTAGAAAGTTGTTTTCTGAAAATCATGTCTTTTATGAGATAATGTGGAAAATACGGTAAATTCGGACAGGCCGCATATGACAATATAATACGGCGCATGCGCTTTACATGCCGGATAAATAAGTCTACAGACACACACTCAGAAAATTTAAAATTTATCGCTTATCCACGGCAACAGTGGTTACGCGAACGCTCCTTAGTTTTACGTTATATGCACATTGCCTGTTTTGTTTACTTGAATTTCAGCTCTTGGATTACAGTTTGTAACTACAGAATTAAGTAAGTAAGGAGAAATTACAGTACTCTTTTAAAAATTTCGGAGTCAAAAATTAAAGTTCAACTTGATTAGCAGTTTGAAAACTGACTTTGACTCAAGATACTAATATTTCTCATACACGATGTGGAAACATAACCTTGAAAGAATAACTCTGTGTTATTGAGCAAATTACATTTCAGCTTATAAAATACATTTATATACTTATACGCATTTTAATTTAAATTCTGAGTGACTTTTAATTGTTACTGACACCAGACTCTAGCAGGTAAATTTTTGTATTTCACCGTAGGTTCAAATTGTGTATCTCAGAAGTGAGAGCGAATACAAATCCGCCGCGATGACATAAACCCATCCATTTGAACGAAGATGTGTGTCAGAAATGATATATGAAAACCCTTGTGTTTATATTTTCTATCTGCACTTGACAATGGCTGGCTATTTCAGTTTCGCTGCCGGCTTAACGTCTCGCTGCAGGACGAGGAGCGTTGACAATATGCTATGACCTGTTGAGCATAATCTGATTAATGAATATGGTCTTGGTCGTGTAGGCGTTTCATCTGTTTGCTTGTGTGGCGATTTTTTTTGTGTGTGTGTAGGATCGGACAAATATGAACATGCAGATCATTATTCATGTACCAGTACTGTTATACTATACCGGTGTATGGTGTGTTCATAGGAACAGCAAAACAGTGATCAATGACCGTGCGCCTTCTATCACTGAGTATTAAACAGGTGATACAAAAATGTCATTTTACACACAGATAAACGTCTGTTATACGTGGTTAGAAATATTATGCTTATATGTAGGCCTTGTGATTTTTATTCATTTTTACTGTCTATGGTCTTAGTTCGTATGGGGGAGAGGAGGGGCGTATACAGGGTTTTGGTGGGGAAACCTGAGGGAAATAGACCACTTGGGAGACCCAGGCGTAGATGGGAGGATAATATTAAGGTGGATCTTCAGGAAGTATGATGTGGGGTATGGACTGGATCGAGCTGACTCAGGATAGGGACAGGTGGTGGGCACTTGTGAACGCGGTAATGAACCTTCGGGTTCCATAAAATGTGAGGAATTTCTTGACTAGCTGAGAACCGGTTAGCTTCTCAAGAAGGACTCTGCTGCGAGGAGTAAGTAAGTATGGCCTTTCTTCGGCAGTAACTGCTGAAGTAAGGGCAGTTGTTGAGGAATGCCAACGTTCGGTAAAATGCTGACTGTATTCAGGTACAATAAAGTTCAAAATTACTTTAAAAATTAAATATTTCGAGACTGAAAGTTTGTTCAAAACCGTGTATTTTGGTTGATTCTTGGGGATTTAAATTATGCTGTGTCATCTGTAGAGCTTACATTTGCTCATGAATCCTGTGCGTGCCGTCTGAACATATCCAGAGGTAGTGCTGAGAAATCGCCAGGTTAAAAATCAAAAGAAAAGAAAAGAAAAGGAAAGAAACATTTAATAATATTTGTGTATGGGCTAAAGATGCCAACATGCACGGACTAGACGTCTTCTTCGTAAAATAACAGTTTCTCAGAGAGTTCATGAGTTCTTCTCGTTTTATGCAATCTGAAAATTTATTACCGCTTTTGCAACAGCGCACTGCATGTCCGTACCCGGATTCTGTTTACTCCAGTGCACGTGACCCATCCTATTTTTTGAAGCTCAATTTTAATATTATTTTCTCTTTTACGACTGGCTGTTCCAAGTGGCCTCTTTCCTTCAGGTTTCCTTACCAAAACCCTGTATACGTTTCTGTTCTCTCTCGCATGTTCCACACAATTTACCAGTTTTATGAACCTTCATCTGACCTACTTTAATTACACGTGGTGTACCGTACAAATCGTGAGAATCATTTTACAGTTTTCACCAGCCTCCTTCTAATTCCCCCCTCTTGTTTCGAAATATCCTCATCCGCTGCCGATTCGTAACCTTCGACCCACACGCTTACGTTAAATGCCACTAATACAAAATACAACAACCTGATTTTTCTTTTAATTTTAGTGCTTCGGGTTTTAGATTGCAAATGGGAAAACAAGAGATTCTGGACCGAATGGTTATAAATAAAGCCCGAATTTAGTCAACGAAGTTGCGATTTGTTAGGGTGTGTCCGAACGGGTAAATGGAGTCTACATAGCTCGTGCAGGACAGCCAGTATCCTCGTGCAAGTTCGAAACTGATACACCCTGAAGAATGGTTGTGTTTGAACGTCGAGTAATGATATGTTACCAGATGGCAGGCAGTAGAAATATTTTACTTACAAAATATTCCTAGAAATAAGCAACTGGATCATGATGTGCGAGTAATTTTTTTAAATTTGTGTTCAATGAACAGTAATATAGAATTATATAAAAATATGCAGTCTACAACAACTCTTTGTTTAGAAATTTATATTAAAAGATATTTATAAAATACATCATATATATAATATAAATATCTTTTCGTAATAATTACTATTATTATTAAAAGATATTTATATCATACATCATATATATGATATAAATATCTTTTCATAATAGTTAATACATCATATATATATATGATATAAATATCTTTTCATAATAATTATTACATATATATGATATAAATATCTTTTCATAATAATTACTACATCATATATATGGTATAAATATCTTTTCATAATAATTACAAAATCATATATATGATATAAATATCTTTTCATAATAATTACTACATCATATATATGATACAAATATATTTTCATAATAATTACCATTTCATATATAAGATACAAATATCTTTTCATAATAATTACTACTTCATATATATGATATAAATATCTTTTAATAATAATTACAACCCTGATGTATGAGTATAATGTATCTGATTGGATGTAGGTGATAAACCAAGGAAGATTCCCTTAAATTGGTAACGCTGTGGAAGGAGGCAATAGTGACTAAATTAGAAATACAAATCTCGGCCTTGGACTGGTAGGAAGAAGTAAAATTTTGAAAGGACGGTGATTAGGATTATTTGTATGTCGGCCGACAAGCTCGGAATATGAGGCTGCAACGTTACTGCTACGTAAACTGGCTATGCCTCTGAATACACAAAATTGTTCTTAGATTATTTATAAATGCTTCGAACAGTGATGCTGCACAGTCATATACATACGTCACATTAATTTAACTTCGTGATACTTGTTGTCTAGGGTGTGTGTTAATACAGATTTCCAATTCCTGAAAATTTTCTAGTTTGACGGTAAATTTAGGAACGTGTCTGTATTTGTAATATTCAGTATATGGAACGTTTCGTACATGATTTGTTGGCAATGTGTATGGTAGCTCGGCTCCATCATTAGTTTTCGTCAGAGTGAAAAATATACACGGACGTACTAAGCAGGCCTATATATTAAATAATTCACGATTTGCAAGTGTGCATTGCCCTGTAATTTGTAGGTTTGTTTATTGCAAAACATGTACTTAAATTTGAGGATGAAAAGCTACGTGTTCGATTTTTTTTTAGTTTAACACTTGTACCGCGCAGCTTTTATTATTTTGTACAATAACCAACTAATACACAATTAACTGACAAAATATTATACTGCTCCTACATGTTTCCACAATATTGTATCATCCTTAGGGAGTTCGTATTTAGTATAATCGCAGAGTAAAACCAATAAGATGCAACTTTTACAATTTATTTATTTCTGTAAGACGCTCTACATGTTTTAGACGGTTTTTTCCGTCCATCATCAGGAGCTCACAAACTGCACATACAGCGTCAGGTATTGGTCTGACAAATACCTGACGCTGTATGTGCAGTTTGTGAGCTCCTGATGATGGACGGAAAAAAACCGTCTAAAACATGTAGAGCGTCTTACAGAAATAAATAAATTGTAAAAGTTGCATCTTATTGGTTGTACTCTGCGAATATATTAGTCGTACTGGCCCGGTATGTAAACACCGAGCCACTACCTTCGGGAAAGAGGCTTCCGAAAAGGCTGGTTGTGTTTTAGGTTTTGCGCCAAATACATTTTTAAAAAATGTAATTGCCCACTTTGCTTGTCTGGTCTCAAGTCCGCGTTTGGAGGACCCCCGAATTTATTTTTTGTATTGGGCACAGCAATGTCTTAAATCGGTAGTAGCAATAATTTTCCACCCCGAGGTAATTCAGACGCCTCTGACGAATTTATAAACGCCACCTTTACCCGTAGGTAACTGAACCGTAACAGATGAAACATGTCCTACACTTCGGGAGACAAAGGGAGATGGCCTGCAGGCCTTATTGTGATATGTAGAGTGGCCTAACACACGCCATTATTATTATTATATTCTCTGCTTCGATTTCGGAAGTCACTCTCCCAAAATTTAATTTTTTTTGGGTTCGCGGTGAAATAAAATCTTTCGTGTTTCCTTCTTACCTGATCTCTAGGCAGGGAACGTAGAAATGCTAATGATTATCATCTGCCTAAAAATAGTGTTGTTATTGTTGCTCTGGGGATTGGACACAACCTAAATGTTCTTGATTCTCTTGCTGCTTTACATCTGGAAACTGGATATCATACATACTCAAAAAGGGCGGAAAGGAACTCATATCTCTGCCGTTTAATATTTGAGATTAACAATTCGTTTAGCGTGTTTCGAAAAAGTTGGTGTCAATCCTCGAGATAGACTCTGCTATTCTACGATAGAGGAAAGGTAATGAATATAACAGGTGACCGAAAAAGTCTTCTAATTTTGTAAAAGAGTTCACAGTCACCGAAGTAGCTTAGTTCGAGAACATTCACTTTTTATGGAGTTTGTTTAAACGAAAAAAAAAAATCCCATTAAGTTGCTAAGCTTCCTTTGGGCCATTTTAGGGGCAGTAAGAAGATGTAGGGTTTGATGGGTGGGAGTAGTGGATGGGGGTGTTTGTAGGATGAAGCACCATCGAAGAATGGAATTGAAAGTGGGACAAAAGCAATATACAAGTGTAATTAAAGAGGTTAAGAGAGGAGGAAGAAAAAGCAGAAAATTGGTGGGACAGAGAAAGTGGAAAAGGAGAAGAAAAACAAGCTTTTCCATTTAAATTGACTCCGCAGTTAGCGAATGTTCTAAATAACTCTCACACTTGCCGTTAACTTACTTCTGTCTTCGGAAGTAACTTCACAGTGCAGTATGAAACTATGGGAGCAATCCACAAATTTCATTGCTCCTCCTTCATTGATACAGGGCGTTCGAAAACGGGGTGTTCTTGCAAATGTAAGCTTTTTAAAGTTTGGAGTTTTGGTATTTTTTATGTTTTCTTAAAATATTTTATTAGATGTCTCAAAACAGCAAAACTTCTGTAACATGATTTTCTACAATATTTGTCGTACATTCCATTGCAAATTTCATTTCATATACAGGGGATCTGGTGAAGTTTGTGCTGTGAAATTTGTTTTGTTAATCTAGAGGGTGGACCGAGGAAAATCACCCAAACCCTAATTTGTGTACATTGATAATAAGGGGTATTTTCCAATCTCCAAGCGTAAATCGTGACCATAAAGCTTGGTGTTTGTTAAATCCGGCTTATGCTAATATGCAAGTAATAAATGTTAAATGTGTGAAAATTACGTTATGACTTTGTGTTTTGTCGTAAGTGAATTCCTGATTTGTAGCATCTATAGACGGAGGAAATAAATTGAGCCTAAAAACTTCCTAATAAAAGAAGGTAAAGCAGTCCCGTTAGAGGCCTGGAGTTGCCCAGAGGGATCCAGGAAGTTAAGGTTCCCAGATTTCATGACAACGGCACAGGATGGTGGTAAGTTTGTAAGCCTTACGCACCGGCCGCCTTTACCCCCAGGAAATGCTCCTGGTACTCATTTCTGTTAGAGGCTGAGTCGACCCCAGGGCCATAGTGCGATCGGAAGGATTTTATATAAATGAAAAATTCCAATGACACCATCCGGAATGGAACCAGCGACCTTCCGATTTGTAGCACAGCATCTTAACCACTGTGCCACCGCGGTCCCCAAAAACTTCCTAATATCAACGATGTTATACAACTGACCGGAAGGTGAAACGAACCAGAAATGAAGATAAAACGTTTGTGTGATCCTAGCGGTGTGCACGATACTTTCGAACCCCCATTCTGATTGTCATCGCAATGATAAGCGCTTCGTTCATGTTAGCGAGTGTTGTGACATCGAGGTCCTAACTCGGCTTTCAGCATATCTGTGTTCGTTAGAAGAGAAAGGACGTTTGATAGATACCGTTTTAGATTCTCTGAAAATATTAATAATTGTGCTTGTGTATCCAGTCCCCTCCTGAATCGAAAAAAAAACACCTGTTCACTGAAAACTGATCGTAGGATTGCGTATGGGAAACGTCAATACCGTTATGTTTGGGAACAGTTGTGTCAGGATTAACGACTTTACTGAGACGTATAATGTAATATTCACTTTAAATGTATGTGAAGGAATAAATATGCGATGGAGTATGCTTATCGTTGGTAATAGCTAATTTATCGGTAGCTGTCCCCAGAAAATGTACCGACGTTGGAGTTGTTACGTCCGTCATTGTACTGAGCTAGTTTATGTGATGAAAATATAGGAACTGTATGTTGCAAGGCCTTGAATGGCATAATAATTTTGAACTAAAATACTGAAAGTTACTTTTCTTTGAAGCAGTATACCGGTGACTTCGTGGTGAAAATGACAAGAGCACAGGAGACATGAGGTACACGTAGAGGGGGAAGGTCAGATTATGACACCATTTATTTTTACACCATGATACCTAGAAAATGGTTATAACTTTTCAGCTAAGTCGACTATAGTAAACCTCCTTATAATACAGAATAACACTGTCAACCGTGTGTAGGAGTCACGTGGGAAGTGTTCATGCATTGACGGAGTAAGTGATACAAAGATGGGCCGGGATAGCGCAGTCGGTATAGCGACTCGCTACGGGCTGGATGGTCCGGGGATCGAATCCCAGCGGAGGGCGAGATTTTCCGCACCCTTCCAGACCGGCCCTGGGACCCAACCAGCCTCATGTAGAATGGGTACCGGGTTTTTCCCGGGGTTAAAACGGCCGGGGCGTGGCGTTGACCACCCACCCCATCTAGCGCCGAGGTTAAAGGAAGTGTAGACCTATACCTCTGCTCCCCCTCGAGGCCGTCGTGGCCTGTTCTAGGGTGAACTTTACGCTTACCTTTACCTTTAAGCAATACAAAGCAGAGTCGCACTTTCCGTACGGTTCCGGAACTTCTGTCGTGGCATCTTATATAGTGTTGCGTTAAAGCGGATATATACACCTCGACTGTGGAAAGCAAGTGCGCTGTATACACGGTAGAATCGCAGTAGGAAATCCCTATTCCTAGAAGTGTTACATTCACTTCCGACACGTTGAAAATGAAAGCTTTCTTCTCAGTTGTGTGCTGGAATTATGTAACTACGTCCGTACTGACGCTCTGGAGTGCAGATCATGCTTACATTATTGTCGTGTGAGTATGATTTTTCGTTTATTTTATAGGATTACTGCTCTGATTATTTGGTTTAAAGGATTTTCTTTTTTTCGGAAGTACAGACGAAACGTTGAAATTAATCGCAACATAATTCTCGATGTAAGGAGTATACTGTACGGATTTGACATTCATGTGACAGTGCATCGTGATAAATTCTTATAATAAAACAAACTAGATGCACTAATTTCTAAAATTTATTTTTGGAATAAAAATCTGCATGTTCCGGACAGTTCCTCCGTCCATCATAAGGAGCTCTTCACTGTACACACAGCGATGGTATATGCCATACAGTTTTGCCGACAGCTTGCGAGCAGGATCAGGAACATGCAGAGTTTTATTCCAAAAATAAATTTGAGAAATTAGTGCATCTAATTGGTTTTATTATTAGAATAGAGTATTATACGATTTAACACGTGGTAATATCCACGGTCGTGTTTTTCAAATTTGAATTTAGTGGTATTTAATTTAAATACAGTTACCTTTGCCAATTATTTGTTTTAAAAAAAACAACAGAGGATGCTTATAACACTATTGATCAAGCATGCGTTCAGTCGTACGCTGACTGTAACACCGCCCAAAATACGATTTCCCCAACGTAGCTTTATAGACAGTACATTTTAAGCTACATCTCCTATTTTTAAAAGCAGTTTATACTTTCTGTATCTAAACTCATAAAAAAACCACACACACACTGTAATCGATTTATGCAGTAAAAATGTATTTAGGGAAAAAGCTTCAAAGGCAGAGCGGATGTCGTCAATTAATGGAATTCCCACGCATTTAGATATTTTATTACAGTAATTTATATCACTGAGCGGTGTATGGAGCTGTGTAGCAGGAGAGGTGGTATGGAGGTAGTTATGTTGGTGGAAGAGTTGAACTCGTAAGCCAACATCGTGGCGGACTGACGGAATGGACTGGGAGATTTCCGCTGTGGTGATGTGATGGAGAGGTGTATAAAGAGAGAGAGACAGGTAGGGGGAGTGGGAAATTTCATTAACGCTTTCACCCGTTATGGAGCAAGGACGACACGGCTGGAAAGTTGGTAGTTTCGCGGTTTCTAAAATGGAGTGTTGAAATGATCGGGAAAGAGACATAGGGTAACTTGAAGTGAGGAGGGAAACAGTGACACCTTCAAGAAGGCGATTTTGTGCATCCTCATGAACAGTATGACTTTTGCAAGGCTGATTTTGAATGGCCAAACCTCAAATCAGTCGCATCGTTTACCTGTTGTAGAGGCTCGCAAATTGTGGCCAAATGTGGACCAGAAATTGCAGAATTTGTGATCGTAATTATGTAAACTTTTCAGGAAATGCTTGCTATCATTCGGTGCAGAATCTTTTGTCTTCCAGGTTGCTATCCAAAAATTTAAAGATCAAAATATATAGAAATATAATTTTGCCCGTTGTTTTGTATGGGCGTGCAACTTGGTCGCTGACATTGCGGGAGGAAAGGAAGCTGAGGGTGTTTGAGAATATGATGTTGAGGAGAATATTTGGACCTAGGAGGGACGAGGTAACGGGGGAATTGAGGAGATTGCATAACGAGGAGCTAAATGATTTGTACTCCTCACCCAATATTGTGCGGGTGATAAAATCGAGAA
>Ga0123352_10007948_pt1 | contig 16456 bp, 8 predicted proteins | sample TergutLab28metaG_FD_89700 | JGI IMG/M metagenome (GOLD analysis project Ga0123352, IMG submission 89700) | Labiotermes labralis P1 segment gut microbial communities from Petit-Saut dam, French Guiana - Lab288 P1 | ecosystem: Host-associated > Arthropoda: Insects > Digestive system > Gut ... | reverse complement strand
GATGTGGGTATATGGACTGGATTGGGCTGGCCCAGGATAGAGACAGGTGGCGGACGCTTGTGAGTGCGGTAATGAACCTTCGGGTTCCGTGAAATGCGGGGAATTTCTTGACTAGATGCAAACTAGTTAGCTTCTCAAGAAGGACTCTGCACCATGGAGTAAGTAAGTAGTCTTACTGGGAAGGCGTCTCTCCTTTTGCCTGTGTCCGTTAGCAATATGGCTGATATATAGTAGGTAATGAGAAGCTAATAACGCAGCTTGCTGAAACAAAGTATTGTCAAATGTCGCTGTGAATCAGCAACAGTTATTAGCAGACATCGGATACTTAATCAATAACCAAATAAAAAATAAAGAGCCATTCATGTGTTTATCAGGCCCATAACACAATTTTATCGTACTTTTGAATTTTAACATCTGATTCTTGTTCGAAGTTTTTTCGGGCCGTAAAAAAGTTGTAAATTTTTAGTTGAAATCTAGATTTTTTAAAAATGTTAGTGTTATCCTATTTATAATCAACTTGGACACGACAAAAAATTATCACCAAGAAACATCCTAGGACGAGACTGGCCAAATACGGACAGTTTGCCTGCACCCGAATAGATGAAGTCAGGGAAAGGAAAAACGCAATATTCGGCCCATCTTACTACGAAACAAAATTTGGAGAAAATCCGAAATAAGGAATATCTATTAAAAACAAAGAAAGAACATTGATTAAAGTAAGCTCACATGTACAAGAACAGAGATTCAGTGTCACAGACACACCACCAGCAAAGGAAGACAGGTGTCTTGTCTTCTTAATGTATTACAGTGCTGAATCTACGGAAAGAAAGGTGACTGGGTTTGTTGCCCGAAATATAATATATAGTAGCATTAAATGTACTTTAGTGCCAAAGGGGTAGAATTTCTCTTGACGTAGTACCGGTTATTAGAACTATATCAGGGATTTATTATAATAGTACCTAATGAGGAACATGTTCATTGAATTGTCAAGTTTTTTTTAATTACACTAAATATTTTCATGTGAAATTAATCTGATGTATTCATCGAGGTACACAACATACACGTCAACAATGACATTTATTGCTGTTCGTGTATTTTAATCAATAAATCATGTTTTGTCTGCAAGGATGGAAATTGCAACACTTTCCTGTGTATGTGTGTGTGTAATAGAAATATTTCTTGTGAGTTATAAGGTACGAAACTGCAAGAATTCTACATTACATAAGCATTTACTCTTTTTAATGTTTCCAATATTTATGTACAACTATTTCACGACACAGTGATTAGGTACAGATTTTATAGCATTCTTTCATGGACTGACTAATGAAAGAGGTATTGTACATGCTGTAAAAGAAAGGTGTGGCACAATTGGAAGTCCTACAATGGAAATTTCTTGAAAGTACGCAGAAAAACAATGAAATACCTAAGCAAAGATAGCCGCATTCCGAGTCGAGATTTGAGCCTGGAATCTTCCGAATACGAAGCAACTACCAAACACCTAAGTAGGGATAGTCGCATTCCGAGTCGAGATTTGAACCTGGGATCTTCCGAATACGAAGCATCACAAACTACCAATCCAAAGCATTCGGTATACTTATGCATTCACTACGGTTTGCAATTCGTTTTAGGAAACTTCTTCTTGTGTATTGTTTGCTACAACATTAGAAATGCGTAACGGTTATCTGCATTTTTTTGACATTCATACTGCATTATAAAATTTTATTTATTCACCAACTAATGAGTTGTCCTAAAAAACCGTATTATAAATTTACATTAAAATTTACGTTAAAACAGCTCCGACATGTTTTGGTGTTACATTACACCAACATCAGGGAGCGCATTAATTTGTGTTTACTAAGTTACAGTTGTTAACAACTGTACCTTTAGTAAGCACAATTTAATGCGCTCCCTGATGTTGGTGTAACTGTAACACCGAAACATGTCGGAGCTGTTTTAATGTAAATTTTAATGTAAATTTTAATATTGAGAATAAATAAAACTTTAATGGTATCTGCATACTTGCAATCAACATTAGCAAGGAAACATTGCGTGCAGCGACCGTGGTAAATTCGCAAGTAATGGGCTGCTGATATTCGAGTGTTTTTTTAAAGACAAAGACGACAATGATGCTTCAAACTGACGGAGTCACACGGCTCAGGGCAGCAAATGCCTCGACTTGCTCATCCCAAGTATTGTGCAATAAATCGATACCACTTTCACAGATACCGCTGAGTGTAAACGAATTGCGTTATACCTACTATGTCTAAACTTTCTCTAACACGCAATTTCAAGGAACTCGTTACACGTCTTTCTTAAATGTGAACTAAATATTTGAAGCCAGAATGTCACTCAAGTAATGTAAAAGTTCGGTTCCAGACTTACAAAGAACACGAGGTCACCTTTAGAGTGACCAACCGTTTAATGTTCTTTAGGGAAATAATCGACGTTATTTTTAGAATCATAGGAAACACGTAACTACACGGTGAGGAAAAAAGCAGAGTTTTTAATATTAGGGACAGTTGGCAAGGTATAGCTACCATTGTGCTTTGAAGGTTAACAGATGTGCTTAAAGGGTCCCCGGAAGGGCTTTAATGTTTTCAGCGCGCTGGAAATTTGTGTTCTTGTCTTCCGAGTCATAACGCATTGTACTCTGGCAGGTGAATACCAACCTTCCGGTGGGACCTGTCCCCTCTATCTCTAGGCTCAGACCCTGAAGAACGAGACACTGTATTCCTGTAAAATTTTTCTAACCATCTACCAGTTCACACGACGTCATAACCTAGAAGGCGGCAAGATGAACAGCTCATAAGAAATTTTATTTATTATTTGAGTGTAGTTTGTTATTTCTGATGAAATGGAGCAAAAACTGCCCAATACACAATATATAATTGGAAGGAAACACTGAGACATTGTGCTGTGCTATATCATAACTAAATGCAATACAAGTAGCCCTATACACTCAGTCGCCATAACTATACATATTTTATTTCCATTATTTCCTGCTACATGTTTCGGCTTAAACAACCACCATCCGCTCTGCATTAAATTTTGTGCATTTTTAACATCCTTCTGGGCGTAGGCGTAACTCGGATATTAACATGGGAAGGGGGGGGGGGGCAAAATCGACTATGGGTATTGGGAACTTTACTCAATAAAATCTTCTCGGACAGACAGCCGCGTCAAGTTGTGAAAGGCACCTTGACAAGGCTGTCTGTCGGAGAAGACTGTTACTGAAATTTGTCGGCACGAAAGCTTGAAGACGTATATAAGGAATGTTACTTGACTAAGGAGTCAAGTTAGAAACGGGGAAAAGATTGGTTTGAACCAAACCTTAATATACATACACCCCTCTCCCCCAGTTCTACCCCAAATTGTATTTGCCCCTCTTCAATTCAGTAGCCAAAAAAAAAAAAACTATCCTTACGCAGAAAAATACTGCAGGAGCATTTGCCCCCTTGTTCCCCTTCCAAAATTAGACCTGTCCTTCTGAAACATAAATATCTGTTACATATAGAAAGTTAGCTGTGCACTTGCCTACCCTTAGACCAAGTAAGCATGGACATCACAAAGCAAATTCAAGACAGCAGGCATCAATAAGGAACAAATAAGAAGAGAAAAAAAAATATTAGCATACCGTACAGAGGCGTACAAATGTTCCAAATAGCTAGGAGATACCGCAAAATTATATACACCAGCAGGGTGACATGAATCAACTTCCATACCGGGGGCATTAGAAGCCACCGAACAAAACTGATTCGCCCGGCGACGTGACACCTGAGACTGGTGCACCCCTCCTACAGTCCGTACTTACCACGCACGAAATTATTTAAACACAAGGAAACGATCTCAGTTTACCCAGCAACCAAAACATTACATCTGCAATTTCGTGTGTGAATAAGAACCAAAGAACCCGGGCAACAACAACGTGAGAAAATAAATGCTGCAAGAGTTAGAGTAGACATAATAATAATAATAATAATAATAAGGAATTTGGATTCGTAGTTTATATTGTGCAAATATTTTAAGATTTTATTGTTGCATGTTGCACTAGACCACATTCTGTGGAGAACTCTCTTTGGAAGAGGCCATGGACCTATCGCAAGACAGACAACAGAATGAATTAGTCCTTTCAAAAGTAGAACTGTACAAATAAAATGTACTGTGACCAACCGGGATAAAGTAGTAGGTACCTTCTGACAATGGAAGACGAAAGGACTTCAATAAATATTATATATATATATATATAAATGCAATGGACCGACTGCTGAAGATAGTTGTTTACAAATGAAATACGTAGCAGGAAATAAAGGAAATAAAAAGAGAAATTGCGCCAACCGAAAGAATGTATGACGGTTTGATGGAACTGTGAAGAACTGCAGCTGTCCGACCGCTATATCATTTAATACACGAATCTAGCGTAATCTAATTTCCAACTGATTCGCGTACAGATCACATGTGGTTACAAGCAATGCATAATACATCATTTCACAACAATGAAATACATAATTTACGTACTTTGTAAATAAGCAAACATTGGTCTTGGGCCCATATTTCAGATCGCTGTTGCTCAGCATGATCTTCTTACTATGTACCTTGAAAAAATACTTTTTTCTGCTATAAATGTTTTTCAGTACTTAAAAGGTAATGGTAAAGTGCGCCCTTGTAGAGGCACTGAGGCTCTGTACAGACCGTACGGCCCATAGGAGGAGTAGAAGTATAGATCTACTCTTCATTGACCACGGCACTAAAAGGGGGTGAGAGGTCAGCGTCACGCCCCGGCCGCTTTTACCCCCCAGAAAGGCCCCGTACCCATTGTACAGGAGGCTGGGTGGGCCCCAGGGCCGGTCTGGACAGGTGCGGAAAATCTCGTCCCCGCCGGGATTCGATCCCCGGACCGTCCAGCCTGTAGCCAGTAGCTGTACCGACTGAGCTACCGGGTCCACTTTTCAGTACTTGCATCTTCATTAACCTTTTAAAGACTACTGGTTACGTGATGCACCGATAGGTTTAACATCCAATAATTGTACGTACTTTCTGCCCTCACTGTATTTATGAGTTTTGTATTTAGCTCAGAATAAACAGCGACTTCTACCCCACAAAACGTAACTGATTGGTTTTTGTAACCGAGATGAAAAGTGTTTACTTCGCGGTACGAACTGGGTCTTTTAAATAAAGCAGTCTGTTCTTCCTCTTTAAATGGTAAAGTTGCAATTGTGATAAGTCTTGCAGAAGAGAAAGTAAACTGTACCATCGTAACAGAGAGATGGCGATAAAGAAAAAATACGAGTATAAACCGAATAATTACAAGATAACTTACATGAAATGATAGCATAAAATATAAAAATGAGAACAAATGATGTTCAAAACTTTTTTATTTCGTGTAAAATTGGACAGAGCAACAAATCTGCTTTCGAATCTTAGCATCCTGGACTCTTCTCATATAATTACACTGCTAAACTGAGGGGGACCACCATTTCAATAGTTGTTCAAACTGTATGCGTGTACATATATGTACGTATGTATGTATGTATGTATGTATGTATGTATATATGTATGTACGTACTTACGTACGTATGTATGTATGTATTTATGTATGCATGCGTGTATGTATGTGTGTATGCATGTATGTATGTACGTACGTACGTACGTATGTATCTGCTCTTTAATCGGGTCAACTTCGGAGTTTTTTCTCCTGTAAGAAAATCTAGACGCACTCAGGTACCTGCTACTAGCCAGGGGTCAGGAGTGGTAAATGGCAGCATTAGTTCCCGTGATGTTCATACACAACCTTCTGTAGCATCAAATACTGGAAGAAAACAGCCGTGCGTAAAGTAAGCTGGGGGGGAAAAAGCGGTCATTGCAGTACGTAGCACATGTCAAAATTGAATATAGTTTTAGTGACAATTTTGAACGACTAGTGCTTTACAATTAATAACAGACAGTGCTAATCATCTCACAGATTACCGCCATCTATGTCACCAAAACACTGTAGCCAATTGCTGAAGATTAAACCCTGAATATTGGCCAAATAGATTCACTAATTGTGGGCGGAAATTGTTAGCATTCTGCACACACCTAACTTCATACTTTGGGCGTAAATATTCACACTGGTTCAGATGATGGAGTACGCAGGGAAAACGCAGTGGTTGTTGACTGAAGTGTTATGCAGATGACTACCAGAACCTGACACGACAGTCTGCAGACCTGTTCGAGTGCCTCTTTCGTGCCTGCAAAGAAGGCCGAAGTGTAGTTTGGACACGGCATTCAGGATTCAAGAGGGGCAAGTCATATTTTACAAGGTTCAATAGCGTTTGTTGTCGAGTATTCTGAAATGTGAATGTCGCAGAAATTCGGATGGTATCAGAAATATCAGACAGGTTGCCTCCAGTTTTGTGCAGTCAAACAGGATTAAACAAGCTCTAAATAAATAAAACAAAGGCGGATTATGTTTGTCTTGAATAATTCCGATAGCACAACCAAAGGCTAATAATAAGAAATGTAGGAGTTCTTGCATTGGCTCGCTGCCATGACCTAAAGTAACAAGTCGTTTCTAAATACTTTTCTTTACTGTGATAAAATATGGAGAAACTTAGTATAATAAACAAACAGAGCTCAAACAAATGCTGATAATTCCGGCTGCCAAATCAAAAATAAAGCGACCAAAAATGTTTGTTTGAGAAGGGAAGTAGAGGCAAGAGGGAACTTATTATTATGGCCAGCACAAATGATGTTTTAACATCATCCCAATAGCGGTTACCTTCAAAGGAAAGGAATTTCGTTCAGAATTTGCAAAGGTTCTTCATATGTTTCCTTATTAATAAAAGTTAATTCTAGGCAGACAGAAGAGAAATTCTTTCATGACCTAAGCCTCAGGCACACAGAGTTGCAGCAGGATCCTGCTCTTTAATGCTGGATGGCTGGATGGCCATGGCTCCAGCAAGATCTTGCAATCTGTAGAATTTTTTTTTTTTTTGGGGGGGGGGGCTTTCCAGTGGCATGTTTTCCAAGACTTACCAAACACAGGCTTCGACCACGGGCAGGTGCTTCTTGAATCCTCTACTTCACGGTAAAGAATGAAATTCACTGATGCGGGGGGGGGGGAATTGAGAAAAGACTATTCCATTGACGACAGCAATGGACAATGAACGTATAACGTAAAACTGTAACACGTTCGTTTAATGTTTATACCTTCTCGGGTATCCTAACAGCCTGGTACCATTTCACTCGAAGATGGCGCTCTTATGGCGATTTAATATCGCCAGCAACAATAACACATACCGACATCTTCACATAAAGTGTCCGACATTTTTGCCTGATATTAACCAATGTTTGGGTTTTATCAACAGATTTTTCATAGAAGTCCCCAGTATTAAATTTCACGGAAATCAAGCTGGGGGAGGGGGGGGGCAGATATGTGCTGAGAGATGGACGAGCATGACGACTAAAATAGGCGCTTTTCGAGACTAGGCAAACAAGCATAAAATGACACATTGGGTAAGAAATTCCATCGTGTTCATCTTCAAGGTCGGAGGACATGCACTGCCCATACAATAATGAAAAGAGATACACAGCCCGGATTCTGCCGTATTTAATACTGCGAACCTGTATTAGAAAAATGACTCATTTGGTACAGTGTGCTGTCCCAAATGATCCAAGCGAAAGCAAAGTAACTGTTTAATGAGCGGTAGTGTGGCGCACGAGAGGCGGGGGGACATGTATTTGTGGAAGTTGTGTTAACAAGAAATGCAACAGAATAAACCATGCGTGATATTTTTAAATTCAGGAGATTTTATTTTGGTGTTTACGTTGAATATAAGTAAAAAAATGCATTGACCAGATTCGTCATTGAAGGTGGCCCGATTCAACCACATGGTCATATTAATAAACGCAAAATTAAAAATTGGAACGGGAGGTCAAAAACAAAGCTGACTGGGAAAAGTTTATCAAGGAGGCGAAGGTCTCCATTTAACAGTAGTGCCAGAGAGGGAGGGAGAGGAGAAGAGGAAGAAGAAGAAAAAGAAGAAGAAGAAGATTTATCCAAGTGGATTAGAGCGAATCGGGTCATGCAGTGGTGTATTTTCAATGAGTGTTACACATGTGTGTTTAAGGGTAGATTAATTCTAATTACTTGAATCTACAGTTCAAGCATCGAGCTGAAGAACTGTGCATAATACCTGCAATAAATGTTACACAGCAGCGATTTGACATTTAAATTTTTTGACCAGACTGACTCTAACTTACCTCATATAAAATATTATTAGTAGTATTAACGTCTGTTATTACATTTTTAAAAAAAACTTACTACTTATCTATGTTCATTTCGTTTTCGAGGAATCATTGCTCACTCATTCCTCAAAGCTTTATCCTGACAATATATTTTGTAATCTCTAGCTTACGAAAAATATGTCGAACAAATTTGTAGGTAGGATTCATAATCTGTCCACTCACCAGATTTCATGCTACTGGATATAAGCAGTACATATTCAACATTTTGACGGCATGTTTTTATTGTCCTCAATTATGCAGTATGTAAAGGAGCAAGAAGAATATTGGACAACTGTTTACGAACATAACGTCACAACACAAAGTTTACGTCACTGATTATTATGTCACGCAACATATTGCAATCTACGGCATGAGGCACCATATTATTATGTAATGATATTGAAGTATATATGTATGAATTTCGAAGAGGAAAAGAGATTAGGGATGCACTGAGTTGCTAAGTATAATATCAGAACGAACTTGGGACATAGAAGATAAATTATGAGAGTGCTTCGTAGACTGGCAGAAGGCATTAGACCTTGTAAACTGTACCAAATTAACGTAGACCCTAATCGAATCTGGCACCGACTGGCGGGAGTGAAAGAACATCCATCAGTGAACTGTACTTCAGCCAGAGCGTTAAAGTTCGCCTGGTCCAAGGTAGATATGAAGTGTGAAGTTTGGAAGAGGCGTTAGACAAGGATGCTCTTTTTTCACCGATTATATTGAACTTACACAACGAGTTCTTTACCAGGGATACTATTGAAGGGTTTGGAGATTTTAAAGTAGGACAAGTAATTCACACTCTGAAATATGCAAATTACCTTCAGCTACTGGCTAAGGAAGAAACGGTGTTACAGGGCGTCATTAGTAGACTAATTGATGTAGGAAGATGGTGTGGAATGGCAATGAATGTGGGGGAGGGGGGACTAGGGTAATGAGAAACTCAAAGTAACCATTTCGAGTACAGATTATAATAGATCAAAAACAGCTGGATAATGTGAAATATTTCAACCTTTGAGTAGCACAAGAACAAATTTTTCAGGGTGAACAAGGCAAATCAAGGCCAGGATTGTCATGGCAAAAGCAGATTTCAACCAAGAAGACTCTTTTCACCTGGAAATTTTACTTTAGTTTAAGGAAGAAACTAGTACAGCGCAACACTTGGAACATAGTTTTGTATGGTGCTGAAACTTGCAAACTTCGAGAGGTAGATCAGAAATACCTGGAACATTTTGAAATGTTGTGCTGGCTAAGGATGGAGAAGATCAGTTGGAACTACCGTGTGCAAAACGAAGTATAACATAGAGTCAAGGAGGAGAGGAATATCATACACAACATAAGAAGAAGGAAGGTTAACTGGATTCGTAACATATTGTGTAGGATACGCCTTCTGCAACACGTTACTAAAAAAAAAAAAAGATAGAGGAAGGATAGGACTGCCGGGACGACGAGGAAGAAAACGTAACCAGATACTGGATGTCCTTAAGAAAATGAAAGTCTACTAGAAACTGGAAGAGGAAACACTAAATTGCACTCCGTGAACTCGCTTTGGAAGAAGCTATAGACTATGGAATGGTTGATAATGAACTATACATTAATAAGTATTAATTATAACGATTCTTATCTCGGGAATGGAGTTGCAGGTTTTCTGCGTGGTATAATCTAAACTTCTATATAATATTTCGATGAATTTCTGGATTCAAATGGGTCAGGCAGGTCTGTCATCACGGAGACTAATCTTTGATCTCGGACCAATGCATGTGGGATTTATGATGTATAAACTGGCACTAGATCAGGTTTCTCTCCAATAAATCCGGTTTTCGCCGGTCAGTATCATTCCACCCAAGCTAAAAACTCATTTTCATTTTTATGATGCTCTTGTCGTTAGGACGAGCCGTTGATGTGCGGAATCCGTAACAGTGCTCTCAGGTATTGGGCAAAATTGGAGAGAATAGTATTTTGCTTTCCGTCCAGGATTCAAATACTTCTCAAGCTGCCCTAAAAATATTAACAACAAAGCAGAGCTACAATGCAGCCCTCCCAATACAAAAATAAAAATTCAGCCCACATGTAATAATTGCTAAACTTCTTTTCTCAGGCGCATATTCGAAATATTCTACATCTCATCAATTTTCCTTCTTAACTTCCCACAGTTGCTACCTCCCACATTACCTCTACGAGTTATTTGTCTAAACATTTCCAACAATATGCACAATTTACACCTAACGATTCTAAAATTCTCACACAGTCAGTCCATATTCCATCACGAGGACGAAGGAGCACTGCTCGCGAACTTTCAGAGCCGTAATACTTTCTATCAATTTCCTTGCGACAGATGTAATGTTGCTCACTCCCCCCGCCCGGGTTCCTTTTTATTGTTCTTGTTCTTCTTCGTTTCATCCTCTATATTTTCTTCGGGATATTTCAAGGGTTTAAATGACCAACATTTAACGTAATTTTACATATTCCGAGGTTAAAGTGAAAAAGTAATATTCTTGAGTGGTTTTATTCAAGGGCTTTCTTTTTCTACAGGAATGCGAACAGAACGCGCAGCGTGGGAAGACACCTACCAGTTCACAGTTAATAAGATATTTTGTTCGCAGACCTACTTGTCGTGTCTTTCTTCACTTCTATTTGTTCTCCTTTGGAGATGAGCAACTTGTCGCTGAACGCGGTCACCAGAGAAAGTTTTGTTTTTCTCACTATAGTGGACATAAGACATGCCCACAAAAAGTTGGGTAATCGATAGGCCACGCTAATCTGCGTGTGAAACAGAAAGCCTTATAATTACAGTGTTCTGGGAAGTGACGCCGTGTAGTTTGGTAAAGAGGTGCCAACACTTCATAGGTCGAACCCTGGTGGTGGAGGCTGCACATTCTTCCAAAACGTTGTAACAGGATACAAAATTACACGGCGTCAAACGTCTAATTTGAATCAAGCAGTAAAACTTTTGGCTTGTAGTCGACAAATACCCATCTCGAATCGTGGCTGGAATATGGATTATTAAAAGGTTTTAATGAGTCCCTCCAGGCGAAGGGCACGAGAGCACCTTAAGTTAGGGCATGTGCGCTTCCCTCCACTTGCTTCTAAACCCATTACTGTAACATTATCACTCGATAACGTACAGTCCGCGTGACCAACTAACTCCATTTGGAGAAGCAGGGTCTTTCTTCACAAGCTGACAGTTTTTCAGATAGCCGAGAAATTCCCCGGGTTTTATGGAGCCCTAAGGTTTATTACCGTATTCACAACAGCCTGCCTATTGTCCGTGTCAAGAGTGAGATGAATCCAGTCTAAGGCCTCCCAGCCTATTTCTTCACGATCCGTATTAATATTATCCTCTAATATACGCCTAGGTCTTCAAAGTGGTTTCTCTCCTTTAGGTTTCCACAAAAAAAAAAACCTGCATTAATTTCTGTTACATAAGTCATTCACAGCGTCGTTCAATGCACTGCAATTAAGAATAATGGCTTTAATAGTTGTTTAAAAGATCGTGATCTACTTTGGGTAGCGGAGAGTTGGACAGGAGATGGGAGTACCGGATCTTCACGAAGGGAAGACAAAGATAGGCAGCATTTTGTAAAAATCCCTAAGGTTTGTAGCGTACATTAGAGAAACGAAAGAAACAATTATCGAGAACCCCTCGGTTATTCAATAATTGAAGCGGTCAGGATTAAATTGAAGTGAGGGACCCCAAATAGATTTGTACAATCCGCCTGGAACAGCGAGGTTCTATAGCTCAGAATTTTTGAAAAGAGCACATCGAAAGGGTAAGAGACATCCTGGTGAAAAATGAGTTTGTGATAATGGACGACTGGAAGGCAAGGTTAGGTAATATGCAAATAAACTTGTCGCACTTGGAACAGATTTGATACGAAGGACAAGAGCAGTAAGAAAGGCTATGAGGGCGACAACAGCACAGACAGAGCGTTCAACAGTGACGGAACAAACTAGTACAATTTTGTGAAAGGAATATGATGGAAACACTGAAAGAAAGCATGGGGAGGGGATCACAGATGTGAAAAAGCACAATTGAATAAGCATTATTAGAGGAGGCCTTACTAAATGTGATACCTGTTAAGTAGCATCCGAAGTTTTGAGTAATCATCTGCAATTGACAGTAGTAACTGCAATAGAACAAAAGAATATACAAGAGTAAAAGAGGTCAAAAATGACATACCGACAAAAAGAGAAACCAAGAGGCTAAACAAATATAAATGGAGAGAAGGTAAAATGGTTAATTTTATGAGCAGACTAGATGAGGTCAATAGTCAAGCCCTTTTTGGACATAGAAATGGTGAAAAAGCATACAGAAATGGAAGAAGGTTTCAGAAATTGAAGTAATTATGACAGTAGAACGGAAGGCTTGGACAGGATGATGAAATACGATAGACTATTAGAAGAAAGATGGAAAGAGCAAAGTAAGGAACGACAGATTAAATTATATGGTAAAGTAGAAAGATAATAAAAACTTATGGAAAGCCACTACGAAAATATTTAAGAAAAAATATGGGATTCGTTGTGGAACCGGGAACTTGGGTTAGTTATTTCTGAAAATTGTTTACCAAAGATAAAATAGAAAAACCTAGCGACAAAACAAGAAATAGTGCGGCCCCACTACTTGGAAGTATTACATAGAGATTTAACATTAGAATAAGTTAGAGAGAATAAAGGGCTAAGAAAAATGAAGGATATGATGAAATGTCGGTGCAAAGATGGAAAAAGAATTTATCAAAAATAAGAAAGAGATGCAACATTTGAAGAAAATAAGAAAGTATGGAAAGTGAAAGCGTATCCTAAGGAACGGAAAATGGTTATTGTGCGCTCAATTTACAAAAATTTAAAAAAAACTGGGTTTAGCTTAAAAATTACAGAGAAGTTTCCTTATTGCCAGTGGCGGGAAACGTTTTCAAGAATGTTGGCCAGTAGGCTGATAGATTGGTTAATGACTAGTATAACACTGTCGAGGTTTCAGGCAGGCTTTGTTAAAAAGTATAATACTGATAACGTGTTTGTAATCAGAACAACAGACACACAGTGAAGGGACAAAGAGGATGTTCATATCGGTGTCTTTTAGATTTACAAAAGCGTTCTATTCCATAAACAGGGATGCCCTGTGCCATAAAATGCGAAATAGTGTGAAAAAATGGTTGAATGTAAAACGATGAATGTGCGATCAAATACAGTTCTGCGTAAAGTGGAGCTATGAGGAAGTGACTGGACGAGTCCAACAGGAGACTGGAGAAAGGCAAGGCAATAATCTCAGTCCATTTCATTTCAATATTTGTGTGCTTACTGAAGGCTTTTAGACTGTGTTAATGAAAAGCATGCACAAGAACCAGCATTGGGAAAGTAAATGGTACTGGCATTTTTGTTTGCTGACGATTTAGCAACAAGGTTTACCTAAGAGGTTTACTAAACACGTGGAATTTAGAGTACAATTTCAATTGCAATTACAGCAATAGTATTCAAAAGGCACGAAAACTAAAAAAAATGGAATGTTGGTACATGCATGGTCAATGGCTGGAGGCAGTAAAATAATTCACTTAATTATAGGTAAGGATAAAAAGCCAAGGAAAATGGAAGTGACAAAATCAGTGTATAAAATCGAAAGGCAGAGAAAAGAACGGGGGTACTTGGCCTGGATAATGTACTTGATATAACGACTCGCTACAGGTTGGATGGTCTGGGATTCGAAACCCGGTGGAAGCAAGGGCTTTTATCTTGACCAAAAACCAGTTAAAAAGGGCCCTAGGGTACACCCACCCTCCTCAAATGGACACCGGATCTGTTCTTTCGGGTAAAGTGGTTGTCGTGTAGCGTTGACCACCCACCCCATTTGGCCGGAGGTTAGGACTTAGCAGAGGTACTCGTATACCTCTGTGCCGCATGGTACGTTATAAGAACTTTACCTATACCTTTAACTAATATGAACGTAACAGTATCAGAAAATATATATGGCACTGTTTGTAAGTAAAAGCTGATATATGAGGTTGAAATTAGGTGGGTTAAGGGGAGATGGGAAATCAGTGTGGGAATTCTGGGGAGATCCTGCACTAAAGTCCTAAGGATCCCCAGAAGCACAGCAAACGGTGAAGCAGAAATATAATTTGGAAGAGAGAGTATAAAAAAAAACGATGTTGTGTAGCATAGGAAATTTATGGTACAGTATTTGTTTGGCTCATGGAACAAGACGAAACTGTTAAAACGTTGCTCTTAGCGGCAGAAGGGAAATCTGAAATGGGGAGGATAGGCAATAAATCTAAGAGATGAGCTGTACAAAATTGATTTGAGGTATATCAGGGTAGTGAGAAAGAGGGGAAGAATAAAAGAGCTACCTCATACATGTCAAATAATTAAAACTAGGAATAGTGATATACAAATACAGTAAAGTATAGAGAAAATAAGAGAAGAGATATCTCTTAATTTCTTATTCGGATATGAAACAAGAGTGGAGAAGAGAGCTGTGTATACAATGTCGAAATATGAAGGACAGAAATGGGATAGTACAGTGTAAGTAGGAAATTTAAAAATTGCAACGTATAAGGAGAGGTATAGAGAAAGGAAATTGCCCTCAATGTATAGACAAAGAGAATAAGCTACAAATTTAAAGATAAAAAAATGGAGGAAAATGGTTTCAACCATATTTGTCATACAATAAACAACGCAAAGAAAAAAATAGGCAATATTTATACAAAATGAAATGCAAGTTGGGAAAACAAGTGGGGGGGGGGGGAGAGATTGCACGGTTACAGCAGGAGAAAGGGCGAGCACTGTAAATACAAGTAATTTATTATATAGAGTAGTTTAGATTATAATAGAACACTTTATATACAGAATAAGTAAGATAAACGACTGACACAAGTAAAAAACAAAATAGTGAACGTGTGCTGGTAAACACGTGGTGTTAGCAGTCATATCCAAAGAAATGTACTCCAGACTCAACAAAAAAATTTGATTTGGATGAATTACAAATAAGGTAAGCAGTCGTAAGGGGCATCAAATCCCAAAAGACCTAGCTTAACACTTTCCGCACGTCCCGTATGTCCTAGAATTGTCGTATGTTAAGTCTCTCAGGAGCCTGCAATAATATTTAGTTTAGCAGTTAGTGTATTTACAGACTATTTGTACGCTGTTTTCTGTTACAAAGAGAGGTATATTAACTTTTGGCGCCGGAATTATTTTTTTAATTTTAGCACACCTGTATATAAAATGTGAATAATACAGGGACCAAATACGTTATAATTATGAAACAAACTGAATTTTGAAGAGAAAAAAACGGAGAGTGTATACCATGTTTAACATATTCAGTACCTATATTTGTTGAATAAATATATAAAATGCAACTTTAGAGGTTAGCGGTGAGACACGTCAACTGTAGTTGACATTAGGCGTCAAAAGGTTAAATGCGTGACTATTCTATCGCCAGTTGCAAAAGGTCTGCAAATTCATTGTTTATTGCTCGACCCTCTAAAACGGTGTCAGTAAACATTTACTTTCGCAAACTATCGGCGAATCACCTTCTCTTCGCGTTTTCATGACATTAGCACAACAAAGAATATCGCAATCGAATCGTTAGTACTCTTGCTTCTGGCTATGGACATATCAGGTTCAAATCTCGGTCTACAGACCAGTTATCCTGATGTTTTTCTTGAAATTCTTTAGTTTTTTCAGGCGACTGAAAATTAAGCCACAACCGTTTCCTTCCGTAGCCTTCGGAATTCACTATTCACTAATTATCCAACCGTTCGACGCTACTTCGCCCGAACTCCTTTCAGCTAATTACATAAACCAAGAATAAATACATATAAGTTAAAGAAAAGGAAAAAAATTATTATTGTATTCTGGGATGTGACGCCGCATAGTCTGATAGATATAGACCTGTTCGAAGGGACATATTTCCTTTGTCTTCAAAGTGGAAGATATTTCTCCAGAAATGTTAGTAAAGTTCTGTCAGCTTAAATTGTGTCATCTCTCATAACACAGTAGACTGCTCTTCAAGTTGCCATCGTAAGAACTTCAAATCTCAAAGGCATTAATGCGCTTTAAGTCGGTTCTACATTTAGATGTACTGAAGCAGCTAAGTTTTTTGGCGCTCAGGACGAATAATCACAATGGCTGCCCTTAAGAAAGTTATGAATTTTACAAAAATTATAAACATTGAATTACAGTCCTTTTTTTTTTTTTT
>Ga0123352_10007947_pt1 | contig 16456 bp, 10 predicted proteins | sample TergutLab28metaG_FD_89700 | JGI IMG/M metagenome (GOLD analysis project Ga0123352, IMG submission 89700) | Labiotermes labralis P1 segment gut microbial communities from Petit-Saut dam, French Guiana - Lab288 P1 | ecosystem: Host-associated > Arthropoda: Insects > Digestive system > Gut ... | reverse complement strand
GGTTTTTAAAAAAACCAGTCGTGTGAGGAGACACTCCCTTTTTTCTTTCGCTGTTTTTTTTTTTTTTTTTTTTTTTTTTTTTTTTTTTTTTGTTTTTTGTATGTGTTGATCCGAGAAGGAACATAACTTAAATATTCTTAACACAGGCCCAAGAAATGATATCGAATTGTAAAATGGGAGGAATAAAAGAAAGCTCTGTTACTTCCACTTCTCAGTACCTTGCTGCTGTGCTCAGGCTGTCGCGGTGGGTCAGAGTGCAAAATTGTGGGGGAAAGAAGAAATAGATATTTGGGAGAGGGAGGGGGGATTTCAGACTGTAACGAATTGGACGTGAGATAATAAATATAATGTTATTCAACTCTCTAGGAAACTGACGAAGTTATATGGCGGCTGACATAATCTTCTTCTTTTGTAATCTGAGGCGTCAACCAGAATGGTCACTTCCCTTGCCTGAAGAAGGAAGCAGAGCCGGTTTCCGAAAAGTCGTGTTTTATTTTTAAAAAAATGAGAATAGAGGTATAGTCCAAACGAGAAGATTGTGTTAGTGAATTATATTATTTTTTTTAATAATTAATTTCATATCGATGTGCTAACCGCGTTCTTTCTATAGTGTCGATAAAAATGGAGTGATTATGAGTATTGTGCTAGCAACAATGGAGAAAGATGAAGATTGTTCTGAATAAGGTACTGCTCTTGCACCTCTCTCAAGAAGCTAAAAAGAAAGCTACAAAGGCTTCTAACTGTCTGGTCTTGATATTCGTACTAGGGATATCACGAATACGAAGCAATAATATCTGTAACTACCCGCAACTTTCACACTGACGTACGAGACCAGCCCCGCTCATTTTGAAGTAGCGACAGCTGTGACTAGCTTTAGGATCCGGCAGAAGTCCCTCTACAGAGAACTTCTGTGCGGGTTGTCTCTTTCCTCAACATCGACGTCGTCTTCCAGGCTAAATAGACCTTGTATAAGAACAGGTAAAAGGACCTTTGTGTACTTTTTCGATCACAAATTCGCGAGGTGGAATTGTTGTGACATGCAAATCTTTCAGAGTCTACAATGTTGTGTATAGATGACATTGAACATAACAACAACAGAGGAGTAACATTGCATCGTGTGCAGGAAATGAATCAGAACTTTCTACTAAGTGAATTGAGTAAAGAAAAAAACAGTTTGCCTTTTCAGTTATAGGTAGCGCTAGGAACGAAATTACTTTTAGGCGTATTGACACATTGTGTGAAACCTATAATGTCTTGTAGAAAATAATGGATGTTTTGCTTTATATTTCTATTAGAGAAATATATCACTAACCAAGTACTGTCGTATAGCTTTGTTCATTAGTCTTTGTGTTCTCATCTGTCTAGAAAAAACACTTCTTAACCTCGGGAATTTTGTGATTTTGCGGGAGATCCTTTTAGCCAAATTTTACGTACAAAGAAGGATATGAGCAAATAAAAAATATTTGTCTTTTTTTTTCAAAGTAACATCGGGCACTTTACACGAAGACATACTTACGTACCGACATACGTTTTAGTGTTACCGTCGACCAAAAATTGTTATAAAAGCATTGTTGTTTAACACTCAGTATTTTTATATAGTTGACAGTGACCTGTAGCTCAACAACAACATATAATGCACCGTTCCATTTCCACTGCAACAATGGTTACGCGAACCAACCACAATAACTACTTTTCCTACCGTGTTTGACATTGTCCCTGTCGTGGGTGTTACGCATAACAAAGTTTTGAAAACAGGTCCTTTTTTTTTGCCTTCGGTTGGAAAATGGGGAACAGAATCCTAACTAAGTCCGTTTCCAAGAGACAGTTTCTACCACTGCTCACCTCCTCCACCTTAAGAGGAAAAGAGATCAAGTTTTCGAGAAATTGTGTTATGAAAACAGAGGTGATGGACAGTGTCAAAAACGTTATAAAATTTAGCTCAATATGTTGCTGTCGGAGTGCATTTATGGTGTATCGTAATAAGTCTGTATGCAGTGTTGCCGCTGCGAATTTCGCTTTCATGAAGAGCGAAGGAATATAACAATTTCAAATGAAATAGTTTAGGCTTAATATAAAAGTTATATACGCATAGATTTTTTTCTTTTCTTACAGCTAGGATTGTTTCTGTCATGAGAGAAACCCTATTGTTTATCTTGTGTCTCTATCTCTTTTACATTCTTCTTATATGATAATGGGACTTCATACAGGCGAGTTGTCGGAATCACTTGATCGTCTTCCTCAATATCCAATGTCATGACAGCTGATATACATCTCTGTCTAGTACAAAATAACGTTTATCGTTGCTGTCAGGTATCAGCTGACATCTGCGTCACAATCACAAAATATAAAATAAAATAATGAAGACTACGTAATGAAATATTGAAATGGCACCAACATCCACTGTAGGTGCAAGCGACGTAAAGCCTTTTAGGACAGGGATCTGCTGAAAAGAAGGATGAAGAAACAGATAGACAGACAGACAGGTGAACATAAAAGAAAGAAGCAACAACGTGTGACTAATGTTCGTGACACAGTGAGCAATTTGTTCCGTGTCTCCGAGCTGAGGCTTGACACAAGGTAGCAAAACCCTCTACTCCTTGTGCTCGTAGTTATGTAGAAATATAAATGTGAACATGAAGTTGGACTAGCAGGGTGTTTCAATAGGCAGGTGGCCAGTGAATGTCCTGCTGTTACTCGTTTCAAAGAGAAGCTATCGTTCTGAACATATTCATTGCTAGCATTTATTTAACCAGCACAATTAACCTGCTCTGTAAGCAAAATGGCATAGAGAAAACTAACAAAGGTCTTATTTTTCTTGAACACTGTAAATACGTATTTGCTGTTGGTTAAATTGTAGCGAGATAATTCAAGACAAGAAGGGTATCTTTAATGACAGGTATGTCATCTTCAAAATTCTACAGGCGACAGAGCTTTATACAATTATTTTATCTGAAGTACAAAGCAAACCAAATTATAAGAATTTCGTAGTTCAGTGACCTTTATCACAAAAATCCCGATCTCAAATTCAAATGCCAGAAGGTTTACAAGTGTGTCCTCGAGGATTCACCTCGTTACCACGTAAGTACTCTAGATAGGCCTGCATAATACAAACAGGAACTTCACATACTAAATTAAACCAATAATCTCATATTATCATAAAATTTTATGAGAAATATAATTACATACGCTGCATATATATTTTATTTACACTTCAGAAGAAATAGCATCAAATAAAATTCCTTTAGAAAGATGAAAATCACTATTAGGGCGAATGATGGTTAGGTTAGGTTAGGATAGGTTCTGAATCTTTTGTCTTTCTGTCTGCTATGTAACGTAAAGACAAAAATGTGCTGGACTATAAGTATCTTCTTTTACAAGGTGGTGACATTTTGTTTCTGCACTTAAGGGAGAAATGTAGACTGCGGAGTTTCTAGTAGCGGGCACGAACATTCTTGATTTGGACATTGCTGCATGTAGTTCTTCTAATTCTTATTCTTATTCTTCTTCTTCTTCTCCTCCTCCTCTTCCTTCTCCTCCTCCCTCCTCCTCCTTCTCCTCAAGCACTACAGTCCACTGTGGACCTTGGCTTCCCAGTTCAGTCCTCCTCCATTCCTTCCGGCCTCTAGTCACTGTGTGCCTCTTTCTTATTCCCATTATCTTAATTCTTCATCAACTTCATCAATCCATCTTCTACGCAGCTTTCCGCTGCTCCTTGTTCCTTCCATTCTGGCTGTCACAATTTTTGGCATTCTTTCCTTATTTATCCTTTCGGTATGTCCTTGCCACCTTATCTGAGTGATTGTTTAAATTTTACGTGCGTGTCCCCTGTCTAATATATTCTGTGTCCTAATTCGTTCTTATTCTCCTTAGTTCTTCTTTTATGTCACCATGAATATTTATTCCAATCTTCATTTCGAATACCTTCTGCTGAAGTCCTTCTCCGGTTTTCTAAACCATAGCTTAGGATGGATCATATTAAAGTTTTATAAATTTTAATTTAGTATTTCTGGACAATATTTCAGACTTGAAATTTCATTTAGTCTTGCATATGCGCGGTTTACTCTCAAAGTGTCAGAATGAATGTCTGTCCACAACTTATTTCTGTTATCTAGGAACAATACCAAACGTGCAAAACTGTCAACTACTTCGTATTTAAAATGATGTATTGTTATGCCTTTGAGACATCTTTTCACTTACGTATGGGGCATTTTCATGTATAATCTCTTTTGTTCGATCCATTTTTCTGCTTTAATTGTTGAATAAAATTAGTGAAGTTTAAAAATCCATTATTAAGTAAAATATTTGGATTTTGTATTCCATAGAGTCAATGTTATTCCAAGGTACAGACCAAGAAATTTGTAATTATTGAATTCGAATTCCTTATACGACACAAAATCAGTTAAGTTTATGACGAGTTTAGATTTCCAGAACAGTTACAGTTCGTAGACAGTCACAAGTAGTCGAGGGTCTGACGAACTATTCTTAAACTGTAAATTAAAGGTAGAAACTTTGTTCTCAACTTTGAAGTTAAATTGTGGCTAGTTCGGTTATTGAATTAATATTCCACTTGGCAATCAAATGGGCTTTTTTTAATTATTTGATCTGTAAGATAGTCACTTGGTTGGTTAGAATTGGTGTTAAGACTGTTTATCGTCTGTTAGAACCATAAATTCCCTCCATAGACATATTATCACAGTATTATTTCGGAACAGATGGCAAGGTCTTTTGTATTATAGCCCGCATAAGTAGTGTGTGTACTTTAACTGTAAGAAAATCGAATATTTGGGCGAAATAATATTTAACTTAAAACTTACATTACGACATCTTTTAGTTCTTGTTTGTGTATGTGATATATAGCAATGCATTCGTTGATTTATTTATCTTTTTTTTTGCGTATTGTTTACATTTCCATCAGTAAACGACTATGTTTAAACTGCCGAAAGAAGAGATAGGTGTTGTAAGACACTGTCATTTTGTTGCCGTAAATTGTGGGCACGTGTGTCAATTCTCTCCATCTTTAGTACCCCCTCCCAGGTATTTTTTTGTGTTTATTTTGTATTTCTTTATTTTAAGTATGCTCCATTACATTGTAATACTACATGCTGCAATTCATTAAACTTTAGTTATTTGATATCAGATCTGGAGTTCTTCAATTGTTATCAGTTTATCCATCCTATATATCTCTTTCTTGTGCAGTATCAACTTCAATATTTCTGTACACTCACCATTCATTGTCCTATTTATCTATCTTTTGTACAATATCAACTTCGATAGATTCACTAAACTAATAAAACACTGTCCTGTTTATCACTCTTTTGTACCATATCAACTTCGATAGATCCACTCACAAACACTGTCCTATTATTGTACAGTATAACTTCGATAGTTCACGAACATCACAGAAATCTAGCCTATTTATCTCTCTTTTCTACGTTATCAACTTCGTTATATACCCTAACTCACAAGCACTGTCCTATTTATCACTTTTTTTTGGTAAAAGATCGAAATCAATAGATTCGATGGCAGCCAGTTCTTTTGTTTGCTTAGGTGGAGTTTTATCAGGTCTCTTTGTTTTCTGGTCTCTTCACATTGGAATAGTATATGATCCATTGTTTGGTCATCTTTGCCACATATGCACTTCGCGTCTTCCCGTAGGTTAAATCGGTATAAATATGCCTTCGTTTTACCGTGTCCGGATAGTACCGCAGTTAGCTTTGAAATTAGGTTAATTTTTGTCCCTAGTCTGTCCATTACTCTTGGGAAATACAGTTTTGTTGCCTATGCCTTGGATGTTTTTGTCCATTGTTCTTGCCATTTTAGGATTACTTCTTCTGCTGCTTCACGATATATGGCACTTATGGGTATTCTACTGTACCCGTAGTTGGTTCCGTCTCTTCGCGCTGCTTCTTTGGCTAACCTATCCGCCATTTCATTACCATATATTCCTGCATGGGCCTTAGCCCACGAAAAATTTATTTTTCATTTGGCTATCTTCATGCTAGTTACCATTTTCTTACCTCTTCTGCTATATGTGCATGATTATTGGGATTGTGAAGCGAATCTAGAGAGACCCTGCTGTCCGTAAATATCGTCACCGTGCGTCGGTTAATGCTGTGGCTATTCATCGATTCCATTTTCTCCAGTACTTTTAGTATGGCAAGCTGCTCCGCTTGATTATTTGAGCATCTATTGTCTAATTTCTGCTGGACTTTTGCCACCAACTCGCTTGCTTTAAAAACCACTGCTCCAGCCACTACTCTTTTGTTGTTTTCTTCCGTCTGTGAACGCCTGTAATGTAGCTTCCTCATCTCTTACTACTTCTTCAATTGTCACTGCCTCTACCGGATGCGGCCAGTATTTATATTCCACTTTGTGGTCCAATTCCATATAACTATTGCTCTTCCTCTTTTTTGTGTTGTATCGTTTAACGATCTCTTCAAGATTGATGATTATTGGTGTCGTTGCCGTCAACATGCAAAGGGCCTCACTAGACGTGGTGCGGTACGCCCTTGCTATGGTTATGTTGATCAGGCGCTGTACTCTTTTGCACTTCCGTCTGTTGTATTCCTGGTTCATTGCTTCTATCCATACTGAAGCACCATATGTTAGCAGCGGTAGTATTGCTTCTTTGTATATGGCGTCCATAGCCGCTTGTTTGATCCCCCACGTCATTTTTGCCACTCTTGCTAAGCTGTGGATTAGTTTTCCGCACCTCTCTGCCATGTCTTTTATGTGCTCATTGAATTTAAACTTGTGGTCCAGTATTATTCCTAGATATTTCAGTTTAGTAACTTGGTCCAATGGTTCGTTATTTAAGTAAACTGTTATGTTCTTGTTTTCTTTCCTTTTCCTTCTTGAAACTGGCATTACTTTGAATTTTTTGGTTGAATCGTGTCTTGTTATTCTGTGCCCATACATTTATTTTGCTTAGTTCTACGTTCACATAATTTTCCACGGCTCTCACCGAATCGCCCCTCGTCGCTATGATCAGGTCGTCTGCGAGTGCCACCACTTTAGTTCGTTTCATATATTTTAGTTCCAGTAGTGAGTTGTATTGCAACTTCCATAATCCTGGGCCACTGCACGAAACCTGCGGACATCCTCTGCTTATTTCGTTATCCATCCTGAGGCATTTCGTGGACCATGACACTATACGTTGCGGGAAATAACTTTTTGTAAGTTCATATAAGTTTCTAGGACATTCATATTCCCGTAGTTCATTCAAAATCCCCCGCCACCAAGTTGCGTCGAACTCACCCTGGACGTCCAGGCTAACTAGCGCTATTACTTCACCTGCTGCCAGTTCTTGTTGTACAAAGTCTTTTATTGCCATGCCCGCATCTATGGTGCATTTTTGCTGTCTGAATCCGTACTGATTTTCATTCATGTATCCTCGTGAGTACACGTGGTGGTTGATTCTGTTTATCATTATCTTTTCCAACACCTTCCCTCGTGTGTTCAGTAGACTAATGGGACGGAATTTAATGCTTCATCACTTCCTTCTTGCCCGGGTTTTATTATCGGTATTATCACAGCTTTTTTCCACCTCTTTGGAAAAGTTTCTTTCTTTAGGCATTCGTTGTAGATTGCTGTTATGTAGCGGGGTAGATCTCTACCAGCCTCTTATACACTTCGCTTGGTATGCCATCTTCCCCTGGCGCTTTTTTTCTTCCCAGGCTGGCCACCACGTTCTTGACTTCCTGCACAGATAACTCCTTATCGTCAGCTGTGTCGGTTGTTTCTTGTGTTGTTGCTCTATCTGTTTGTGTGTTGCGTTGTCATCATCTTGGTTGTCTTTTGGTGTGAGTTCCTGTATCATGCATTGAAGAGTTTCACGTAGGTTTGCTGTTAGCTTTCCTTCTTTTTGCCTCAATGTAGTTGTGGGTGCCGTTTGTTTTCTCTTTCCAGCCGCTAGCTTGTATACTTCATTCCATGGGTTTGTCGTCGAGGTCATTGTGCAGTACTATTTCCAAGATGATCATCTTTCCTTCCTGATGGTTGCCGCATACTCTGCTTTGGTGGTCAGGTATTGTTCTTTCCGTTGTTCGCGTAGGACGGTGTCCCCTTTCATACGTTGATATCTCCTCCTCTGGGCGTTTACCTTTTTCCTAAGGATTGTGAGTCTTTGCGTCCACCAAGGGACTGATTTGTGTTGTGCTTCCTTCTTAATTGTCGTTGTTGACCTAGTTAGTCTGAATAAGGCTTTATATGCTTTATCCAATGCTTCTTGAAATTCTTCGACTATCTCTTCGGTGTTTGGTGCTGTTCGTACTCTCTGGCATAGGGCTTCGTCTATTTCCTCTATTCCTGCGTCCACTGTATTTGGTCCGTGTAGTAGTTGCTCCATTATTTGTATGAAGATCATTTGGAAGTTTTCCGTGCCCCTCTGTGTCACTCTGTATCTCGTTCCTGCCTTGTTCGACTCGTCTGTTGACATAGATCTTTCCCTTTACCTATACCGTATTTTATTATTTTGTGATCGGAGCAACTTTCTTGTTCATGTACCTTCCATTTAGTAACACAGTCGATCGCCTGATTATTCATAACCGTCAGGTCGATGTTACTAGCGCCTTTTTCTGTCTGGAACATATAACTGCCGCTTTCTTCATTTGCTATCTGAAACTGCCTGCTTATTATAAACTCCTCCAATTTCTTCCCTCGTTTGTTGGTTAGGACGTCATGCCACGTGTGTAAATTCTCTCCACCTTTAGTACACGCTCCAAGGTATATGCCTACATATTTAGGCGCAGTATGATTTCACTAATATTGCGTCAGTGTACTGTACCTGAATATTGAGAATAGCCGGTCTCCACACGTGACACTTACATTAGCGCTACGTTCAGTTTTGGAGTAATTCTGATGTCAGGATTTCATGTGCAGTGGAATACACTGAAGTAATCATAATCACACTACTGGCTACCACTGCGACTGTTCTTATGTTGCAACAGGGACAGGAAGTGGATCACGACTTTTCTTCTTCTTCTTCTTCTTCTTCTTCTTCTTCAATTGGCGCTACAACCCTTGGTGGGTTTTAGCCTGCTTTACGATTTCGTTCCACAATCTTCTATCTTTACACTTCTTTCACTAGTTTCTCACTTTCATTTTCTTTAAATCTTCTACTTGTTCGAGCCATCTCAGTCTTGGTCTTCCTACTGGTCTTGATGAAAATAGTTCCCATTCAGTTAGTTTTTTTACAGTTCTTATTGTGTCCATTCTGATTACACGTGCTCCCCAGCGTAACCTTTGTGATTTTATAAATTTTACGAGAGTTTCTTTCTTAATTAGAATTTCTAATTCTTCATTTGGTTTTATTCTCCATGTTCCATCATTATCTTGTGTTGGTCCTATATTTTTCTAAGTACCCTCCTCTCAAATATCAGTAAGCGATTTTTTTCTGTGACTGTCATAGCCCATGTTGGGTCAAACTTATGACAGTGTAAACTTTGAATAGCAGTCAGTGTACGTTTCGATATACACATTCGCTAAACTTTAGTATCGGTAGAATTTGACCATTAGAAGAAATGAGAATGGACAAGGAAATTTTTAATCTTCTGTCGAACAAAGTAGAGTATCGAGTTAATTCAAACAACCTACTTTATAAGAAGAAGTATTCTGACGTCATCTTCAGGGTTATCATCTTCAAGGCTATAATGTGTAATAACTTCCAAACCCACAATATGAGGTTCTATATCTGTTTACCGAATAAAAGTGGCTACGTTCGCAGACATATAATAATTTGTGCAGTATGCTCAAACACTCGTATTTTCAAAACCTGGTGTCAGACATCAGTATCGAGTTAGACTTAAGACAGTTGCACAGTAAGTTCATAAAATTAAACCAGTGCCTATACAGACCCATTATTGTTCCAGAGAGTTCCAGGAGGTTGAGGATACCAGATTTCTAGTCAGTCGGCATTTGAAGGTGGTGCGGTTTTCATCCCTACGCACCGGCCGTCTTTATCCCCCAGGAAATATTCCTGGTACTTATTTCTGATAGTGCTTAGTCGAACCAAGGACTATAGTGCGGGCAGAAGGATTACGTCAATGAAAAATTCCAATGATATAATCGGGAATCTAAGTCTTAACCACCTGTGCCACCGTGTGCCCTTGAACAATTTGTGCAACTTTAGTTCACTGTGTTGTGCTATCAGCAGGTTACACGCGTATACTGCCTGTTATAACTGAGTGTGTGTGGAAGAGCATTAACTTGAAAAGGAGAAGAAAGAAGAAGCCTCAAATTAGAAGTGTATGAAGTCCTGTAAACGTAACTTAAAAATTCAAATAAACGACTGTGAAAGGAGGTGAAGCTAGCCATTATTGCACCCGGACCAGTTTAGAAACTGTTTCTCCGAAGTCGTTCAGGAAGAAGAGAGTCGGCGTTCACCCACTGTGATAGTTTTAAATGTTGGTGGAAAGAAGTGCAACAACAAACTTCCAAAACAGTAATAAACATGCTTTTCCTCCCCTTACATCATTTCAAGTTCATAATACGCTCCAGAGTATAAACGTCAAGTATCTTCTCGCTTTTTATTGTTTAAGGAAATATCATAACATCCAGGAAGTCGTTCAGTTTGCGCTTATGAATTTCCTTAGTATATGACAATGAGAATATTGATATTTTGTCATGATTTATAGTTAGACTGACAGGGAACAGTAGACTGCACGCAAATTGAATATGGACTGTTCTAGCTACAGAGATCAAAAGGGAGTCAAACATTTTCTCATAGACTCGAGATGTTTAAATTGCTTGTTTATTACAGTGACCATCTGAAGATTCATATGAAGACACACGACAACCAGAAGCCATTCCAGTGCACAGTTTGCAACAGGGGTTACAATACAGCAGCAGCCCTTACTTCGCACATGCAGAACCACAAGAAAGACCAGCAGCAGCAACAACAGCAACAACAGCATAATGGACACAACAACAGCAACAGCAGCCGCGCTAGCAGCAATAACACACCAAGTCCTGTTGCTGCCTGCCCTTCCTTCCGCTGTCTGCAGTGCGGCGAAACGTTCCGGAAGCCCGAAGAATTGCAGGTGAGATCGCGCATCTGCGGATCCATAGGAGGATGATTTGCAAGCCTAGACTGATCACAACCGCAGTCCCCAAATTTTCTACTTCGCGGACGGGCAAGGCAGCAATGAGATTTGTCTGACCTTCCTCAATACAAACGATAAAATTAAGCAAAACTCATTATTTCTAGAAGGGCTTATCGAATATATTTCCGACAAATTGACACCTTTGTGTGGAACTAAAATTGATGAGCGTCCTGTCCCCTTTATTTTGCATTACTAATTCACAAATATGCGTGTGGTCTGATGGAATAATTTTAAGGTGCTAGATAAAGCCGTGTTACTAGAGTATGTTTTCTGTTACACGTGTACCTCACCATTTCAGGAGGCGCAACGAACTTTCCGTAAATGCGTGTGATCTGTGTCACTAGTCAGATCTCCACAAAAGGGAGAGGAGAAACAAAGTAATAAATGACGACACCAACTGACTAATTCGAAAATAACAGTAAAACATAAAATTTTACAGGTGTTCTAAAATGCGTACAAAGCAAAAAGTATGATGTGCGGACAGGCGCGTGCAATCCATGTGCCTGTGGATGGGACGTACAAGAACAGAGCATCTTCTGACTCTCCATAGCTATCCTCACGTATCTTATTTTTTGTTGGGATTTTTTTTTAAGGTTAAGATATTTGCATCTTCCTAGATGTCTCCACAACGGAAAAAAAATCTTACATTCATTAGCTTGGAGGCTTATCGTTAGAGTGGGATTAAGTTCCTTGCTTTCTAGTTGACAAATGCTTCTACATGAAACAAAACAAACTTTTAACCTCTCGTCTCTTACGTGATGTGTTTTATGTCTGCAAAATTTTGCTTCTTGTATTATAATCATTCACTTAATGCCGTTATGTACTTATTTATATAAGTGTTTACTCAGCAGCATAATGATCTTTTACGAAGTCAACACGGGTGTACAAGAACGTAGAACAAAAAACAACGAAAAAGACCAAAGCCCAATACAAAATATAAATACGCTTTATTTAAATCAAAAACGAAAGCTTTAATGCGAAAGCTTTAATGCGAAAGCTTTAATGCGAAAGTGTATGTATTCAACATAATTAAAAATCTCGAATTTGTCCTGAGGCCTTATGATAGATGGGCAAGTTTTGTCTGTGTCTGTAGTCCTAAACAACTGGAAGGAATGAATACGAAGAGTGACTGGAAAAACTGAAGAGCCTTTTATTCGAAGTGATTGACAAGAAAGTTAGAATCATCTTGTTGTGTGCATGATAACAATTGAAGAAGATAATGTATATGTCTAGTGTATGCAAAAAAGACTTCTTGCTTCAGTTTTAAGAGTAGTGTGTTTAGTCCTTGTGTGTCTATTTCTTTCTTACCATTACATATACGCAATAACTCAAATTTGTAATAATCCAATAGTCATGGACCTCCTACCTTGTCTTACCAAATCTTGCAGTTGTGTTGATGAAGACTCAAATATTCTAGTGTATGATGCCATAATAATTGACAGCAGTTACCGAATTTTCGGAGGAAGTTAGAGCTGCTTTCTTTAGGGAGCAAGTAGTCCTTCAATTACTTATGCCCATGAGATGGAAGCGGCAAACTTCTTCGAAACATCTCTGACTGTTACCAATTTATTTGGCATCGCATTCCAGAAGACCTGAAACTTTATCAAAATTTACTAGTGGGTTCAAATCTGAGGACTCGCTTGTGGTGGCGGAGACACTCTTGCAGCGACTATAGATCGATTTCAGTCTTCGTTATTAATCTTGAAACAAGCTCAACAACTCTCAGTAGCTTATGATAAAAAAAATCACCAGACGACGAAAGGAAACTCCGTTCCTGAAGTATCACATATATTTAGTGACGCAGACATCCGACTGTGAATAATGTAATGATGTAAAGCTGCATATTAACCTTTTGGCGCCGGAATTATTTTTTTTTATTTTAGCACACTCTGTATATAAAATGTGAATAATACAGAAACCAAATACTTTAGAATTATGAAACAAACTGTATTTTGAAGAGAAAACCCTTATTGTATATACAATGTTTAAAATATTCAGTACTTATATTTGTTGAATAAATATACAAAATGCAACTTTAGAGGTAAGCGGTGCGGTACGACCACTATAGTTGACATTAGGCGTCAAAGGGTTAATTTGTGTAATCATTCTTCCGATACCAGTTCCTACTACGTTCGGTTTTCACCAGCTGCCCGCTTTAGTGCGGTGATTCCCTTCGTCGACCACTTTCGGCGCCTAATGCAAGCGACGAGACAAACCCGCTTAACTGATGAGTTGAAGTAGTTGCCTATGTAACACGGCTGTATTTGATTTAGACCAGGCCGGATCAGTGTTTTGTGTAGTACTGGCAACTTCTGCAAAATTCTGTCCAGGTGAGGGCAAAATGAAATTCAATACATAAAAAGAAAAAAAAAGTCTAATTATGTGAAGAGTTTACCCGTGTGTCTTTCTGTAGAGCATGTGCCAAAAATAAATGTACTGATCATAATAGGAACAAGGTAGGCAGTGTTTGTATAACGTAATATTGTGGCGCGATGGCATAAACATTACTGTTCTGAAAGGCAACATTACAGTCCCCTTGTCTTACTCTAGACCAGCATGTAGCTGTCAGCGATATAAAACCGTTGAGTGTTGCAATGGGAAACGCAAGGATGAGCTCCCTTTGCACTGCTGTTGCGCCGAAAAGTATTTCCTGTAACTCTGAGCACTATAAATGTACTTAGATATTCGTGCGCCGTACCCAATACTGTTGTCCGACCTGAATGGGGATTTGAGTTTCTCGACAGATTTCGTGAAAGTGCCCAATATCAAATTTCACCAAAATCCGTCAAACGAGAGCTGTCCTGTCATACAGGGTGACCGACGGGAACCGGACGTTTTTGAAATGGCTAGTAGGCGGCTCCTATGTGAGGGAGTGTGGGGAACCAGCGGTAGTTGGCCTCGCTATACAATGCCATTTCAGTAGCTATGGAGCCACCCCACACACTGCAAGATTGTCAATGGACGTGGTTCGTCGCATATTTCCAGGAAGGGTCATTTCACGTTTCGGCGACATCCCTTGGCCCCCAAGGTCCCCTGATTTGACCACTTGTGACCTTTTTTTGTGGGGATACCTCAAATCACATGTCTATACTCACAAACCTCGCACCTTGTCCGATCTGAAGAAGGCAATCAGGGAGGAAGTGGCAACAACTGATCGTGAGATGGTGGAACGCGTATACGCCGATTTTCAGCGAAGGCATGAAAACTGCATTCAAGAAAGTGGACACCACCTGCCTGACATTATCTTTCATTCATAATATGCAATTCAAATGGCATGTAAGTACGAAGATTTTTCTGTATAAAATTGCTTTTTCTTTAAAAAAAAAAACAAGTGAGTACTGATCATTTCAAAAACGTCCGGTTCCCGTCCGTCACCCTGTACGCATACAGACAGACAGACAGACATGACGAAGCGAGTGGGCTCCTTTCGATATTTGTGAGAATGTGCCTAAAATTTATCAAAAAAAAAGCAATTCACAAGCAAGGTTAGGTTTTCGCTATTTTTAGCACATTTCTACAACATGAATTAATAATGTAAAGTGTTTTTTCGTAACTAAACTGTTCATGAGTTTTAAAAATTGCTTTGTCGTGTTATATCGGTATTACCGGGGGATGGTTTAAAATGTGTTTTCTTATTTCAAAAGTCTGCGTAGAGGACACGCCGCTACATCGCGGGTAACATGTTACCCGCGTACTACGGATTGAAATGAGCTGATTTATACTGGGCAGACGTAATCGTTTATATAAGAATGGTTAAATGAACTAAAGTCATCACATTCGTTAGCCGAAATCTTCGTTAGGCGAAACACACATACAGACGGAAAAGATAAGCTCCTGGAATGGCCCGACCGTTCATGTTTGCTGCTTTATGTTAGCGTGCGCGCCCACTAAAACATTCGTTAGCCGAATCCATACTCGTTAGCCGATTCCGAAAAACACATAAAAAAAATCTTCGTTAGCCGAAAAATTCGTTAGCAGGGTCACTCGTTAGCCGAGGTATCACTGTATATCATAACACATTAATGTTTGTTTATGTTTTTTATGTTTAGAGGTTTGAAATTATAGCATACTTCTAGGGCTAAACGAGGACCTTGCTCAGAGAAGAGTTATGGATTCAACACCCAGATCCTGAAATGTAGAAGCTGACGTTTATAGATTATTTGGTTTTTTAACAAGTGTTTAGAGATGAAGGGCTGGATACGGTTTATTGGTGAATTTGTGTAGAACTTGCTAAATTTTTGTCGAATTCCACACACGTATAATGACATTTCACCTACCTTAACAGTATGTGGTCTCATTGCTTGTAATATAGCTCAACTTTGAAATTATTATACATTATAACTTCAGGCACGTCTTACTTTAGCAACGCCGATTGCTTCAGTTGCATAAGGACAGTTAGGTTAGTTCTTGTTAATATATTTGATTTCTATTAATCATAATAAATTTTTCACGAACTGAATAGAGATATTGTGGTTTCTAGGGCCATATGGTGACGCAGCACAATGTGGAGACAAGTGGTTCACCCCCGGGTCCTATCAGTAGAGGGCTGCTAGGGGGCCTAATGCTGGGGGATTCCCCTCTCGCCAGGTCTCCATCCCGACCATTACCTTTCCCAACCCCAAAACTGGCTTGCATCTACTGCACGAAGGACAGTTTCACCACCATGGAAGCTCTGCAGTTGCACGTCCAGGCAATGCACGGTGAGCACATGCGATCCAAATCACTGCCAGACTGATACAGTACTTTCGTTTTGAAATTGTTGTGTGTGGTTTGGTTGTGAGCAGTGTAAGTTTGGTGGTAGTAATTCTGCATCATATCAGGAAATTTCACTCCATGTGGATCTGTTTGAAGCTATGCATTTTACTTTTGTAATCGTTAGCAGTGTAAACAAACAGGGGAATAAATATTGTACTAGTGACCCAATGACACAACCTCCTTTTATTTAGGCTTTTTCTGCCAGGTTAAATGTTTCATAATTTGAAAAGAGAAGCAGACCCAGCTTCGAAAAGTCGTGTTTTAAAAAAAATTTAAATGATGGACGAAGTCCAAGACAAGGAAGGAGACTGTGTCAGTTTGTCATACACCATCGTCACAACCCTGTAGTGTCGAACCGTACTGGTGACTCTACAGTTAAACATTTAAGGCAATATTATAAAAAGTCTTGTCTCTAGAAAGACAGACGTATAATACAGACCGTGTTGCTTAACCTTTGGCGCCAGAATTTTTTTTTTATTTTAGCACACCCTGTACATAAAATGTGAATAATACAGGAACCAAATACGTTAGAATTATGAAACAAACTGCATTTTGAAGAGAAAAAACGGAGAGTATATACCATGTTTAAAATATTCAGT
>Ga0123352_10007946_pt1 | contig 16457 bp, 9 predicted proteins | sample TergutLab28metaG_FD_89700 | JGI IMG/M metagenome (GOLD analysis project Ga0123352, IMG submission 89700) | Labiotermes labralis P1 segment gut microbial communities from Petit-Saut dam, French Guiana - Lab288 P1 | ecosystem: Host-associated > Arthropoda: Insects > Digestive system > Gut ... | reverse complement strand
TTGCTGAGTTTTTTCGCTTTTTTTTTCTCTTTTTTCTTTTTTTTTTCCTCCCGGATACGTCCAATTGGAAAGTTGAACCTTTACCCACCCAAAAATTTTGAAAAGCCCCCCCCCCCCCCCCCCAACTACACAATTTGTCTTCTACTGCATCAGCAAGTATTCTTTTTCATCGAACCTTCAGTACTCGAATAAAGACATTTTTTATTTAATTTGAAATAATTACTTTTACAAGTTATGTATCACACTGATGGAAACAGAAGAGAAAATTATGACGATCGTGCTCTCAAAACCACACCCTCTTGAAATTTAAATTTCCTTCGTGAAAATGTTATTCAGAGGGCAAACTTCAGAACACGTTTTTGAGAACTTTATGGTAAGCAGTGTTGTGAACAATGGCGTACTAATTGTGCCCAGAAACGTGCTGGTGCTCGGAATTTAAACAATCTGGAAACATTTCATGTAGACTTACCGTAGTTATTTTACTGACATGGTTATAGGGCTTTTGATGTCATGAGGAAGAGATTGATGTTTAACCCCACCAATTTCGTTGCACGTTTAACGATCATTTTACTGCAATGTTATTTTATTTTTTTTAGAGAGTAAGATGTTTAGAAGAAAATTTTAGTAACATTGGGAAACTCGAAGAAGTTATATAAAGTGTAAAGCTTAATATTTGGTGAACTTTTCCAAGCACTATTAGGATGATAAAATGAAGAAAGCTGAGGTGGGAGGAGCGTATGTTAGGTCCGGGAACATAAGAAATACATTAAAATATTTGGCCTGGAAACCTGCATTTGGAAGACCATTCATAAATCTAGACGTAGATGGGAGATTGTTGTTGAACCGTATCTTAAAGAAATAGGGTGGCTGCTGAAGAATAGATTCTACAGATTTAAAACAGGGAAATGCGGCGGACTGCTGCGGAAAAGCTAACAACTTAAGGATTCCATAAAATTCGGAAAAATTCTTGATGAGTTTGGCGACTATTACTTTAAAGAGAACAGGCCTGTTGCTTGAAGTTTGATCTTTTCAGGACAGCGTACTTCAGAAACTGGCTGGCCTATGACACGTAGGAATCATACGCGTATAAGGATTTGCGTGAAACGAGGTCCTTGACAAGGAAACAGTCGCTAAAATAGTCAAGACTTTCCGTTCCTCTTATGGGTTCACAAGATTCACTGTTGTTTTCGTAACAGTCCGCCACTGATCCCTACCCTAAATTAAATGCATTACACTGAATGACAAAAATTATTTTGATCACAAGCAAGCCACGGGTTCTACTCTGAGGAAATTATTTGTTATCTTCAAAAGTACACGGCACTGGTTCTAACCCTGAACAACATTCATGATTCCCTTCACACGAACAAGCAACTGGTCCCCACCCTGAACAACGTTCATGATTCCCTTCACAAGAAAAAGCCACTGGTCCCTGCTCTGAACAACATTCATGAAAACCTTCACAAGAACAAGCTACTGGTTCTTGCTCTGAACAACATTCATGATTCCCTTCACAAGAAAAAGCCGCTGGTCCGAATCCTGAACAACATTCATGATTCCCTTCACAAGAACAAGCCACTGGTCCCTGCTCTGAACAACATTCATGAAAACCTTCACAAGAACAAGCTACTGGTTCTTGCTCTGAACAACATTCATGATTCCCTTCACAAGAACAAGCCACTGATCCCCTCTCCGAACAACATTCATGATTCCCTTCACAAGAACAAGCCAATGATCCCCACCCTAAACAACATCCATGATTCCCTTCACAAGGACAAGCCAATGGTCCCTGCTCTGATCAACAATCATGATTCCCTTCACAAGAACAAAGCAGTGGTTCCTGCCCTGAACAACATTCATGATTCCCTTCACAAGAACAAGCCAGTGGTCCCCATCATGAACAATATTCATGATTACCTTCACAAGAAAAAGCCACTGATCCCTACCCTGAACAACATTCATGATCCCCTTCATAAGAACCCGCTAGTAGTCCCTATACTGAACCAGCTGTATACAGGCCACCTCGTCACGCAGTTGTTTTATATCAAGTTCAGCAAATCCCCAATGCACGCAACAATGTATTATGCTACTAGGATTATCGCCCTTACAAATGCAAACGACATATTTCGAATGCAACAGCCACTCCAATGTTTTAGCTACATGTATTTGACAGCAGCCATTTCGTAATCACTACATAAGCAACATGTCACACACAGCTCACTGCATTACATCTCCACAATAGGTGAAGTTACGTAGCTCACAACATGAAAAGAGCGATTTTAAAGTCCAGAAGACAAATGAGAGCTATGATAAGTGCTGTTGTGTATACATACCGTGTATAATTAGTTTTGAGGCCGTTAATTTTAGTGTATTTTAATACGTCACTAATAACGTACAGACAAGATCTACTACATAAACACAAGGGATAGATATTTCACAATATACGATATTCTTGCACAAGGTGTTAATAAAATTCGTGTACTTTGTTGAATGGAAGATGCATCTTTACAACATAATTGTGTGTGTGTTGTCAATTAGGTTTTTGATCCATCTGGATGAATTTTCTTGTCGACATAGTACGTATGTAGCCTAACGTCCACATTTTTAGCAATCCAAACAGCTGTGTGTGTGTGTGTTTGTGTGTGTGTATGTGTGTGTGTGTGTGTATGTGTGTGTGTGTGTGTGTGTGTGTGTGCTGGCGGCTTATCGAACTCAATATTTGTTGTACCCCACAACGGAGTTATTAAGTTCAATGTACTTCTTTGCGTCAAATTGTAACATTATTCATAACAGTTAGTTAAAATGGTACAGGTTTGGATCTGTAGTCTCAAAGTTTCCGGATCGAACGTCGTCCGAGATGTCGGCTATGCTGCCAGAGTTTCACCGGCGATTTCTTCAACGTGCAAATTCTGGTGCGGTAAGAGAAATAAGGCAATGGCATTTTCCTTTCTCGTCTTTACCAATTCAGTATTCACTGATCCTACAAGTACGCTGTAGATAACATCGTCAAATAACCGGTAAATAAAAGGACGTAGGATTCTCGGAAGTAGACACTTTGCTTCAGGCCTAAACATCCATACTAATTTATCATACATTTTATGTTTGTTCCATGATCCACACGTCTCATCCTCTTTGATTTCATACTCAAATATCAGGTGACAGTGGTCCGGGTAGCTCAGTCGGTATAGCGACTGAGCTACGGGCTGGACGGTCCGGGATCGAATCCCGGTGTGGACGAGATTTTCCGCCCGTCCAGACCGGCCCTGGGGCCCAACCAGCCTCCTGTAAAATGAGTACGGGTCCTTCCCGCGGGTAAAGTGCGGCCGGGGCGTGCTGCTGACCACTCACCCCCTTCTAGTGCCGCAGCTATACCTCTACCCACCCTCTGGGCCACACCGCGCCTGTAACGAGTACGCTTTACCTTTACCATTTATATCAGGCGACAAGTAAACTTGGATATATAAATTCCACAAGTAACGTTACATTCTCTAACCTCTTGTTGCTTCCTCTCTCTGTAAGTACAAATATTCTCCTAAATCACCTTCTTATCAGGTACCCTGACTGGAAGGACTCGGTCTTAGTGTGAGAGAGCAAGTTCCACATCCATGAACAGTAAGGAGAAAATTTATTCCGTTTGCAATTCAAATTTTAATTTTTTTATACATAAAAGAAGGGTAGACAAAGTTTCTGAAGTGAGTGGCACATGTAGACCCAAATTTTAGCTTCTGCTAACTTTTTTTATTGTAATTTGTTTTCTTGCATTTCAGTTTCGGATTACTGGTAGCTTGCCCGACTTTTGAGGGATTCATCAGTATAATATATTTATGTCACTCCTGCATTTTACTGACCTATTATTACAAATTGCGAATCCATTGTTGCCTTGTTGTCTCTTTCAAATATCTAAACATTAATTGATATACAACATTGAAATATATATGCGATTCGCTACAGGCTGAACGGTCCTGTCATTGAATCCTGGTGGGGGCAAGATTTTCCGTGCCATCTAGACAGCCCCCGAGGCCCACCCCCTTCTGAAGAATGGGTATAATGTGTTTCTTGGGGTGCAGTATATATATATATACACGAGGGAGAGTCAAATGAAAACCCTAAAGTGCGATAACTTTTCAGTATGAATATTTAAGGTTTTAATTTGACTCACCCTCGTATAATGTGAAAATGTCTCTAAACACGATTGGCAACGTGCACACGCCACGAGAGTTTCACACTGACCTAAGTTGTGTATTCATTTATGTCAAAAGCAATTAGTTTGATATTGACAGCTGCTATCCGAAAGTAGACGTTGCTTACGACATACCTAATATAGCAGTTTGATAACAGTGCTTATTAAAATCTGCAATCATTAAAGTAATTGATTATTTATATAAAAGCTTCAATAATGAAAGCATTTAAAATGCACTTGATTAATCTGGTTGTTGTGTTGCCAATGTAACTGTAGTTATTAATGCAAAAGGATATTATATAAATTCTACTTGCATGAAATGTTTCGTATGGCGAAGAATATGGCAAGTAGAATTAGAGCATATCACTTTAATACTTTACGTGGTTGCTACCTGCATGCTCAGAATTATAATATTAAGCACCACATGGACAACTCAGAGACAGAACAAAGCCTGTCCCTTGGAAAGACATGAAGTATGTAGGTGGAAAATCAGTGACAATTTCCCGTGCTTAGATTTTGGATTTTACAAAAATTGGGTTGGAGTTTATAAACGTTCGACCAGCAGAGGTAAACAAAAAACTTGGAAAAAACTCTCTGCCAATAGCATCGCTATGGCTTACGTTAAACATCATGGTACATAATTTTAAACTTGAAATTGTGCATTTTAAATGTAATGCAGTTAATAACTCTGAATCATAGGCAATTTAGAGAAGAGAGTCGTTCAATGAAATGCAGCACTGTGCGTTTCAAAGTCGCAGCCTCTACAGTAACGTTATTTTCATTTCATTTTATAGCTGTGTATTTTTGACTGTTTGGGCCGGGTAGCTCAGTCGGTATAGCGACTGAGCTACGGGCTGGATGGTCCGGGATCGAATCCACCCAACGCTCAACAAGAATTGCTGCCGGGAACTCTGCGTCACTCATGACGATCTAACTGATTCTTGTATTTGATAGACCAATAAAGATTCATTTTAAAAAATCATGGTGGGGTCGAGATATTCTGCCCGTCCAGACCACCCCTGGAGCCCACCCAGCCTCCTGTACAATGGGCACCGGGTCTTTCCCGGGGGTAAAATGCGGCCGGGGCATGCTGCTGATCACTCACCCCCTTTTAGTGCCGCAGTCATGGAAGAGTAGAGCTATACCTCTACCCACCCTCTGGGCCACACCGGGCCTGTAACGGGATCACTGTACCTTTTTTTTATTTTTGCGTATAAACAATCAACAGTAGAACGGCAAGAGCTATCCGCTTGTGTAACCACCCCTACGTGATGAAGTATGGAGTGTTTGAGTCGAAGACCTACACATTCTTAAACTCGGCAATAAATGGAGTTCAATAAGAAGGTGTTTGTGGCAGAGGGGAGAAAAATCCCAAAGTCTCTCCCTAACATTAGGCCTCCGCCACCCAGTTAGCTGTCCACCGCAATACCGACTGAGCTGTAATACCATATTACTCAGAAGGACTTAACGTGTTTCTAAAATTAGTCGGAAGTGAATAAAGGTAAAGGTAAGGGTAAAGGTAAAGTTCACCCTAGAACAGGCCACGAAGGCCCAGAGAAGGAGTAGATGTATAGTTATACGCTTTCCTTAACCTTGGCGCTAGAGGGGGTGAGTGGTCAACGCCACGGCCCGGCAGTTAACCCCCTAGAAAGACCCGCTAGTCATTATATAGGGGGCTGGGTGGGACCCGGAGACGGTCTGGACGGGTGCGTAAAATCTCGCTCCCACCAGGATTCGAACCCCAGACCGTCCAGCCCATAGCTAATCGCTATACCGACGGAGCTATCCCGGGCCACAATCAAAAGAGAATACCGGGAGAATTTCTCTTAAGATGGAAAGTATCACTGAAAAGATAATATTCAAATACCGCCAACACGACCTAAAAATCTCAGCCCAACAAGTCTTGGTATGTCCTTCATAAAATAATGTTATAAGCGAAATATAACTCAGCCGTGAGCTTGTGGTTTCATTCTGTGAGTTGTATTGAAAGATAAACTGAAAACTTAATGTGCACGAATTACGCTCAGTTTTGTGTATAAAGTAAGCTAACAGTGCAATAATAAATCGTGCTACTGCAAGTGGTGTTACAAAATGTGCAGCAGCCTCATTTTGCTTTGCAACTGTGTTAAATACCTCATCAGAGCCGATGACAGTTAAGTGAAATGAGGCAATATATGGAGAAGTAAATTCAAGTCTCCAGACCCGCGCACAGAGCCTTAAGATTGATGACGAAGTTGTAGGCAGAGCAAGGAGGGCAGACGTACAGGATACAAGAAGCTAAGCGCTCGTCACAAGGGGAACTTTGTAACTAGGTCCATGAATTAAATACTCGGGTACAAACGGAAATCTTGTAGAAAGTTTTATCGTTAAAATATGTTACGTTAACTCTGCAACACCTGAGAAATGTTATTATGTTTACTAAACCGGGGTCGTGTTAACAAATATTGTGTCTAAATTTTCCACAGTTGCAGTGAACCTTCCTTCGGAACTTCGAGCTCTTGCAACTGTTTGTCTATCTCCTCATAAAACATTCTGTCTAAATCCATTTTACTTGACTTCTCTGAGATTTTATTAGACGTACGGTTTCACGTTCGAAATGACGACACACCTTAATTGTCATCGAACACCAAGGAATTCCCAAGCAGTATACGATATAATGTATTTACTGAACATTCTACACTTATATTAAGAATATGCTTATGCAAGATTTTCCGTCATTTTGAAAAAAGGGTGCGCTGTTTTTCAGGAAAGAATTTTGTGCATTTACTATAGCCTCTACATCCTAAGGTTTTTTATGGTTTAAATTTTAAAACAATTTAATTACTGTAAGCACACTTAATATCCTAACATAAACAGAGCGAGAAGTGTTCTATTTAATAACCTTGTCAATCATTAGATAATGTAGCTTCGGTAATATATGAATTCCACACAATGAAGGAATATTGGTGTAAGGATACTGGCAGGGGAAAACCGAATGCGCAGAGAAACCTGTCTCATGCAATTTTATTCACCACAAATCCTACACGGCGTAGCTTGGAATCGAGTAAAGTAATTTTGTTTTATTTTAATTTTGTCAAAAATATTTCGACGACGGTGGCCTATAAAGTGCTTAGGCCACCCCCTGTGAGGTACTGCTTCGCAAGCTTGAATTACAGAAATCACTTCGCATTTAGTAAAAAAAGAATGATATCGCGATAAAAGTAGCCATTTGTTGTAAGATATATTAAATATAGGGACAGAAATTACGTCTTCATCTTCCAAAGTACAACATAGTTGGAATTGGTTCTGGAAATAAAAACTTCAAACGACTTTCACAATGGTACCATGAAGTACCGTTCTTTGACCCAGGTTAGAGGGTATTTGAGGGCATCAAATTTTACGCCATCGCATAGGAAGTGCAGGGATACAACGTAACTCAAGATGAAGTAGTATGCTCACATACTGCACAATTCTCAGAGAAGACCAATGTTCACTAAAATTTCAGGGGCGGGGACGTCCGCAATGCTTGATACCGATTTCGCTGTTCAAGAAACCGGCTAGTTTAATGAATGTGAGTTCAGAACGTTCACTACAAAAGTCCACAGTATGTTCTTATCATAAGACAATGCTCTTCACTTCAAACATTCTGCAAATATTTTCGAAATGCGTACATTTGAAATAAATTAGCGATATTTCTGATGACAGATATATTTTCATGCACAGATAGCAGGTATTTAAGCGTATTCAGACTTCAAGAGGAATCATTTATTGCTAGACTTTCAAGAAATATTGTTATAGTTTTAAAAGCATACTTGAAAGTCACCTGGAGTCTAAGTATTCCTGACTGGCATACTACTACGGGATTAAGAAGGTAAATTGTTCCCATTACAGGCCCTGTGTGGCCCAGAGGGTGGGTAGAAGTACAGCTGTACACTTCCACGACCGCGGCACTAGAAGGGGGTGAGTGGTCAGCAGCACACCCCGGCCGCACTTTACCACCAGGAAAGACCTGGTACCCATTGTACAGGAGGCTGGGTAGGCCCCAGGGTCGGTTTGGACGGGCGAAAAATCTCGTCCCCACCGGGATTCGATCCCCGATCGCCCAGCCCGTTAGCTCAGTCGCTATACCGACTGAGCTACCGGGCCCACACTACTACGGGATTACTCACCCGAGTACATTGTGAGTTATGACATTCTCACAGCAGTGTTTGTAAAGTTCAAACCTTCAGGTAATATTACGCCATGTTTCTGGGTGAAACGTTCACAACTTTTCGAAAGGACGTTTGAACTTCTTGACTCTGAAGATGGAGGCACTACGACCTTCCTAGCGCAGGAAATATTTACCCGCAGTCTGCTGCTATTTATTCTTGTCCTACATACGCTATGTTTGACACCGCTTGATGTTTCAAACTCGCTGTTTCGAAGTTGCCACTAGGCAGTTTTTTCAAATTCACGTCATCCGCGTACCACGGAACGTTATCTCTAGCACTAGTGCAGTCTGATATTTTTGCTATGGCAGATTAGCAAGAGCAAGCTTGTGTTAGGACATTGGAGCCGCGTCGCTTAGCTGTCAATAATTTTCCCACCTGTTGTGGAACCCGGAGTTTTGTTACGGTGTACACCACAGCCCACAAGAAGGCCCTATCACACCTCACAAGAATCTGGTCATCCAACTTTCACACTTTTTCGCAAGACACGCATTATTATTATCCTCCCATATACGTACATTTTCACAAAACTGATTCTTCCATTCAGAATTTCGGACCAGATTGTGTAAGAATTTCTTACCCTTCCCATTCTGACAAACGTCGTGCCTAACTCATATTCTTTAATTTCAACAGTGCCCATAATTGTCATGCTATTTCTAAGAATTATTCTTACCCCCTGATTAGCGGCTCCCGCCCTTCTTTCAAGCAGATTATAGTGCCTTGTTCAAATTTTATCATCTCCGTTCTGGTTGTTTAGTGTTTCAACGTTCATACTGTCCCAAACTGCAAATTACGTCACCATCGTTTTGGAACTTAGTTGGAGATATCGCAACTAACAACTCCACATATCTCTTTGTTTATGCACTTGCGTCTATATTTAATCCTGCCAGCTATTTGTTGAAAATTTCCAGTGAACACAAATAATACACAGAAATTTATAAAATTCGAGCGCCAATTTCACTTTACCCTATTCGTTTGTTTTATTCACTGCCACCAGTAATAACATTAAATTAGCCTAGTCTTGATATTCATTCTGTCAGTGTAAACTTAATATTCTACTGAACGTGTCACGACGTGAGGGGAAATCAACTGGGAGAGGATGAAAGTTAATCATTTCAACATAGAGTTCGCTTAACATCGTTAGGCTAATTCAGTAAATGGGCTTAGAAAATTCTGCATGGCATCTCAAGCCAAGCATCTACTTCGAAGGCCATCAAGAAAAATGACAGAACGTTAATGAAATGGAATTCAGGTAACAACTGCTAACTCTAAGGAACAGAGTCCCTTTCGAGAAGCTAACAGTCCCTCAGCCGGCCAAGAATTTCCTCGCATTTTAAGGAAACTCGGAGGTTCATTACCGCATCCACAAGAGCCCGTCACATATCCCTATCCTTGTGACAGTAATCCATTACACGTCCCCCACCATAACATTTCTTGAAAATTTATTTTAATACTAAAATCCCATCTACTTTCAGGTCTTCAAAGTGGTTCCATCCTCCAGGTTTCTCCAAAAAAGCCTTGTATACACATCGCACAGCATATCTGGACCAGACCGATTTAGATCGTCAGTTATCAAAGCTGATGTTTGTATATACCGCCCATATAAGCAAACGTAACCAAGAAGTGGCAACCCAGGCGAATTATGATTAATACACCGTAAAATATCACAATACTGTATATCACCATTAACATCAATTTTGAATATTTTAACAATTTTATATATTTAAACAACCAAACGTTTTAATTAATTTATAAGAACGAACAAAACATATAACGTCTATTGGAAGGCTGGTTTGCGCACCTTTGTTGCAATAACTCCCTCAAGATGGCACATCGGTGCCGAAACACGTAGGAGTTTATGCATGTCCTGTGTGTTGCATTAGGGAGTGCATTTGCTGGATAATTTACTGATTAAACGGAGAAGTTTAATAGAGTTGTTTTTGATAGCACATACTAGCTGATGTAAGCGGACAGACATTGTCCCTTCTCAGTAAGTTGCAGAATTGCTTAGATATTCTTCCTCTTAATTTGGAATAATGTAATTTAAATAGAGATATAACCTGATATTTAGGGAAAAATGTGATGTCCAAGTGTGTCTCACTGCTCAGAAAGCGCCGACTGTGAGTGAATATAACACTGACGATCACCTCTTACAATACTGCCTGAAAGTCACATTGTATGTAATATACTTTAAGTAGAGTAATTATTATTATGTTGCGTAAAGTTGCAAAAGGTTATATATGAAGTTTACATTATTATTACGTAGAATTAATTTCGGTACGTTATACAAAGACTGATTAATTCTATAATATAAATGATGGACCTACACAAGTAGGCTAAAATATTTTATTAGGGAAAAGAGGCAGCTTAAATAACAAGAACTGTAAAAAAAAAGCCGGTGATAGGACGGATATCACACAGATGTTAGTGGTACTGTGAGTGATTCAATTCCTCAACATTGACTATAGTCTTTTGTATATACGAGGGGGTACTGATAAGTCCTTAGCCCGACCAGGAAGGAAACAAGCTACAGCAATCAAAATCGGGATTTATTCAACATACTCCCCACGAAGCTCAATACACTTCTTAGCCCGTTGCTCTAACTTTTGCAATCTACTCAAAAAAAAATCGGAAGTTTGTCCGTCCAACCAGGTCTCCGCGGCAGAAATGACCTCCGCGTCGGACGAAAAATGGCAACCTTTCAATTTTTTTTAGTCCAGGGAACAGGTGGTAGTCCGACGGGGTCAGATCCGGAGAATAGCGTGGGTGATCAAGACACTGGAAGCCCAGACACGCCAGTTTCTTCTGGGTTGCAAGTGCCCGGTGAGCAGGGGCACTGTCGTGCAAGAACAGGACACCCTTGGTGAATTTCCCGCAGGGCTTCCCTTCAAAATGTCCTTCAATTGCACCATCAGAGATGAGTAATACTCCGCGTTGATAGTTCGGTCCTTTGGAAGATAATCTATGAGGAGGATGTCGTCTTGATCCCAAAAAAATCGAGGCGAGGTTTGCCCATGGTCACCAATCGCGACAAGAAATCATTTGGATCGTGCCGAAAAAATTCCAAAAGTTGCTCAGACGAATGGCACCTTTGATGTTTTTGATCCGCGTTCAGGCATTTCAGACCCACTTCGCGGAGAGTTTTGCATGTCCACATCTTCATGAATGATGGACCCAACCCGCTCACGTGAGATGCCCAGTTGCTTAGCTATTGATTTAATCGAAATTCGGCGGTCTTCCAAGATTAGCTCGTGAATATGATCAATATTCTCCAGGATGGTCACTGTTTTGGGTCGTCCAGGACGAGGCGCATCACAGGTGGAAAAATCACCACGTTTAAACTGGGCCACCAAGTTTTTGACGGTGGCTTACGATGGTGCATATTCGCCTAATGTTTCTGTCAGAATGGCGTGAATTTCCTTCGGCGCCTTACCTTGCAAATAAAAAAATACTTGATGACAGTTCGTGTCTCCAGGTTGTTGAAATCGCGCGCGTCGCCTGACATACCTCATTTCAGCCTCTGCAACAAGAAAAGGCTTGCAATTCCGCACATGAACAAATTCCTCTTTCCAACGATGCTATCGATTCCGTCCTACGACATTCAGAATTCGGTCGGGCTAAGGACTTACCAGCACCGCCTCGTATATGTCTGTTTTTATAGAAGGTCTATTTTCGCGTTAGGTATTCAGGCCAAAAAATATAATTTAACCTGTTAATATGAAACATGCATTAATAACAACAACATTTGGTGTCGCGAGAACTTGTTAGGTTGGAGCATCATCATTCAGTTCAGATCGTCATTCATTCAATAAACACGATGACTGCCTGGACAACTTTTGTTTTGAGACAAGTTTATGTGAAATGTAGGATATGGTTGTTGATAAAAGAACTGTTGTGATGATAAGCGGTGTAAGAAAAGCACTATAAAGGAATTTAATAATTTTCCAACAAGATGCGACTTATTCAGTTTATTATATTTCTGTAGGCAGCTCTACATGTTTCGGGTGTCAACACCCAAAACATGTAGAGCTGCCTACAGAAATGTAATAAACTGAATAAACCGCATCTTTTTGGAAAATTATTAAATTCGATTCACAATGCACGGACCCATGTATATAAAATTCACTATAAATGAGCCTTAGTTTTAGAGGCCTGTAGTTGAAACCCCAAGCTGACCTAGATTCTAGAGCAATTCATGTAACCGTAAGAACAGGGTGCCGGATTACTGAAGTTTTTCCGAAACTAAAATAATCCTCCTTTTACCATAAATTGTAGAATAATAGTCAAACATACACTATAATTTACGTTAAATAAAAGATGTAAACATCTAATAAATATTGTGATTTTTGTTCTATAGTCCAATGAAAAGTAAGGCGTGAGATATTTTAATATTTTAAAGCCTATTGGTTACGTGATGCACCAACCAGTTTAAAATTCAACAACTGTACGCTCTGCCCACATTGTATTTATTATTTTTTTTTGTATTTATCTTAGAACATACAGCGACTTTTGCCCCATACAACATAAACTGCGTGGTTTTTATAATCGAGATAAAAAGTGTTTACTGCGCGGTACGAACTGGGTCTTTAAATAAAGCAGTCTGCGCTTCGTCTTTGTAGGGTTAAAATAGAACTGGCCATAAGGGTGACCTGAACTTAAAGACTTGGTTTGGTTTTGGTGCGCCGTGTGGAAAGTTAGCATTTCATTAAATTGTGTTAATGTTACTTGACTATTGTTGCTTGCTTCTTCAAGTCAGCAGGAAAGGTCTGCTTTAGGTAAAACGTAATTATCTGTGTATAACAATTTGTGTATCGCACACTGAGTGTCTTGCTAAAATAAGGAACACTACCACTAGCGCTACAACATGAATTTAATTTCAGAGATCTGCTGCTGGTTGTGCAACACGAACTGTAATGTGGACTTGACACAACAAAAGTAAATACAGGGCCTCCTCTCCTCAGTGTATTTGCTCAACTGTCCGTGACAGTGTGGTCCAACAGTGTCTTTGCACTCACAAATTTGAACTTCACGCAAATTAGTTTTTAAAAATATTCTTACAAATTTTCTGGAAATTAATGATCCTTCGTTAGTTTAAAGACGGCTTCTCAGATTCATGGCCTTTACAGTAGAGAATGATGGGTAACAATGAAATATGTGGAGGTACTATGCCAATTTCAGGATACGGTTAGACAGAATGAGGCAAAACATGAACCCTTATTTCATTTTATAAAACCAACAACTCGCATACATATGCATACACATGATGGCAATCCACTGCTACATGTTTCGGCAGCCGACCATCGTCATTAGGGAGCCACACCTATATTTCAAATCTAGCTAATTATGATAAAATTAGTAGTTTTGAAATAACTAGTGTCACAGTCTTGTTAAAATATACAGATATAAAAATACGTAAAACTATCATGTATAGGTTTAACATTCAAACGTCCGTGCATCGCGAATAAATTCGCAGAGTACGTAAGAAGCTCTACATGTTTCAGGCGGTTTTTCCGTCCATCATCAGGAGCTCAAAACTGCACATACAGCGTCAGGTATTTGTCAGACCAATACTGCTACGCTGCTAGCCTGGCCAGGCTAGCAGCGTAACAGTATTGGTCTGACAAATACCTGACACTGTATGTGCAGTTTTGAGCTCCTGATGATGGACGGAAAACCCGTCTGAAACATGTAGAGCGTCTTACAGAAATAAATAAATTGTGAAACGTTGCATCTTGCTGGTTGTATTCTGCTAATATATCATGTATAGATTATATTTCACATTAATACAGTAACATAAGTTGCGTAGTGTCCTGTAAGCGTTTTCGTAACCCTAATCTTTTTGCATGTCCAAGTTGTTCGTTTTTATAAAATGAATTAAGTCACATCGCACGGTATGAATAATGTTAAAATAAACTATTCACTCCAATTTTCCACCGGAAAACAAAGGTTCCTTTAAACAATAGCAATCAGCTACCAAACTAAACAGCGTCATATCCCGTAAGATAGCAGTACTAATATGAACCGCAGTCCGAACTTCCATTGAGTCTTTTAACAAAGAATCGAAGGTGAGGCCCACCGAACAAGACGCAGAAGCGCCAACCACACAACTGCACGGAAACTCTCGATCAGTTGCATTTATTATTACTACGTTAGACTTTTATAGGGCTTCTGTCAATAAGGCAATTTCAACATTTGAAGTTTTCTACAAATTATTCATCACAAGCTAGTCTTTCACGTGACAGATAAATTTTTTGTTCCTTCATTAAGTTTGAGTGGCGTAGAATTACAAGCCGAGTAGTTCCATTCGGTAAGAGCCCATCTTGAATAGTTTATAACTTCTCAGTTGGTCTAGAAATTCTCCGCCATTTTATAGAACCATAACTTTTGTTACCTTAGCATTTTCCATTGTGTTAATGGGCTACCATAAAAACCGTATATGTATTATGAAAATGACAGTTATCCTATCCGCTTAAATATCAATATAACAGAGAGTAAAGTCGGAACAGCGGCACTGCAAACTTCTGAGGTGGAAGAAATCCTTATTACCGTGCCCTGTATCCTGAAATATCGTGTTTCTTGGGTTTCGTGGGTTTCTTCCAAACCAAATTACACATCATCCAGTCCCAGAATATAAATGGCGTAACTTCAAATTTAGTTGACAAATGGTTCGTTTATTAAATCCTTATGCAGAAGTTCTAACGGTGTTGTGAAATTTTAAATTTTTCTAAATATCTGTATACTGAATAGGTTTGTCGCAGACTTTATTTGAAATGTGCCTCGAGCACCTGTTAAGAAATTAAGAGAGAAGTGCTAAAGAATTGGCAAAATATTCAAAGTATTCTATACAATTATTAAGTTACGGAAAAGATAAAGTACTCTTTGCACAATGTCAGTATATGGCGAGGAAACTTATGGAAGTATATGAGAAATGGACACTTACTGTAAAGAAGAAAAAATATTTATGTACTAGTGAAAAGACAGTAAATACTGAGCTAGATATAGGAGGAGCAAAAAGTGTTCGAAAGCAAACGAACGTACATAAATCCAATTATTTTTCATTATATAGGTATGCTGAAATAAATCAGAGAAGTACAAAAACATGGAGAGAAATAAAATTTTGAGCTCAGTTTGGTGAGTCAAAACAGCAACACTAATTGACTTTGAAATTAATGAGGCTGTCACTAAGAGCTTTTTAATATATGGAGTGTAGATACTGTCAAGTATCAGTGAAACATGGGTAAAGAACTGAAATTGATTTTTAAGAAGGTCATTTGAATTTCTAGTATAGACAAAATTAAATGCATCTGAAAGGAAAATAATAGTTGTAAAGAGAAGACAGATAGCATGTAACTGCAGAAAAGAGACGACCAGTGATAAGCACACGTCAAACCCTTAGTCTTACTCAGTGCTCTAATTGACGAAGTGGCACATTACTGACACAATATTACGTACCGTCGCAAGGAAAAGGCGTTTCTAAAGTAAAAGCGTCGTGGCGAGATCGAATAGATGGCAATTCCAAACAGCTTATTTACTTGGAGCTGAACTATTTTATGTGTGACTAAATTCAAATATATTTTAGTAATATTTAGGTCATTTCAACCACTAAAACTAAGAAACTTCCCAACACCGCCAGTACTTCAACATTAATTGTCGTGTTTATGTGCACCGAGACGCCGATGTCAAAATCATACTTAAGACATAAATGTGTGCCTAGTGTTGAAGGCATATTACAGAATACATGCAGTTCATTAGTTTATTGCCATCGAAGTGGTAAGCTAAATATGAGTATAGCCTCCAAGCACCCAAATCTTTTATTTGAATTTTACAGACACGTTTTATTCAAAAGCTGCATACTACGCTGAGAATCTAAAATATGCTGAATTTAGATGCTCCGTTTTCACAAGTTCATGTGTCCGCCATGCTGTCGTTGTTACTGTTTTTGGGAAATTCAGAACTGCGGGGATGTGGCTGCAAGTAGGAACAGACGTACAAACACACACACACACACACACACACACTCGCAAGCACATGCACATACACACACGCGCGCGCGCGCGCGCGCATGTACCGAATTTCATTATCTAGTAACTCTA
>Ga0123352_10007945_pt1 | contig 16458 bp, 12 predicted proteins | sample TergutLab28metaG_FD_89700 | JGI IMG/M metagenome (GOLD analysis project Ga0123352, IMG submission 89700) | Labiotermes labralis P1 segment gut microbial communities from Petit-Saut dam, French Guiana - Lab288 P1 | ecosystem: Host-associated > Arthropoda: Insects > Digestive system > Gut ... | reverse complement strand
TTCAATATCCATTTTAATAAACGTTGCTTTTTCTTTTCCCAGAACGTTGTCAATACTGTCTAATTCAATCTGCATATCTCCACATTTTGCTATAGCACAAGCAGCATCGTGGTTTTGGGGAGAAGCAATACAAAGAGATGTTTTCTCATTCCATACGCCTTTCTCTATCAAAACGTCTCCGTCAACAAGCACTTTTCTACATTTTTCAGCACTAGACGAAAATGGCTCAAAAGCAAAAATCTTGTTATGTTTTTTATTGGTTTTGCTAAGAAAAACATTTATCGTATCGCCTATATATGCTCCGCAATCTACCAAAACCTCTTTGTCTGAAAGATATAGAAAATCAGGAAAATATTGCGCCTCGTTCGGAATCACCAATTTTGCAAGTTCTTTTGCGTCTCCAATACTTCTTGCAATGATATATTCCAACATTATTTTACGCGACAAGTCATCAGATAATTTGTTATATAAATCAGCAAAAACAGCAGAGTTTTTATTGACAAAATTCATATAAGTATCAGACAATTGTCCTATGAAACAGGCTGTCAATAACGAAAAATATAAGCATTTTTGCACCAGTGTGTTTTCGTTTAACGATGAGATAACGTTTCCGACTTTAGCGTAATCCCAACCGAAAAACGCGACAACAATATTTACTTTACAATTGCTTGCTAAAACATCTTCCAATGGCAACACGTCGAACTCACCAAACTTCATATCGGACTGCCAATATTCTTTATCGACAGCCACAAAATCAATTTTTATACAATGTTTTTCTAAAAAAACTTTAATCTTCATTGCAACCTTGCCTGCGCCATACAGAACTAACGGCAAATCCGAGTTTTTAAGATATTCAAGGTCGCCGTTTTTTGTTTTATGGGCTGTTTTTTCTAATTCTTCAATGAAACTCACTTGCTTTCTCCTTTTTCTGAATTTCTAAACAACTCAATTTTCCTCGCGTACTCCAAATAAGCCAAAGTTTCGGGATTGTTGTTTATTTTCGGATTGCTTTTCCAAGGTTTCACCCGCGACGAAAAATGCAATATTTTAGTATCGGGTTTTGCAGGTGAATATTGTGTTTCGTTTTTGCTCCACTGCTCCCATAGATAGTTCCACTGCGGCGGTAATACGAAAAAATCGTCTTTGACAAGTAAATTCAAAACATCTTGATCAAGCAAATGCTTAGAATAACGATTTGACAAATATATTGCAGAACGAAATAAATCATTGTAAGAAATTTTTTCTCTAAATTTCTGAGTGTCAAAAACTAAGGTTCCGCTGGAAAATATGTTATTCCAATTTTCTAAAAACATAGGTACCGGACTTGCCGTCAAAAAGCACGAATAACTTTTTTTCTCTAAATTCGCTTCAAACCACTGACATATAGTCGCTCCTAAACAAAACGGCTGAATATTTAAATCATACAATTCGGCAATGTCCGCTTTTGCGACCATATCGCTATCCACATAAATAACCTTTTTGTATTTATCAATCAAATAAGGAATTAGAAGCCTTGAATACGCGTCGACACTAAAATGCGAAACCGTATTTAATAAAAGTCCGTCAAACACTCCACACACATCCACAAAATCAATCTCACACCACTCAAACCTCGCCACCTGCTCAACTAAACACTGTTTAGTTTTCTCAGAAAACCCTCGCTCAAAAATAATAAAATGATAAATTCTTTCAGGATTAGAAAAATCCAACAACGACTGCAACATCACCGCCAAATACGGCGCATAGCTGCCGTTGGCGCATAAAACAACCGGAATTGCGTCTTCTACGAAGCGCAATTCCGGTTGTTTTATTTCTCCATTCCAATTATCGGCAATTGCTCTCGCCTCTTCTTCGGAATTCAAATAAATAATATCACTTTGTTTTACTTTGTCAATAAACAATTTCAGAAAATCGGCGTCTCCCATTTCTGCCCATTCGCCAACTCGTAAATAAGATGTAAGATTTGCGGGCTCAAAAAACAGGCATTTTTCAACGTTCGGTAAATTGTTTATTTGAGACAAGGCGTGCCTTGTCTCTACGGTTTTGTCTATGAATGCCATTATAACATTGACTTTTTCATTATTCGCTAAAATATCTTCTATCGGCTGAACGTAAAATCCGCGATAATTTGTGTTGGGGTTGTAATATTCTTTATCAACGGCTACAAAATCGATTTTTATACTATGCCAGTCCAAGACGAATTTTACGCAATCGGCAAGGTGAGCTGTTCCGTAAAGAACAAGCGGGAGTTTTGATTCTTTCAGATACTCAACACAACCATGTTTTTCCATTTTGCTTACCTTGTTATTTTTTCTCAAACGTGCGGCAAAAAAACGACCGTTTTTTTGCCGCGCCCATCTTTCGTACTAATAAAATACTAAATGCCAATTAAATAAGCAATACCATTAAGCATTTTTTTATAAAAATATGCTTAAAAAACGCGGCAAATAAACGGTCGTTATTCTGTCGCAGTATAAGTAAATAATAAAACCGAGCTAAGGTTGAAAAATGGAGAAATTAGTATACATAGCCATGGCGGCAGATTTGATTCACTCGGGACACTTGAATGTGATAAACGAAGGTGCAAAATACGGAAAAGTCGTTATCGGCTTATTGACTGATGAGGCGATTGCCACGTATAAACGTCCGCCTGTTTTGGGCTTTGAAGAGCGTAAGCAGGTCTTGGTGAATTTTAAGAATGTCGATAGAGTCGTTATCCAGAAAACTCTGGACTATACGGATAATTTGCTGGAAATTAAGCCGCATTATGTTGTGCACGGCGACGATTGGCGAAGCGGAATAATGTGCGTGGTGAGAGAAAAAGTTATCACTGTATTGTCTTCGTATGGCGGCGAGTTAATCGAAGTTCCTTATACCAAAGAAATTTCTACGGACGCTATTTCACGGCAATTTTCAAGCACGTTAAATACTCCTCAGCAACGTTTGGCAAAACTTAGGCAACTGCTTCAACTTAAGCCGTATATTCGCGCTATAGATACTTCCAACGGGCTTACGGGAATTATCGCCGAAAATACCAGAATAATGGACGAAAAAACATTGACTGTAAAAGAATTTGACGCTATGTGGGTCAGCAGTTTGTGCGATTCTTCTTTTAAGGGAAAACCCGATATTGAACTTGTGGATTTGACAAGCAGATTTAATACCATTAACGAAATAATGGAGGTTTCTTCAAAGCCGATTATATTGGACGGCGATACCGGCGGCAGAACCGAACACTTTTCGTATCACGTTAAAACACTCGAAAGAATGGGTGTTTCGGCGGTAATAATAGAGGACAAAACAGGACTTAAACAAAATTCGCTTTTCGGCACTGACGCAAAACAAGAACTCGACGACCCGCAAAATTTCGCATTAAAAATCGCCGCAGGAAAACAAGCGCAAAACACCGAGGACTTTATGATAATCGCCCGTTTGGAAAGTTTAATCGCAGGAAAAAGCGTGGACGACGCCTTTATGAGAGCCAAAATTTATATTGAAGCGGGTGCGGATGCCGTAATGATACACAGCAAAGAAAAAGACGGCAACGACATCTTTGAATTTATGGAAAAATTCAGAGAATACTCGCAAACCATACCGATAGTTTGTGTTCCGACGACCTACAACAAATTCACCGAAGAGGAATTACATGCTAAAGGCGCCAATATAATTATACACGCAAACCATCTTTTGCGCAGTGCGTATCCCGCGATGTTAAAAACGGCGACAACAATATTGGAGTGCGGCAGAAGTTTGGAAGCGTCCAAGGAATATTGTATGCCGATAAAAGAAGTTCTAACCTTTATAGACGGAGATTAAATGCTTGATATAAATGACTTTATGGCGTTTATAGAAAAAATGGGAGCGGACTTTTACACGGGAGTTCCCGATTCTCTTTTGAGACCTTTTTGTGATTATGTAATGACGAAACACGGCATCGGCGACAAACATATAGTTGCGGCTAACGAAGGAGCGGCGGTCGGACTTGCGGCAGGGCATTTTTTAGCGACAGGTAAACCTGCGGTTGTTTATATGCAAAACAGCGGTATCGGAAACGCCGTTAATCCTATATGCTCTTTGCTTCACCCGAAAGTTTACGCAATACCGACCATTTTTGTTATCGGCTGGCGCGGAGAACCAGGAGTAAAAGACGAGCCGCAACATATTTTTCAGGGCGAAATTATGTTGCCTTTTCTGGATTGCCTCAATATTCCGTATTTAGTAGTATCTAAAGAAACCGACGTTAAGGAACTGAAAGAAGCAAGCGAAAAATTTCAAAAACACATAGAAAACGGGCAATCTGTCGCATTTGTCATAAAAAACGGAGCATTGCAAAACGAGCAAAAAATGAAATACGAATCAAATGCCGAAATGTCCCGCGAAGAAATATGTAAATTGGTTCTCGATAATTCGCAAGACAGCGACATTTTTGTCTGCACAACGGGTAAACTTTCGAGAGAAGTGTTTGAAATCCGCGAACAAAACGGACAAGGACACGGGCGCGATTTTCTCACGGTCGGCTCAATGGGGCACAGCATTATGATTGCGCTCGGAATAGCGCTTGCCAAGCCGAAAAAACGAGTTTTTTGCTTAGACGGAGACGGCGCCGCTCTAATGCATTTGGGAAGTTTGGCGGTTGCAGGCGCGCAAAAAGCAGAAAATTTGGTTCACGTAATAGTTAATAACGGCGCACACGAAACCGTCGGAGGAATGCCGACCGTATGTACAGACATTAAATTGTCGAAAGTCGCTTTGGAATTCGGATATTCTCATTCTTTTTACGCCGAAACCAAAGAAGAATTGCTGCTTGTGTTAAGCAAAATGAAAAGTTTGTCGGGACAGATATTTATTGAAGTTAAGAGCAACTTGGTATCACGCAGCGATTTAGGCAGACCGACGACTACACCTGTTGAAAATAAAAATGAACTTATGAAGTTTTTGGCGCGGGAGAATTAAATGAAAGCGATAATAATGGCAGCAGGCAGAGGAAGTCGTATTTCCGATAAAATCGGGGATATTCCCAAGTCAATGCTTGAAATAAACGGAAAACCTATAATAAGAATAACTGTAGAATTGCTGATTTCACTCGGAATAGAGCCCATTGTATGCACGGGATATAAGGCAGAAATTATAAAAAACGCTTTATCGGGATTAAATGTCCGATTTTACCATAACCCTTTTTATGATATTACAAACAATATCGCAAGTTTATGGTTTGCCCGCGAAGAAATCAATGATGATATAATTCTTTTAAGCGCCGACCTTATTTTTCAAAAAGAAATTGTTGAAATATTGATTAAGCAAAATTACGGATTTACAATGACGGTCGATAAATCCCGAATTTCGGACGGAGATTTCTTTTTCAAACTTTCCGACGAAGATTGTGTATTGGAATTTGGTTCCGATATGCCTGTGTCCGAGCGGACTTGCGAGTATATGGGATTATCCAAAGTTAACCGAAATGCAGCCGATATTTTCCTTAAAAGATTAAATGATTTGATTGATGCGCAAAAACATCAAATATATTTTGAGAATGTATTTTGGTCATTCATTGGAGATAAAGGATTGCAGGTAAATACAATAGATGTAAGCGGCTTAGAATGGCGAGAAATTGATTTTTACGAAGATTACGAAAAGGCATTACGGCAATTTGCTAATGCAGGGGGTGCAGTATGACTGAAGAACGGCTTCTGCAACTTAAAACAATCACAAAAGAAATGAGAATTGATATATTAAATATGTGTCATGGTTGCGGGCGGAATAACGCACATTTAGGCGGCTGTTTGTCGATGGTAGAAATACTTGCAGTGCTTTTTCTTGAAATTATTAAAATTAAAAACGTTAAGCCGAACGATGCACGCGACAGATTTGTTTTGAGCAAAGGGCACGCAGGCATTGCAATGTATGCCGCATTAAAGCAAATCGGTGTTTTGTCGCAGGAAGAAATAAATCAACCGCTTAGAGGAACAGAGGCGATTTTGTTTCGCCATCCAAAAAGAAATCCTGATAAATATATTGAAATGACGGCTGGCAGTTTAGGGCAGGGCTTATCTTATGGCGTTGGTCTTGCTCTTGCGGCAAAGAAAAAATCTTTTAATAGGAGCAAAACTTTTGTTGTTTTGGGTGACGGCGAATGCAACGAAGGTTCAATATGGGAGGCAGCCGCATTTGCAAGTCATAATAAGTTAAGCAATCTTATTGTAATCATAGATAAAAACAACTTGCAATTAGACGGATTTACAAACGAAATTATGAATATGGACAATCTTGAAAAACGATGGGCTTCTTTCGGCTTTGATACGGTTTCACTTGACGGACACGACGTAAGCGCGCTATATACGGCGTTATCGCAAAATGCCGTCGAAAAACCGTTGGCAATCATAGCAAATACGACTAAAGGCAAAGGGGTTTCTTTTGCGGAAAATGCCCCGCAATGGCACGACGGATTTTTAAGCGATAATTTGTACGAAACTGCCTTAAAGGAGGTAGAAAATGCTTGCTTTTAGCAAAGAAAACATAGCATATTTCGCACAAAAAGGAAGCCGCGCCGTTGTTGGCGCTGCGTCGTCGTTGTTAGCGGACAGCGTCCCTGATTTTACGCTGATGTATGCCGATGTAGGCAGCAGAGCGGCAGTAGAAACCGTCCGTAAAAAACATCCTGAAAAATGTATTCAATGCGGTATTGCAGAACAAAATATGCTTGGAATGGCTGCGGCATTGGCAAACGAGGGCTTTAACGTTTTTGCTGTATCATACGGAGCATTTATTTCGGCAAGAGTTTTAGACCAAATACGCGTAAATATGGGAATTATGGAATCTCCCGTCGCTCTGATAGGTTTATCGTCGGGATTATTTATGTATGATTTAGGACCTGCCTCAGCCGCACTCGAAGATATAGCGCATCTCCGCTCAATACCAAATATTACAGTAATATCTCCTGCTGATTGCTTAGAGACCGTAAAAGCAATGATTGCTTTGTCCGATTACAACAAACCCGCATATTTGCGAATTACCTGCGGTTTTGAAAATCAATCCGTATATAAAGATGACTATGACTTTGAAATAGGAAAAGCCATTACGCTTAAAGAAGGAGCGGATACGGCGATTATATGCACAGGGACTATTGCCTATCAATGCCTTGAAGCCGCAAAAATTTTGGAAGAAAAAGGAATATCTTGCGCCGTAATCAATATGCACACAATAAAACCCCTTGATACAACAGTAATAGACAAATTGAACCATAAAACCGTATTTACCGTTGAGGAACATTCGATTATCGGAGGACTTGGCGGTGCTGTTGCTGAATATCTTGCGGAAAAAGAACGTGCGCCGCGGTTAAAAAGAATAGGCACACCCGATAAATTCGTTAACGCGGATAGTTTTGCGGCTACTCTTGAAAGATTGGGATTGTCCGCTTCGGGAATAGCAGAGCAAGTTATGGAGGGAATCTTATGAAATATGCTCTTGTGACGGGCTCAACCAAAGGAATAGGAAAAGCAATTGCCGAAAAATTGCTCAAAGACGGTTGTTTTGTGTTTTTGAATTACGCTAACGACGACGACTCGGCAACGAAGACAAAAGAGCAGTTTGAGAAAATATATCCAAATAGATTTTCTGTTATTAAAGCGGATTTGTCCACATTTGAAGGAATGGAAATTTATGTAAAGAAAATTAAAGAAGAAACAAATTCATTGCATTACATAGTTCTTAATGTAGGTGTTACAGACCGAACTTCTTTTGAAGATATAGATTTGAATCAGTGGAATTATGTGTTGAATGCAAATCTGACAATTCCGTTTTTTATTGTTAAAAATTGCAAACCGTTAATGGAAAAACACGGAAGTATTTTGTTTGTAAGTTCGTTCTTGGCTTCTGTTCCGCACGCAACATCAACAGCATACGGTACATCAAAGGCGGCAGTTAGTTTTATGGCAAAGTGTTTAGTTAAAGAATTTGTGGATTTACAGGTAAGAATTAATGCCGTAGAGCCGGGATTTACGGACACCGATTGGCATATAAACAAACCTGAGTTTATCAGAAAAAACATTGAAAACAAAACTGCTCTCGGAAGATTTGCAAATGCCGAAGAGATTGCGGAATTGTGTTTCCATGTTCTTAATAATTCTTATATAAACGGCTCTGTTTACAGTATAGACGGAGGGTATGATTATAAATAAGAAATTAGAAAATAACTATATAGAATACCTGCAAAATTCCGATTTACCGCTTGTGTTGTACGGTGCGGCGGAATTGGCGGAAAATGTAAAATATATTATGGACAAACATAATATAAAAATTGCTTATGTAGCCATTGACAAGGAATATCTTAAGCCGAATATGAAATTTCACGGTTTTGACGTGCAGGCGATAGAAGATATTTTATCCGATAATACCGAAATCAATATAATTTTAGCGTTTATAGGCAATAATAACGAAGAGAGAATTGAGCAATTAAGCAAAATGCCGAATGTGCAAAGGTGTGTTTTCTTTGATCGGGTCAATATTATTGAATACCAATTTCCGTCTGCAGCGGAATTGAAAGCGGTAGAACAAAATTATGCACACAAACTTGAAAAATTACGAAAGCAAGAGAAAATAAACGTAGTTTTTTTATTTTGGGAAAGCGCCAAATGGAATGCCGATTCGTTTTACAAAAAATTAGTAAATGACAATCGTTTTTCTCCGGCAGTTTTACTTGTTATTCCGGAAAATGCAAATTTAGAAGAAAATCTTGATTATATCTTTTTTAAACAACGTAATTTCAATGTCTTTGCTATAACAAGCTCTGCTGATTTATTAAATCATAAACCGGATATTGTTTTTTACGAGCAACCTTGGTTTTCTTTGGGTAACTCAAACGGCTTTTCGCCGCTTAGTGTATCGCAATACGCTTTGTGTATATATCTTCCTTATGCAATAGGCGCTATAGCAAATATAGAAAAATCGTGGACTTGGGGTGAGTCTTTTTTCAGGTTGGTTTACAAACATTTCTGCTTTAGTCCCGATTGTGTTCGGGAATATGAAGCGTGTGGTTTGTCTAATGTTGTTGCTACCGGAAGCGCTAAATTAGATGTTTACGCAAAAGCAATAAAAGTTAATCCATGGCGTGATTCGACAAAAATAAAAATCATTTATGCACCACATCATTCATTTGAAGGGCATTACAATTTTTCTTGGGCGACTTTTTCCTGGAACGGAAAGCGGATACTGCAGTTGGCAAAAGAAAATCCGCAGACAGAATGGATTTTTAAGCCGCATCCGTGGTTCAAAAAACAAGCAATTAAATACGAAATTTTCACGGAAGATGAACTCGATGAGTATTTCCGCGAATGGGAGAAAATCGGACAAGTATATGACAAAGGCGATTATTTTGACGTTTTCAGAACATCTGATTTAATGATTACGGATTGTAATTCGTTTCTTACGGAATATTTGCCGACGGGAAATCCTGTAATATATCCCGTATCATCAGGCGAGACGATTGACGAGCGTCCTACCGTTATTAAAAAACACTCGCAGCATTATTACAAGGTTTATAACGTAGAGGAATTGGAATCGGCTTTTAATATGCTTGTAAACCGAGGCGAAGATCCGCTGAAAGCGGAAAGGCAAAAGGATGCGGCGGAAATAACTTTTGATTCGGGCAAGAAAGTATATAACGAATTGTTGAAAATGTTAAATAAACCTTATGCGGAGGACTTATGAGTAATTACAAGAAAATTTCTGTTGGAAATTATTATTTTATAGTCGGTGAAAACGACACTTACGATTCGGAGGCACTTGAAAAAGCGCACGATTATGCCGTTTCGGGTGATTATGATATGCTTTGCTTGGGCTCAGATGTCTCTTTTTTACAGAAAAGTAAAGTTGAGCAGATAAAATACGGAATTTTCGCCTTTGGAAACTCGAACATAAAAACTGTTTGGAATAAATTCGTAAAAAAAGATATATATAACAAAGTCTTGTTTGGAGAAGAAAGCGAAGGAGAAGACTGCTTTGTATCTTGCCAATTTTTGTATTATTCAAACAAAATCGGATATTTTCCTAAAACATTATACAGTAGGAACAAACCGTTTAAGGAAAATTTTTTAGACAGAAAAAGAAATTTTGAGCGTATTATTGAATTTTGCAAAGAGAAATTCGGCGATGATTTAAGCGTTTTCGAACCTGAATTGACTTTGAGAATGTGGGACATAAAATGGAGGGTTCGCACCGAAAAATTGAAAGTTCAAATTGCCGATATACAAACATTAAAAAATGGTTTACTTAAAGAATTTGAAGAATCTGAGAAATTCTTGGCAGGAATTTCAACAGAGCATTGGGAAGCAATGTCTAAAGTAGTTTTAGACGGCGCTAATAAAATATTAAACCGATTTCCCCCACTACCTTCTGCCTCTGAATTGAAAATGGTGAAAAGCAGTTATGATTGCAAACTTGAGAGCTTAAGGAAACAGGAAAAAATAAATGTTGTTTTTTTAGTTTGGCAAAATTCCAGATGGAATGCGGATTCTTTTTACAAAAAGTTAGCAAGCGATCTGCGTTTTTCTCCAATAATTATAGTCGTTTCTCCAAGCGAGCATTTTGAAGAAAACCCTGATTACTTGTTTTTTCAAAAACGCAACTATAATGTTTTTGCTATAACAAATACAAATTATAATGGACTTGTTTCACACAAACCGGATATTGTTTTTTATCAAATGCCGTGGCTTGTTAACCAGGTTTACAATGAGTTATCACCTTTTAATGTATCAAGATGTGCCTTATGTATATATCTTCCTTATGCGATAGGTGCTATAGCAAATCTTAAGAACACATGGGCTATGGGTGAGTCTTTTTTCAGATTAGTTTATAAACATTTCTGCTTTAGTTCCGATTGTGTTCGGGAATATGAAGCGTGTGGTTTGTCTAATGTTGTTGCTACAGGAAGCGCTAAATTAGATGTTTACGCCGAGCCGATAAAAAACAATCCTTGGCGCAATTCGGACAAAATAAAAATTATATATGCTCCGCATCATTCTTTTGAAGGTCATTGGTTTTCTTGGGCAACTTTTGCTTGGAACGGAAGAGAAATACTGCAATTGGCAAAGAATAATTTGCATACCGAATGGATATTTAAGCCGCATCCGTCTTTTAAAGAACGTGTGGTCAAGTTCGGTGTTTTTACGGAAAAAGAACTCGATGAGTATTTACAAGAATGGGAGAAAATCGGACAAATATATGAAAAAGGCGATTATTTCGACATTTTCAGAACATCTGATTTAATGATTACGGATTGTAATTCGTTTCTTACGGAATATCTGCCGACGGGAAATCCTGTAATATATCCCGTATCATCAGGCGAGACGATTGACGAGCGTCCTACCGTTATTAAAAGACACTCGCAGCATTATTACAAAGTTTATAACGTAGAAGAATTGGAATCAGCTTTTGATATGCTTGTAAATCGTAAAGAAGATCCGTTGAAAGCCGAGCGACAAAAAGATGCTGCCGAAATAACTTTTGATTCGGGCGAGAAAATGTATAATGAGTTGTTGAAGATGTTGGAGACATAAAACTTAAAGGAGAAATGTATGAACAACAATGAGCATATTCAATCACAACAAAATGATTGGATTGAATATCTGAAAAATTCGGACTTACCACTTGTTTTATACGGAACTGCGGTCTTGGCAAATTACGTAAAATATTTACTGGATTGCCTTAACATAAAAATTGACTTTGTTGCCGTTGATAAAGAATACCTAAAACCCAATATGAAATTTCACAATTTTGAAGTATTACCGTTAGAAGATGTCTTGGCGAATAATTCAAAAATTAACATAATTATGGCATTTATAGACAAAACCGTAGAGACAAGGTATGCCTTGTCTAAATTAAACAATTTTCCGAATGTACAAAAATGTATGTTTTTTGATCGTTTGAATATTCGGGAGTATTTGCTCAAAGACGCCAAAACGCAAAAAGAGAAAGTTGAACGCGTTCGAGGTTTCATTAAAATCAATCCCGATATTTACCTTAAAGATGAAGAAACTGCAAGAGCAATAGCCGAAAACTGGAACGGAGAAATTAAAAAACCGAGCAATTTACGTTTTATCAAAAATGCAATTCCCGTTGTTTTAGCTGCAAATGAAGATTTTGCTCCTTATTTGGCTGTAATGCTGCAGTCGGTTTTAGATAATTCTAACCCTCAAAGAATTTATCATTTTATAATTTTCGAGAGGAGTTTTACCCCAAAAACGAAATCAGCCTTAACAAATCAGGTGTTAAAATATCCGAATTGTGAAATCGATTTTATTGATGTTACGTCAGCGTTTGATGAAATTCCGCTTGTTCCTGTTTCTATTCAGAATTTTAATAGCTTAAGCATTGACACATATTCACGGTTCTTTATTCCATATTGGTTTGACGAATATCCAAAAGTAATTTATTTGGACAGTGATATGATTGCAAAAACGGACATATCCGAACTTTATGATTTAGATATTAAAAATCATTGTATGGGATCTGTCAGAAGTCCGGCAATGAATTATTATTTAGAGCGAAATATTTATAGCGCTTTTTCATCTCCGCCATTTATTTTTTTAGAAGATTGGTCTCGTTACATTAATGCCGGAGTTTTAGTTTTTGATACAAAAAAATTTTCCTCCAAGTTTCCTTATACCGATTTTTTGAAGTTTGCCATATATTTCAGCAACCGTTATGCAAAACATGTTTGCGACCAAGATATTTTGGCAATTTCTCTTAATGGTGATTTTTTTGCATTACCGCCTGAATGGAATTATGTATGGAGTGCGCCGAAAGGAAATGATGGATGTCGCTATCTGCCGGCAGACCCGAATACTAAAATAATTCATTTTACCACTGTCGTAAAACCGTGGAAAGACGATCCGCGAATCGAAAACAATCCCGATGTTTTGGCTTATCGAGAGTACGCAAAAACCGTTCCTTTGTTCAAGGAGAGAGTATGTCTGCCTTAAAGAACATTCTTGTTGTCGGCGGAGCGGGATATATCGGCTCTCACGTTGTTCGCGAATTGAGCGATAACGGTTACCGCGCCATCGTTTACGATAATTTGTCCGAAGGACATAAAGAGGCGGTTGTCGGAAACGAATTTGTTTTAGGCGATATTAACGACAGCGATACCTTGAACAAAGTATTTGAAAACAACAAAATAGACGTGGTAATGCACTTTTCGGCTTTTGCTTATGTTGGTGAATCTGTGGAAAATCCCGAAAAATATTATAAAAACAACGTTTGCGCAACCGTAAATCTTTTGTCTTCTATGCTGAAATACAATGTAAAGAATTTCATTTTTTCTTCAACTTGCGCAACTTACGGAACACCTGTTTATACACCAATAGATGAAAAACATCCGCAAAATCCGATAAATCCTTATGGTAATTCCAAAGTAATGGTTGAAAAAATTCTGTCGGATTACAGTAATGCTTACGGACTAAAATACATAGCGTTGCGCTATTTTAACGCCGCAGGAGCGCACCCCGATGGAAGTATCGGAGAAAGCCACAGAATAGAAACGCATTTAATTCCTTTGGTGTTAAAAACATTGACAAAAGAAAAAGACGCAATTCATATATTCGGCGACGATTACGACACTCCCGACGGCACTTGTATTCGCGATTACATTCATGTGTGTGATTTGGCAGTTGCTCACAGAAAAGCATTAGAGATTATACTGTCAGGTGGTGAAAGCAAATGTATAAATCTTGGAACGGGGATCGGTCATTCGGTTAAAGAAATAATTGCGGTATGTGAAAAAGTAACGGGAATGAAAGTCCCGACAATAATCTCAAACAGAAGACAAGGCGACCCGTCGCGCTTGGTGGCTTCTAACGATTATGCGAAAGAAACGCTTGGGTTTAATCCGAGGTTTGATATATACGAAACAGTAAAAACGGCGTGGGAATGGGAAAAAAGGAGTAAAACATGGGCATCGTAAAAAATTTAGGTTCAAGATAAGTTAAGCATAAAAAACAGCATTATATTTGACTAAATTTTATGCTTAACTTATCTTGAACCAAAAAAAATTAAAAGGGGAAAGAATATGAATATTGAAGAATATTTTAGCGACGACAGGTTGTATAATACGCCGTCGAGAACGTTGTGTGGCGCTAACAACATAAATATGGAAGTGTTTAAGAAATTTTGCAACTATGTAGAAATTGAGGTGTTTTCGTATTGTAATAGAAAATGTGAATTTTGCGCAAATTCGTATATAGATAGGCACAGCAGAAATATTTTTATGCCGGCGCAAACTTATAGTAAAATTATAGACGAATTGACTATGATAGATTTTTGCGGCGATGTATATTATTGCCGTTACAGCGAGCCGCTTGCCGACAAAATAATTTTGACAAGGTTGCGCGAAGCAAGAGAAAAATTGCCGAATGCAAAATTAACAATTATTACAAACGGAGATTATCTTACAAGCAGTTATATTGATGAACTTGCCGATGTGGGCTTGGACTATCTTTTAATATCTAAATATCCGTTGCCGAACAAAAAATCTTCTTTTGAAGAACAAATGCAACAGTTAATAGAGTTTGCAGGCAAATTAAATTTGGAATACGAAAATTGCGGACTTCGTAATAACGCGGCAACATTGCGATTGTTGCACCCAAAATTACATACTACAATTGTCTCCAGAGAAGAATTGGAAACTTTTGCAACCAACAGAGCGGGAACGGTTAATTCGTCTCAAACTCAAAAATTAAGAGACATCCCTTGCACTCATCCGTTTACAAGTGTTTACATCGATTACGAAGGTAAAGTTGCACCTTGTTGTCCTATCAGACCCGATATTCCGGAACACAGGGACTGGATTATGGGAGACGTTAACGACGAGCCGCTTTGGGATATTTTTACAAATACAAAATATTCGCTGCTTCGTTATATGGTAAAGGACTACGGCACGCAAAAAATATATCCTTGCTCTGTTTGTGACGACAACTGCAGAAATATTATATTTGCCACACAAAAACGTATGCAAAAAATCGCAGTAAAAGACGAATTTCTGAAATATCTGAAAAAATCGGATTTTCCGCTGGTTTTATACGGTGCGGCAAAATTAGGAAAAAGCGTTAAATACCTTTTGGACAAGCATAATATCAAAATTGACTTTGTCGCGACCGACAAAAAATATTGGCAAGCGGGTCAAAAGTTTTTTGATTTTGAAGTTCAAGCGATAGAAGATGTCTTGGCAAATTCAGAAAATACCAAAGTAAATATTGTTGTGGCGTTTTATTGCTGTGGTATTGAGGAAAGAGCAAATGAATTAAACAATTTGCCAAATGTACAAAAAACTATGCTTTTTGAAGATTTCGATTTTGAAAGAGCCAACAAAGCGTCAAAAGAACTAAATTATTTGGAAGTTGATCTTGCCGAACATTGTAATCTTTACTGCGCTTATTGTACACATAATTGCCCCGTCGCAGAACCCAAGTTTCCGAGCATTGAGCAGTTTGAGCAAGATTTTATAAAACTTTCAAAACTAACGGGCGGATATATCGCGCTTCTGAGACTACTCGGCGGAGAGCCGCTTCTTAATCCTGAAATCGTTCGTTTTATGAAAATAGCGCGCGCAAATATTCCGCATGGCATAATCTGTGTTGTCACTAACGGAATTCTGCTTGCACAAATGAAAGATGAATTTTGGGTTACTTGCAAAGAAAACAATATTACGGTCAGATTAAGCCCGTATCCGATAAAGTTGAATATAGAAAAAATCAAAAAAATTGCTTCTGAATACGGCGTAGAACTGTGTTTCGGCGATAGCGGATACAGAAAAGGAAACGACAAATTTTGGATGCAAAAATTAGATGAAAGCGGGAAATTTGATTTTGCAGAAGCGCACAAAAATTGCTTTTGGCCTCATTGCACATTCTTAAAAGACGGCAAAATATATTTGTGTGCGACAGCACCGTGTTCCGCGCATTTGAATGAACGTTTCGGCTTAAATTTTCAGGTGTCAGAAGACGATTATATTGCTTTGGACGAAGCAGAAAATCTGCAGAAAATTTTGGAGTTCATCAAAAAACCATCGCCGTTTTGCAGATACTGCGCTACCGAAGAGAAGCAAATTGTGGAGTGGAGAGTTAGTGAAAAGAAAAAAGAAGAATGGATAGTTGATGAGGAGAAATCGTTATGAACAATGTTGAAAAACTGAAAAGCATGCCTACATATTTGTACGGCGCGGGAGAATTGGCGGAATTGTTTTTATCTGAGTGTGTAAAACATAACAATACGGCAATTGCAGGAGTTGTCATTTCAAAAGAATATTTTCAAAAAGATTCTTTCTTTTATGGACACCCAATACACCCGCTCGAAGAAGTCCTCAACGAAAAATCAGAAGCAAACGTAATCCTTTGCTTTCTGAAAGACAATTACGACGACGTAATAGAAACCCTAAAGAAAATCGCTCCGAATTGCAATTTTTTGATTACG
>Ga0123352_10007943_pt1 | contig 16459 bp, 7 predicted proteins | sample TergutLab28metaG_FD_89700 | JGI IMG/M metagenome (GOLD analysis project Ga0123352, IMG submission 89700) | Labiotermes labralis P1 segment gut microbial communities from Petit-Saut dam, French Guiana - Lab288 P1 | ecosystem: Host-associated > Arthropoda: Insects > Digestive system > Gut ... | reverse complement strand
TGTGGACTGGATTGGGTTGGCCCAGGATAGGGACAGGTGGCGGACGCTTGTGAGTGCGGTAATGAACCTTCGGGTTCCATGAAATGTGGGGAATTTCTTGACTAGCTGCAAACCAGTTAGCTTTTCAAGAAGGACTCTGCACAATGGAGTAAGTAAGTAAGTAAGTATAGACATTTATTTAAGTATTTGTTGACATGTGATAGTCTTGTATTTGATGCGCAAAGCGGCCAGGACTTGAGGCTGACCACTCATTTCTGTCTAGTTCCGAGGCTCAGGATGAGGGAACTTTTCCTCCGCTGCCCCAATAATCATGGCGTGTACGGGAAAAATTTAATTTACTTTTATGAGAATCCATTGCGAAATACCGTATTTTGTTCTACTGATTCGCGTATTAAAGAAGGATGAACTCGTGCGGGAGAAGTTTTCGTCTGTGGAAACGATGGTGAAATCCCAGCTATGTTACTGGTACATGATTTATATATCGATACTGCAGCGCTGCAGGTAAAAACAAGCCCCACAGAAAATTGGAAAATAACAATACCTGGAACAGTTATTTAAGATTCTATAAAATAACTACTGTTAGACCCAGGAATATTTTCTACATCATACAGTTTTTCTGGGTAGCCGCTGTCATGGAAGTCAACGAATCAATATTTGAACTCTCAACATACTTTAGCGAGTTTAGCGCAACTTTCTGATTGGGGTCGGCACAGCCGTAAAACAGCAGTTGCCTGCAGTTGCCTTGACACTCTAATTGGACGCTGATCGAAGGGGTAAGAGGTCGTGGTCTCATGACCATCGTCATACCAAGTCAGTCGGCTCAAGTGGTCACCGTTTGTGACTTCTCCGAATCTGGGCTATAAAATCGGCCGATCCTGACTTAGATATTTCGTGGTTTTCCTCAGTTCCTTCCTTCATTATCTCTTACAATTTAACAGTCGCTAGTCATGATATTACCCGATGACGTGTAGTCCTAGCAACTGGGAGCATAGTGAAATGAACCTTAAGGATGATAATCGTAATCATCATTAGCATAATGATTATTAATTATTATCATCTTTACTATTATCACCGTGGGCCGGGTAGCTCAGTCGGTATGGCGACTGACTACGGGCTGGACGGTCCGGGATCGAATCCCGGCGGGGACGAGATTTTCCGCCCGTCCAGACCGGCCCTGGGGCCCACCCAGCCTCCTGTAAAATGGGTACCGAGTCTTTCCCGGGGGTAAAGTGCGGCCGGGGCGTGCTGCTGACCACTCACGCCCTTCTAGTTCCGCGGTCATGGAAGAGTAGAGCTATACCTCTACCCACACTCTGGGCCACATCGGGCCTGTAACGGGATCATTTTACCTTTACTGTTATCACCTCTGTCAATAATTCGGGGTTGAGTGTTTACTGAGAGACTGTCACATAGGTAGGCATCTAGGTATCTCTTGCACCAGTGGATTCCTGTTCAGCAGATGAAGCACAGTCGTTACTGTACAAAGCACCTGCCGTAACACTAAAAGTCTGCATTTTGCCTCAGGAAGTATGTACGGGTTTCATATTGTTCTAAGAATTAAGCAATTGTTTGCCTGTACAGCATTAGACCATCTGGTCGTTGTAATCGATAAAAGAGTGTGTTTTCTGTAATGCGGGAGAGATTCGGGACTTGCACAGTCTTGGACTGCTTGTACCTTGAAAATAGAGACACCTAACCCCTCCGAAATGTTGGTACTTATTTACCAGTCAGCACGGCGTCATTTTAAAAGGCGAACTTTCATAATTTAGGTGAATTTCTTCTTTGAAACTTTCAAGAACCATAGTTTCCGAAACAGTATGGAAGAAGACAGATGCATATAGACTATTGGTCGGGAAACCTGAGAGAAATAGACCACGTGGAATACCTAGATGTAGATGGTAGGGTAAGGTTGGAATGGATCTTAAAGAAATTTTTGGGGCTCTCGTGGACTACATTGATCTGGCTGAGGTATGGAACATATGGAGGTCTAGGGCTCTTGTGAACACGGTAATGAAATTTCAGATCCATAAACGCGGAGAATTACTTAGTTAATTAGTTAGTCTCTTCAGTGGTCTCTCGTGCTATATTGCACCTAACTTCATAACGCTCAAAACGAAGGATCATGAGTTTTCACTGCACGAGTGGCATAAAGGCATGTCTCGGTATTTCGTGTGTGTGTGTGTGTGGAGAGAGAGAGAGTTTTCCGAATGCCTGGCAGAATAAAAGGAACTCAGACATTTGTAATGTTAACTACAAGTGTTACGGGCCTAGACGGTGAAGAAAACTGTGTCTATTGCTATTACCGAAAGGGGTACATCTTCCCCCGTTTTATCTCCTTCCCTGATTCAAGAATTCTACCTCTTCCTTACTTACGAACAAGTTAAATTAATTTTAGCAGTTGAAATAGATTTTATATATGAGTTTTTTTTTTATCGTTGTACCGTGCATTTTGATATCTATAAAGTTCATACACCAACAAATGTACTTTTAATTAAGTTTGACAAAGTTTTAAAATTTACATTAAAAGTTACTTTGACTTGCTCCTACATGTTTCGGTCTACGACCATCATCAGGGAACCTTCATTAGAGCCTAGCTAAAGTTATATTTATGTTAAAATTCGGTAAAAACTACGTCGTTATGCGGTGGTGTGGCAGCATGCTGCCACACCACCGCATTACATACAACGACTTAGTTTTTTTTTTGCCGGATCTTAACCCAAGTATAACTTTAGCTAGGCTCTAATGAAGGCTCCCTGATGATGGTCGTAGACCGAAACATGTAGGAGCAAGTCAAAGTAACTTTTAATGTAAATTTTAAAACTTTGTCAAATTTAATTAAAAGTGCATTTGTTGGTGTATGAACTTTATATTATATGTGAGTATTGAATGGATATTCATAATTATACTGCATTGACGGGTTTCTAAGCCTGCCGAGCAGAACTTCTAATTCCAGCAGAAGAATTTCCTGTTTTCGCTGAATGAGAACAAAACTGTGTTCACCCAGATATTCAGCAGGGAGGTTATCAAGGATAAAGATAGCCGGAATGGCAGTACTGACAACGTTATATGGTTATTGATTTCTCAAAAGTGGGGAGTCCACTCGCCTAAGAAGATGTCTTGACACAGTAACGGAATCAGTATTAAACGTTGCCACAATAAGCGCAGAAACATATGTCAAGTGTTCCCACGAGGTAGTCTGGTGTTCTTTTTGTATTGTTACTGATCTACGAGTATCGGGCTGCTTTTGAAAGTAGTTTAGAAGGACGACACAGGTGACGTCTGTAGGTGTTCAACTTAAACATTTTGGATGAGTCGTGGAGATTTATTTAAATTCGGCAACACGGCCATGCAGTTACTGCTCACTGTGCGAGTCGCACAATTTCCCTCATCCCGGACGCATAGCCTGCTGCTCTGCTCCTAACAGCCGACCACCAGCAACCGAGACATTACACACCATATGCGGCAATAAGAGAAGTATAGTCTAGAGCTCCTGATGATGGTCATATAAGTGCCCGAAACATGTTGAGCAGATTATAAGTGCAATAAAGCAATCAGTAGCATCTAGTTGGTTTTCTTCTCTACGCTTATACTACGATGCAGTGCAAACATACATCAAATGCAGCACTTATTATTGAGAAAATGTAACCATTCTTCTGGTTAATAAATTCACCGCCTCTAATGGAAATCTTCGGTCTGGTTTCTTTAAGACCCGTTTTAATGTAATCCATAAATCCAAACATAGGCCTTAAAATGGTCACATCCTTTCAGACTTGTAACACATATTCGTATGTTCCTTACATGCTACATGTTCCGCCCATCTTGTTTGTTTCAATCTGATAATTCTGATAATGTTTAATGGGGAGTGGGTCTTCAAGGTACGAAGCTCTTTGCTGTTGAATGGAATTAGTTGGTGTGTGTGTGTGTGTGTTTGTATGGAGAGAGAGAATATTGTATCATGTATAAGAATTAAAATTGTGACAGAATTGTTCATGATGTGAGCAATTTCTTAACAACTTCCAACCAGAATTACCACTAGATAAGGGCTGTAGGATTCAGAGTTCGAATAACTGCAGGGGCCTTTCTATTGTGCCGGTAGTCCACACCGGCTCTTTGGCCCACTAACCCTCGTATTGAAGGGGTACTGGGAGCTATTTATGGGCTTAAAGTATCCGGAGTGCGAGACTGGTCACCTCATTCTATTGCATAAATTAAGAGTGATTAGTGCTACATCTCCAACACCCCTATATACATGATTTAATGGCGTGAGCAGGGATTACTTTAACTTGTACCTTTATTGTGGAGCTAAGTTTGAATTAGAGCACTACGCACAGTGGCTCCGACTGTCAAGTGCCCATTGCGAGACGTTAGAGTAGAACACCAGTACACACAGGTCGGTAAGTCATCCGTACGAAACCTGACCAACGGTTTCTAGTTCAAACATAGGCTTCTACTTTAGAACTGAAAACAGATCCACACGCTGCTCGCCTGAGTTTTGGCTTTCAACGGACATGTTAATTGACTGCTGTACACAGTGTCAAGAAAACAAAGCGACTGTTTACTCAGGAAAATTTTCGATCTTTTTTATTGGTACAAAACCGCAAGACATTAATGAGGAACAAAGTATAAATTCTTTTCTTCAGTTCTAATGCTTTCTCAAAGGATTATTATGTCACACGCCTGTTAACTTAAAAAAAGTCTGTCTATTTTCTGTCTGTCTGTGTATAATAACTCGAGAACCTGGACACTTTTCCGTTAAATTTAGAATATGTGGGGGTTTCTGCTACAATTTGCCGACACATTCCAACTTTTTATTTAAAACTGGACATGTGAAGACCTGAATCTTCGCTCTTCTGAGATGTTAAGCGGCGTAAGTTGTTTATCGGCATTTCAGAACGACTTATCGGTTCCATCTTCTACGGCGAGGCACGGTTTCAATAGTCAAACAATGCTTGACCTTCGAAGATGGGACCTACAGGTTGTCCCGAAACGTCGGTAATTAAGTACCTACCCACGCCGATTAATATCGAAGTAGAAAGGAAGTCACAACTACAACGCGCCAGAAGCTTGAAATCTCACTTGTGAAGAGCTGCGAGTATTTCTTACCGCAACTCGAGCATAACCCGCTAGATTTATCAGAGGAAAAAAATCGTTTCGAAAGAAGTTTGTGGATAAAAATGGAAACACACTTTATGTTTAACGTAATTGATTGAATTATATATATTTTAAGTTTTACCGTTGTAGTGAACAATGCGTGGGAAAAAAATTTCTAGTTGCTTTTCCGTTTCTCATTCGTCTACCACTCTCCGCGTCCACTTTTCATTTTTGCACTTGTTTATGGTTTCATTTGGCAGTGTCGCGTGAAGATGGCATCAGAGTTCACAGTTGCTGTAATTTCTATAAACATTCTCACTACATATGTGCACTAAAATCAAATCAAATCGATATTTATTAGTTGATTCGTATCGTACAGAAGGCTGTGTCTGAGACCGGGAAACTGTTGTTCGTAGCCTTTATGCCTGGTTACACAAACATTACAATATCCGGTTTCTTGGTAAACCACCCGAATATACCAGTAACGAAATCGCGTCTTCAAATAAAATTCCATATTTTAAAACATAATCTCTCTCTGCCTTATCTATAGCTTTTATAAGATCTAGTGAGGTATTATGGTATCTTTTCAGCGAGCAGAACCAAATTTTGTCTGTAAGAGATATTAGAGAAATTCGATGATATCGTTAATGTTGCATACTGAAAGAAAGGCCAGGAGGCGAAAATTATAATTGCGTTAGAGAATTTAACACTTATTGGGAAAGAAGCATTCCGTTTAGTCTTTTTTAAGCGCATTCACAAAATTGCGAAAAGCGACTATCAGCTTCGTCATATCTGTCCGTCCGCATGCAATAACTCGGCTCCTACTGGACAAATTTTCAAGACGTTTAATATTTGAGTATTTTTTCGAAAATCTGCCGGGAAAATTAAAATTTCAATAAAATCTGACAAGAATAACGGGTATTTTACACGAAGACCGATATAAATTTTGATCATAACTCGCTTAGTTCTTCTTAGAATGAAAAATGATTTGGACAAGAGTTTTAGAGACAATCAAAACACACATTTTGTGTTCAATAATATATATTTTTTCCCGAAAATCGTGCCGTTTATGGGATAATGTGGAAAGATGTGGTACGGCCGGAACAGGACACAGCTGACAATGTAATACGGCGCATGCCTTTTGCATGCTGGACAAATAAGGCTACAGATGCACACTCAGAATAGTACTGCTTTTCCTCTGCAACAATGGTTACCCGAATGTTACCTTATACTTTCATTGCCTATCTTGTTTTTGCATAACAAAACATTTGACCTTGAAGTTAACATTTATTTCGGCCTATAATATCGAATATCGACATAAATCTTTTAGTTTTAAAATTACACTTCCCGTTGTGTGTTTACAGAAAGAAATAAACTAATGACCAACGAACATAACTTTTTAGGAAGCTGTTGTGTTCGACGTTCATTTGTTGATTTATTTCTTTATAAATATTTCAGTTAGCCACAAATTTGTAGTGTGTGTGTGTGTAATATTTATCTGCTGTACATAAACAGGGCTGGTGTTTCACCATTGTGACACAAATGCACGGTTGTGACATTAACATTCTTCCGTTTGTGATATAACGTGCCTATTTTATATACATGGATCCGTGCATCGTGAATAGAGTTTAATAATTGTTTTCCAACAAGATGAGACTTATTCGGTTTATTACTTTTCTGTAGGCAGCTCTACATGTTTCGGGTGTTGACACCCATCATCAAGAGCCCGTACAACTGTAATTACAGCTTCTGGTATTGATTAACCGGATATACTACCATGCGGTCTCGTTGTTGAGTTGGGACTGATTCCAACTCAACAACGAGAGCGGATGGTAGTAGACTCGGTTGACCAGTGCCAGAAGCTGTAATCACAGTTGTACGAGCTCCTGATGATGGGTGTCAACACCCGAAACATGTAGAGCTGCCTACAGAAAAGTAATAAACCGAATAAGTCTCATCTTGTTGGAAAACAATTATTAAATAACGTACCTAATTGTAAAGCTGTTTTCAGTATAGCTTAGATAAGCAAACAATGAGCCTGAAAAGGTGTATGGTTTATATGAATCTAAACATGTACAGGTTGTGGAATGCAGGTAATGCATACGTGGATGTGACATTTACCGAATTCATAAGAACTAGGTGAAATTATTAACATGAAGTCACGAGAAAAAAAAAACTGTTGGTACGCTATTTGACAGTATAATTTCTTTTATTGTGGATGGTGACCGTTGTGGATTTGCAAATAAGAGTAGTGACTTTTACTTTGAGCCTACACAAATTTATGTTGAAATTAAAAATTCTTTTCATTCGAGCCAGGAAAATAAACTATTTTAAGTTTTCTTTTTTCAGATATTTCAGAAATTTCCTGAGAATAGTGTCTAATTTTTTTTGCGAACATCACTCTTTTGCTAACTGGATAAAACTCAGCTATTCTTATTTTTAATTCTTCCCATTTTTATCTAGAGCTTATGAAGACTTCTTTGTAAACTAGTGTTAGATACTGCGCAATTTTACAGGTGATTAGGTACGCCTTTAATTTTGTGTGAGAATGCTTATATCTATTTCAATATTAGTTAAAGTACTCGCTTAAGGAATTTGGCTGTGTTTTTATCTTCGTATTGGAATGTGTCACATACACGATAGTTCAAGCTGTAAGTTCTCGTTGCAGGTATCTTACTCTATTATCCCTACCGCAGCTTGCCAGGTATAATTACGTCACTTCCGATTTGTCATGTAATTGCTTTAAGGAATAATTATAAATTTGTAATTTGTATGCAAATTAATTTACGTGCTATAAAAGAACAAAATCTTGCGTCACTTCTTTTGCATGAAAGAATATAAAAATTTTTAAAATTTAATACGTCGCAAATTTCTCTAATTTATTTGAACAATAATTTTGTTATCGAAATTTTTATTCTAAATATGTAGTAGACAAAGATAATCACATATGTCGTGTGGTTTAACATTAAAGAATTCAACACTGCGCCCGGAGAGAGTTTTCATTTCAGCTGGATGTCTGAATAAACAGCAATAATTGTCCTGTACAACATTAGTCGATTTAACTACGTAAGAGTTATTGTAGTGTGTTGGCTGTTAAGGTAGGACCAAATTTTATATGATTTTGAGATCACCTCCTCCTCTTAAAGGGTGAGTCATAGTGAGTCAATTATCCAGCGCAAATAATTAATTAGTTGTCTGTGAAAAAATAACCACATGTGAAAAGAATTCCCGCTTAAATTGATAAATAATCTCTCAACTGAAGTAAATAAAATACATATAACAACACTAAACAGAGATGTGTTCAGACATGAATCTGAGTGCCTTGTCACATTTAACTTGAACAGCTGTGGCAGACAGTGGCGTGCGTGCAGCGTGCTTACTGTGTCAATCTTATACGGACCCGTGTTGGTCTGGCTTGGTACTGGGATGGTCAGTTTATAATCTCACCGTTACCAATGGCGTACTGCTGTAGGAGGTCTGTCATGTTTATGTGCGTGATTCCCCTCTTCTCCTGCATCAGGTTATCACAGTGTGTCACCTTACCACTCCCTGGCCCACCTGGAATAGACATGAAATTAGAAATTAGATCTGCAGTTTCGCGATGGGAAAGAGAATATAATGTCAACGAAAAGCTGAAATAGTATGAGATTTGAAGTTTTGCCTTTTTGATCTTCCCGGCTATTTTTTTTAAAGTGTGTTTTTAACAACGGTGCTAATTGTTGAGATTATGTATTATCTGTCACCCGTCCAGATCTGCCCAGGGGCCCACCCAGCCTCCTATACAATGGGTAACGGGCCTCTTTCCCGGTAAAGCGGCCGGGGCGTGGCGTTGACCAATCACCCCCATCTAGCGCCGAGGTTAAGGAAAGAGTAGAGCTATACCTCTACTCCTCTTCTGGGTCTTCGTGGCCTATTCTCGGGTGAACTGTACCTTTACCTTTACTTTTCTACATTGTCTGTGGTAAATGAACGATTTTGTGTGGCGCATTGGTGGGATGATAGTGAATGGAGAAAACCGAAACATTCGGAGAGACTCTTGTCTCAATGCCACTTAGTCCACCAAAAAAATTCCAAAAGGACTATCCTGGGACTGAACCCGGGGCTAGGCGGTGATCTTCTGGGTACAGACGCGGTGTAGCCTATTAGGTGGCTGGAAACGTTTCGAAGGAGAATGCTGCATCCAGTTTCAGAATGAAAGACCGAAACAGTATGCTCAGCGTCCGCCTGAACGAAATTAAATATCCTTGAAAACAGAGGCAACAGATTCTTCCCAAACGTGGGAACAATCACATTACACTACACGCCGTAAAAGCCCAGAAGGCCATAATTTCGGTATACTACTTACGCTACACACGATAGACATATATGATGGTACAATACCTCAAAACAGGCCATTGTTTTCTCAGTAATTTAACGTTATGTATATTTGATATTGTTAAGTAGACGGAAATAAAATTGATACATTATATGTGCTCTCACATGACGTTTATCACTATTCTGTCGGTAAAAAAGATTGACTCGATGTGTTTTCAAAAGTGTTTTTTTTTTAAAGAAGAAGTCATGTCCTACCCAAGACAAATATAACTGGTACTTTCGGCACTTCAAATTTGACATGGCCACCGTTTTGCATTGGGAACTGGCCATCTGGCGGTGTAGTAGCAAAGCGTGGGTCCTCTTCCATACGACCCCATGCCTCGCGGCCCCCATGCTGCTGATCCTCGAAGACCTGCGAACCATTCTGTCGTTCTGCAAAAACACAAAATGCAACACAAATTTTCAGCTGATGGCATATAAAACACAAGAATTGAAGTTTTGTCGGTATACTGTCCCTGTGTGGCAAGTCATCCTAGTCACGGAAGCGTTGGCCATTTGGCCGCGACTGACGAAAACTGTCTGTTGTTATGAAGCAGTTTGAGAGGGACGAATGATTCGGTCGGTAATGCAGCTTCAAGATTTGCCAATAGTAAAGTTATATGTCAGTGGAAATGCATCGTATTCTATAAACATGTCCTTCAAGAAATTTTCGAGTTCATGGAATGCACAGTCATTAAAATAATAAACTTTATTTAAGGGTTATACTTTCAAACTCGGCTGCAACATTATGAACGGGACTGAATCGTCTGTGACGTTGTAAACGATTGTTGTTACAACCGAGAATTGTAACGTTACGGTTAACAGTGAGGAAAAGATTGGTAGTACAGAGTATCTGACGTTATAGACGGGGTTTCGCATAGACTGATGTCGTTATAACCGGGTTTCGACTGTAATTTATAACAAAACAGACAATTTACGTATAACGTAACATTGAGGCGCGTTCGTGCACCACTGTTGCAGTGGAAAGGTAACAAGTATTGCATATTGTGAGAATGTGTTGTAGTCTTAAGTAACGAGCATGCAATGTGCATGCCCCATATTTCACTGTGGCCTGCCCGACTGTAAAAGTTTTTCGAAAATTTCGCAAAAAAAAAAAAAAACGTTATTGGGCATAAAATGTGTGTTTTGATTTCCTCTACACCTTTTGGCTGAAACATTTCTCATTCCAAGAAGAACTGTGCGAGATATGATCAAAATGTTCATTGATCTCAACGGAAAACACCCGTTATTCTTATCAAATTTTAACGAAACCTGAATTTTCTCGACAGATTTTCGAAGAATAGTCAAATGTCAAATTTTGTGAAAATCCGTCCTGTAGGAGCCGAGTTGTTTCATGCGGACGGACGGACAGACGTGACGAAGCTAATAGTCGCTTTTCGAAGTTTTGCGAACTTGGCTAAAAACGGATTAATGGGAGTGTTATCTGTAGAAATTATAGCTATAAATGGGAATAGTGGAATGAAAAGTCGAGTGACAGGTGCAAATATGCTTGTGAATGGCGAGGTAAGACAAGTTAACTACGGAGAACGTGGTGATGTCCAGTCGTTCACTGGTATTGTTTGAGGACAGTTATAAAAAAAAAAATTAGACTACAAAATGATGTCTGGTAACGGAACTTTTTCTGAGGATAGATGGCGGTCAAGCAATTTTTTTTAACATTCACTTTGATGAACCGCTGGCATTAGGTAAACTATATTTGGGATGGAAATAGATCGCTATATTGTTACAGGTTTTTTTGTGTTATGTTTTATAAGTAAACAATTACTAACATGACGATGATGCGGATTTTGTGGTTATGTTCGGCAACTTTACGGGAGGCTAAAAACAATATTCATATAAATGAAACTAAACACAAGAAACATTGCTAACAGACAGCCATAGGTAGACGTCTATTGAATAGGAAATTTTGCTGTTAATTTTTCTTGGCACCCTTTATTTTGAATTTTATTTCGCCTCCAGAAATAAAATATTACTTCTTGTAAGAAAGAATTTTCATGCCTTGTGTTATGGTTTCGAAAACTTTATTTTTCATTCTGAACAACAAAATATTTGAAATTGATTTTTCGGGAATTTATTGGCGTTTAAGATAAATTAACCACGAATGGGATGGAAAGCAAACTGATTATTGCAAGAGTTAGGATCTAATAATTAGGGCGAATCAATGAGCTGCATGTCCCTCATGACAGTGTAATTTGTCATAACCCACTAATATACACTCTTATATGAGAGAGGACAAATTTGACAGGCCCCTAATATACCAACATGTAAGCATGTTTTGTTTTTACAAAAATGTAAGGAGAAGCATTTTTTGTGGACTCAACATATTCACAGAAATTGTGTTTGCAAGTGGATTGTCTATTAGTGCGGGGATCTCAGTTTGGGGAATTGTGTGGGTTACGAAAAAAATTTCTGTTTCAAGAAAGACATAGAGCGCTGATGAGGTAAGCTATGGAAGGAGATCACTTCAGTGAGCAAAGCAGAGGGTAGGGGAGGGGAGGGTAGCCTTAGACAGGATACTGGAAAATAGGTTTTGTTGATGTTAAGTCTAACTGGCTCAGAATAAATCCAGTGTCAGATTTATATTATCTTGCTAAACTTTACAGTTTTACTGTATCATCTGCTTTTCTTAAAGGAATTTTCATGTAGATGGATTCAGTTATCGTTCGGCGTCTTTAAGGAAAATGGCATGCTGTAAATTTTCAGATTACAAATCGATATTGAAATCAGCACATAGGCTCGATTATTTCTTTGTTAATTGTAATGAATTTTTATTAAATTTTAATTTTTTTTATTCCATAGTTTAATGGAATTTATTTGTTTGCGAACTTTTTAAGAATAACACGTGTGGAAAAGTGAGAAATGAACACATAATTTTAATTCGGAAACGTGAGGTAAAATGCAACTTCGGAGACCTAGGCATAGATGGGAAGATTGGGAGGATAGTATTAAAGCAACTATGAAAAAAAATGGGGTGTGAGAAGGTTGAACGGATTTATGTGGATCTCATGTTTATTGGACCGTGCATAATCTTGATAGTTGCTTAAAGAGAGACCAACTTGATGTCACTTGCTATTTTATTTCATTATTTAATGCTCAACATGTTTCGGATGTTAATACATCCGAAACATGTTGAGGATTTATGTGGATTAGGAATGGGTCTAGTAGCGCTATCTTCTTTGCTTGTGACGGAATTTAGGGTTTGCTGAAGGGTAGAGAGCTTCTTTACGAATCGGGTAGTGCGGTAGAAAATGTTGTAAGTTGATCTGAGTCAAAACATGAACTAAAATATTGTCACAGCTGAAATATTCAGCACATCCATCACGCGTCATCATTGCAAAAACAAGGAAATTGTATTTTTTTTTACACTATCTGTTTCATTACAGTCGCAACGGGTCAAAGGGCACATGCCAGTCAATTCTTCTGAGGCGGAAGATTTTAGTTTGGAAGCATATGTCTTGGTATATTCAATCTTTATTTGCCGAATTATAACTTCAGTTTATGTCGATGTATTGTGGAATTATTGACTTACCTGTGTCCAGACAGATGCCCATAGTCCAGGAAGTATCGGCAGTTCCAGCACCGGCTGATGCGGTAGTCTGCACAGTGTATTTTGATTCACCACTTGCTCACACGCGACGTAGAAATAAAGCACTACAACTTATGTCCCGATGCTTTCGCAAGTCCGATTCTCACTCCTCATTTGCGCAACTTCATTGCGTAATCGAATTCATCTCCTTGCGAAATAACTACATTGTCCTGTACGTGGTCCTATAGAAACGAAATCCATACCACACTACATTCTCAGTTCATTTCTTCTTTTTACTCATGCTTTAACTTGTCCTTTCTTTACATTCCATAAGAATTTGCTAGTTTGAAACAGTAGTGATATTTGCATTACGTGTAACTTGTACTTGCGATGGAGAAACTCACCGAAGGATATTTGCGCCACCAGTAGAAATACTTCTATACACATTCGTCGAAATGTTTTTTGATTTTGTATTTGAACACCCAGAGCTACAGTGATTCATCCGATGCAAAGAACACCTTTCCTAAAAAGACCGTAGCGCGTATCAAAATGTCTGGTTTTTCGGTTCAGTAACTGTGACGTTACGCAAAGCCACACACAGTATAGTTTCATGCTATCAGTAGCCACTGGTCAACTGATGCTTGTAGGAAAATCGTTCACTCGATGTCGGCGGTTGGGTGAAGAATTGACGTTATTTTGTTTGAATAATATATGTGTCCTTCCCACTCGAGAACCCCTGCACCCCTCGGCAACCTGGCGGGACCTGGGGTCTTCGGGTACACAATGACCCACGCTGCAGTGAGTAGCGCCACGACGCCGCCGTCTCGCTGGTCAGTACTAGTGGACGTGTGGTAGAAGCGCGGAAAATTTACCGGGCGGGGCGTCGTTATGGGAGACGAAGTGGTATCCATGCGCACCCGAACGTTCATTACCGCATTCACGCGTTTTGTCGTTTTTATACAGCCTGTGTTTTTGTTATCTTGGTTACTAAGCAACGGAATTTTAGGACTGTGTCCACTGAGAATGCGGTAGTGTATTGGTTTGTTCCACTGTTTGATGAAAGACTTGTCGGGCCATTGCGTGGCAAGGAAATGTTGTCTTCATGGCCTGACTTCCTTCGTTTGATTCTTTTGGGGATCCCAGAAGTTGAACCTATACGCCTTGTATCCCTATTGCTTGTTTTCCATATTTATAAAGGTGAAAGCATGTCTCTTGTGTCATGTTTTACATCACTGTCAGATAAAATCAAATGAAATGAAATATTTATTAGTTGAATCGAATTGTACAGAAGGCCGTGTCTGTTATTCTCAGGTTCATAGCCTTTATGTACTTACTTACTTACTTCATGGAGCAGAGACCTTCTTTAGAATCTAACCGGTTCTCAGCTAGTCATGAAATTTCCCGCATTTTATGGAACCCGAACGTTCATTACCGCATTCACAACAGTCCGCCACCTGTCCGTATCTAGCTTTAATGTACAGTTCTACAAAATATTTTTTATATATTTTGTATCTCAATTTTCTACCTATGTTTCCAATACCAAAAATCTCTCCAAGCTTTACGAACCAAAAGTTATTGCGCTGTCATGCCTTCAGGATATATAGCGCCGAATTGTAGGATGACTCATGCATTGGAAGGGGTGTGGAAGGAGCCGGTAGTAGCCTGTTTCAAGGTGCTGTGCCGGCTGTCACCTAAAGACAATGCGTAAAAGCATGTGAATCTGTCATGATAGTGTCTCGGTGTACATCTGACCTGGGGAGCTCGTAAATGAAACCGAGTCAAAATAATAGAATAGTGTACTTGTTAGCAGTCCTTCTTGAGTAGAGTAATTACATTGTAATTACATTACTTTTTCAAGCTGTATTGCTCGTATGTAAGTTTCCGGGCTGCAGGCTATAGCCTGCAGCCCGGACACTACTCCAGCCTAACTGTACCTAACCTCCAACCTACAGCAAACCAAGAACTAAACGACCAATGTGGTAATCAACATTATAGTCGCGAGCTTTTGATGATGAGCATGGTAATGCCCGAAACATGTTGAGCCTATAAGAAGCACAGTAAAATAATAAGTGGCATCTATTTGGTTTTTATTCTTCAGTTATCACAATGATGCACGGTCCAATAAACATTAGATACATTTTTACATGCTTGTGCGCCTTTACGACAGTTCTATTCGATCGTGGGTTGTTTTATGATAACCTATACTTATTTAAAGTAACACGAAAAATTCCATGCTTGATATTACCACTATATCATTGACAAAATATTAGGACGCCTAGAGGAAATTACATTTGACGTGAAACAGAACGATATAAATTAGGGTACGCGTACTATAATCATGAAAGTCAGAAAGCCAGCACATATGTTTGTGACTTTCCTCCCACTAAAATAGGTGGCCTGAAATTTCTTACAGGTCAACTCCATCATATTTACATAGCAAAAACCTTCTAACGTCGTAGAGTAGATATTTCCGGGTAACGCTGTCTGAGAAAACGATTCCTGCCGGTTCTTTCCGTTCTCAAGCAAAATATTGAAGAAAAATTTCTTATTTATTATCTACATGCCGTGTGGCTGTGAATAATACCAGTTTGTTGGAACTGACTGACACTTCTCTACGCTTTATCACCGTTCACCAGTCATACGTATGTGTTTCGACGCTTAATTCGCTTTGCCTTCTGTGACTGTGTTATGCATTACCATAATTGTCACGTGCATGACAATTTGTCTACATCATCAGTTTTAACCCATTTGGGGCCTCTTTTTTAGTCTGATTTTGAAATTAAATATTGTAGCCTGTTGATATATAGCACTTTCTATGTTTAAATCATAACAGTAATCAACGCGTTTAAAATAGCTTTGTTGTATCCTTGATCCTCTGTAAATAAAAGAATGTTAATTTTAACAACCTGTGTTACGTCATATTTGAAACAGAGACTTTCGTAAATAAATTGTTTTGACCCTGGGGCACGGACGTAAAACTATTTGTATTTCGTGTCCTTTTCTTTATTTTTTTTTTAAATTAGAAATCTGGAATTGTAAGTTCTTAAAATAGATTACGTTATAGTCGTTGTGCGAGTTAGAACAGCTGTCGGGGAAGGACGTAAAGTTCAGTACACGAGTGATGCCTTCACCAATGTTTCTTACAGGAGTTATTTCTAGAATAGAAGAGATGTGTCATAAATAATTCCACTGATAATAAAGCAGTTGTATTCACTGGAATGAGACGATATGCACTTGGAAGCTGTATCTTTTTCATAGTTATGCGTCTGTCAGGAAATTTGCTATAGACATAAAAGGGATGAGAACATTAGGATGTCATGCCATAGTAGTAATAAAGGGTAAAGTTCGGCCGGTAACTTGCCATGAAGGGTCCGGGGGGGGGGGGGAGAGGGGAAACACAACCCATTTTTCAATTGGGGGAAAGAGGAGGGGGGAGGGGCAAAGGCAAAAACAAAAAGATTTTACCCC